>ENA-OYZE01000047-OYZE01000047.1-human-gut-metagenome-genome-assembly--contig:-NODE-47-length-62405-cov-10.481331_pt1 | contig 62405 bp, 61 predicted proteins | sample MGYA00243259_ERZ653469 | MGnify/ENA primary metagenome ERZ653469 (study PRJEB26926, sample SAMN06164913) | human gut metagenome | biome: ENVO:00009003; feature: ENVO:2100002; material: ENVO:00002003...
CACACAATAATGAAAAAATGCAATGGTACTGGATTGGTACTAAAAATATGTGAAACGAAAAATAATGTGTGGAAAAGACACATATTATCAATACAAAACAGTATAGATAACCATATTAAAACAACCAGAATCAAACCAAACTTTGCGAGTTTGAACAGTGGAAATTTCAAAGAAATGCCCATTTTACGGGCTTTTCAGGGGGTGTGAATTAAAAATGGGGATTAAATGGGGATAAAAAGTGAGTAGACCGTATCACTTTAATATCTGGCGATTCTCACAAAGCCCTAAAACTGGGGATTTTAGTCCGAAAACCGATGGGGATTGAGCCTTTTCCAGCTTCCTTAAGTAGTGGTTCGGTCTTAATAATCCTGTTATTAATAGCTACTTTTTATAAACATATTTTCAAAGAGTCTGATTAAACAAATCAGACTCTTTTATTTTTTATCATAGTATAAGTATTAAATTTGTGATAGAATATAGTTATCAATTTTTGTATTCGGAAGGAGAAGGTTAATGTTTACAGAGGAAGATGCAAAGAAAGTATTAGAAAACAGCAATAAAATATATGAAAACGTTTCGAAAATTTAATAGATAAGTTAAAGCTATAGGAGCAAGGGAGAAACAGACAACCGATTTGCTAACAGAAATTTAGAGGTATAAATGATGGGTGATATTGAGACAGCAGCGACAGCTGCAATAAAAATTAAATTAGCGGATACGGATCTACTGTCTCAGTATATTAATGAGAGAGATAAGGAACCTATCTGGGATGGATTTATATATGCATACAGAAATAAATCCAAGAAAAATGATGATTTGATTGGACGTGCTCCTGTACAAGTCAAAGGACAAACAGTTAAGAGGATTTCCCCAAAGAATCCTAAATACAAAGTAAGTATTACAAATTTGGAGAAGTATCGTAATGATGGTGGTGTGCTATATTTTGTGGTTCATATAGATGCAGATAAAAATAAAAAAATATATTATGCTGCACTCCAACCGTTCCTTATCAATCAGTACTTGAGAATTGCACAGGGTAAGAAACCTATATCTATTAACCTAAAAGAATTACCTGATAAGCCAAATGATTTCGAGAATATTGTTATTAATTTCATTGAAGAAAGTCAGAAGCAGAGCATTTCAAAGACAGGAAAGAACTGGACCATAGAGGAAGTAGAAAAATTGTTGGGCAGAGAGAATATGAGGATGAATTGTCATTTCACATGCATTGGCTATGACAGAAACGATCCTTTTTCGTATTTGAAAAACAACGAATTGTATTTACATATTCAGAATTCAGATGGAACGCTTTCATTCCCTGTTGAGCATTTGGAAAGCGTTGAGGCTGTAATTACAGAGCGCTCCGTTGATGTGTATTCTAATGGACGAAAGTATTATGATTTGGTAAAGGTAGAGCGTCATAAGGATGAAACATTAACACTTTATTTGGGTAAAAGCATTAAGTACATATTGGGGAGAGATAAGCAAACGTTAAAATATACATTCGCTGGAAATCTTAATGAAAGGATACGAGATCTTCGCTTTATCATGGATGTTTTTGACACGAAGTGTCTTACAGTTAATGGGGTAGATTTGTCGTTTAGTCCCACCAAAAAGGAGATAGAGAGCTTTGATATCGATGCGGCAAGAGGAACTCTTAAATACTATAAATTGATAAAAGAAATGTTGGATATTTTGCATGTATCTATACCTTTGGATATGGACAAGCTCACTGAAAAACAAGAAGATCTTGTGAAGATGCTTATTAATACAATTGTTTATAAGAAGAGCGCTGGATTCAAGGAAAAAGGACAAATTCCGCCAGTGGTATCGTTAGAGATATCTAACATTCATTTGTTATTGTTTTTTGGTCAACGAAGCGATGGACTATATGATGTCAAGGATTTCTTTGGATATGATATAAATTGCAAATTAGACGGAAGAGGAGATTATCCAACTACCCAATATTGTATTATGAACAAAAGGGATTACGCATATTCTTCCAATATAATTATTGAGAAAATTAGAACATCATTTATGAAATATGATAACCAGGGACACCGAGAGCGTATGGTTTTTTCGATATTAGAAATGATAAAAGCATATGATTTATCTAAGAAAGAAGAATTGTTGGAAGTGGCTCTTGAACTGTGTAAGTGGTTAGAAGACAAGGAACCAGAAAATTCTGTTCATGTAATAAATCGTATTCAATGCGAGATTAGACTGAGAGAAATTTCTGATACTGAGATTGCAGAATTAATGGCAATTTTACAAACAGATATTGATCAGCAAAGCCAAGCCGGTATTCAGATATTGATGGGGAATAAGCGATTGGCGGATCATTATATTGAATTGCTTGATGATGAGACAAAGAAAACATTTATGGAATATCCAATTTATCATTTATACAATGGGCTGAAATAAATGAAATTACAAGATATACAGAAAATAAATGTCATTCTTGAGGAAACAGAGCGAAAGATTGACTCTTGAGAATCAGGATTCCAATTTACCCGGCATTCTTAGAAAATAATGATGAGGATTCAGCGGCAGATAGTTATGAAAAAACGACGAATAAATTGTCCAAGAAAAAGAAAGAACAGTATGATATAATCCTAAAGCTGTTAGCTAATGGAGAGTGGCATAAAACTGCGGAAATCGCTGATGAACTGGGGCTAAAAGACACTAGGACGAAAGAGCTGATAAAGGAATTGGTAGAATATGAGATACTCGTTGATGACGAAAACACAAAGGGTAAAGAATCTTGTAGATAATATAAGAGAACACTCTAACGGTGAAAGTGCATTTATTTATTTTTCGGAGAAAATAAAAGAAAATGCCTTGTATATTTTAGATGAACCGGAAAATTCATTGTCTCCTGAGAAGCAGATTAAACTTACTGAATTCTTAATAGATTCGGCGAGGTTTTATAATTGCCAGTTTGTAATAGCAACTCATTCTCCTTTTATTTTATCTATGAAAGGTGCAAAGATTTATGATTTAGATGAAGACAGGGTGGATGTGAAAAAATGGACAGAATTAGAAAATGTACGTACATATTATGAATTTTTCAAAAAGCACGGTCCTGAATTCGAGAAGTAAGTTATGGTAACAAGGACATTTTACACAGATTATTATAGGAATTTATCTTGTGGATTTCTAAGAACTATTGTAAATAAGAGATTTGATGAAAGGAACAGCCTATGGCAACAGAGCGTAAAGAAAAACTCATCAGAGTATTGCAAATACTGGAAACAACAGATAAGAAGACACCTATAAATGCAACTTCAATCGTAGAGAAATTAGAAAATGAATACAATGTAGGTAAGGTGGATAGACGCTCTATTTATAGGGATATTGCAATGCTTCAGTCCTGTGGTTATAAGATAGAACAAGCAAAGGATAAGCGTAAGGGTTGGTACCTTGATAAGCATGCATTTGAGGATTGGGAAATAAAGATAATGATGGATGCAGTTCAGCAGGCAAGATGTGTTTCTGAAAAAGAGGCAGCAGATATAAGGGAGAAACTTCTTAAACTAACAAGTAACAGAGGTAGAAGCAGGTTCTCACATATGATGTTACCATTGTCAGGAAATGTATCAACAAATACCAATATAGGAATATACATAGAGCTTATGCTTGAAGCAATGTTTATGCATAAGAAGATTGAGTTTCAGTACACAGAAATCAATGAAAAAATGCAGAAAGTTCTTAGAAAAGATGGAAAATACTATAATCTGAATTTGTATTCAATATATTGGTCGGATAATAATTATTATCTTATAGGTTCACATGATAATCATGAAGGACTTACTCATTACAGATTGGATAGAATACAGAATCTATCAATGTCAAATGATTATGCGCTGGATGCAAAAGAAAAGATTGGGCCTAATCCAGAAATATATATCCAGAAATATATTTCTGAAAGCGTCAATCATTTTTCAGGAGAGACTATAAGAATAGAAGTTGAGTATGAGCCGAATCAAGTAACTAACGCCATTCTATACGATTTTGCCGGAGAGAATGTAAAGGTAAAAAAGGGAAACGATGGTAAAAATGTAGCAATATTTAGTAAGATGAATAGCGTTACACTTACAGGATGGTTTATGCAGTATGCTAATATGTTCAAGGTGTTGGCACCTGAGAGCCTTAAAAACAGCGTAATAAATGAACTGAAAAGTGCCGTAAAGCACTATAAATAATGAAACCTGTGCCTCTTAGCTGGGGTACAGGATTTTTTTGATTAATATCAATTATTTTTATCCAAGTCACTTTATTGCGACATATAAAGAGGAATAATTATAAGCAAAGTAGTAAAATAGAAACATTTTAATAAAAATTGGAGGATTCGGATTGGAAGAGATTTAAGAATGGAAGTATTTGCTTCTAAGGATGCGATTAAACCGGTTAGCTTACATATTTATCAACTTCACTCACAGAAAATAGATAACTCATTCTCGGTCATAAGATGAGCGGTATGGAAACTTAGGAATTATAATCATGTCGGAGTATTTGAAGATGGAAACAGAATATATTCAACAGATATGTTGGACGAAAGTATTCCTAATGCAGATTTTACAATTGAATACGAAGGAATAAGGGAAATAGAGGTATTAGAAAATAGAAAAGTTTACTGTGAACTCAGAGGTGAACAGTTACCGATAGGCGGATACCATCTTGTGGTACATGTATGGATTCGCAATTCCAAAGGCGAGTATTTGATTTCGCAGCGCTCGGCAAACAGATCAACATTTCCGTTAATGTGGGAATGTGTAGGTGGCTCGGTTGTAAAAGGTGAAGATAGCTTGCAGGGAGCAGTCAGGGAGACAAAAGAAGAAGTTGGTATTGACTTAAATCCAGAAAGTGGACAAAGAGAGGTGTTAAATGTTTGAATTTATATTTGATTTAGCAACAGAACCGTTGGGATTACCAATTGAATGGTATTATGAATGGATTATTCTGTTGGTTATTGGTGAAATAGCATATCATGTTGCATACGACAAGGTAGGTGATTTATTTCATAGCGGTTCTATATCTGGAAGATTTGCAGGCTCATTGTTTCACTGGATAATTCGGACTGTTGTATTTGTGGCAATATGGGCGATAACATATGGAGTGATTTGGATTGGAAAATTTGTTATGGCACATAAAATACAAGTCGCTATTGGTATATGTAGTATTGTGGCGGTTGTTATAGCTGTAAAAATATTTATTTGGATTAAAGAACGAAATAAAATGGTCAAAGTGTCAGTAAAAGTTGAAGAGAATGATAATTAGGGAAGATGAACCTAAATATATCTTAAATGGCATTGATAAAGTAACTTTCTGGGGGGAACACTCTGTGATTTTAGCTTGGTATGTAAACTTGGTAGATGATGGCTTGCCGATAATAGATAGGTGGTGGATAAGTGACAAATTCAGAAAAGCTGTTGAGTTCTTTTTCGGGAAATTATTTTTATAAAGAACTTGTGTATTCAGATTTAAAATTTACTCCTACAGGTGGAACAGAAGTAGAGTTAACAAGTCTGAAAATCTTATAGGTGACTTCTACCTTTTTAATTCCTATAGTAAATTTACGCTACCAGAAGTTGCGATTGTTGTTGATGATATAGTGATTCTGTGATATCATATAAAAAAATGTGGTACATGAAAACGGAGGTCAAAATGAAAGTATTGGTAATGGATTGATATGTAAAATATGGAGAATGAATATGATATATGAATTAGAGACTGTGTCAAGAAGATTTGGTGTAAAGTATGGTGACAAATCAAAGGAGATAGAAAGGCAGACTTGAAAAATATAAGGTGATGGTTCAAACAAAATGTGTTGTTTTGAAGATTAAGGCTTTATGGAACAGCAGTGAAAATAATTTATATGGTATAGATAAAAAGAAAGCTATAAAGTGTATACCTGATATTGAAGATTATGAATATGTTCCAGTTAATAATAGTATGCTGGCAAAAGCAGAAATTCCTTTCTTGATATTTGAAAGAAACCAGGGAAAATGTTTTATAGAGATGTATTGATAGAATCTAGAGAAAGGAACACTTTTATGAGCAAAGAATTACAGATAAGAAATAGCACTGTTGATTTCTTGGTTTTCACACGAGATGCAGGAGAAGACGGAATAGAAGTAAGGGTTCAGAATGGTGATGTATGGCTTACGCAGAAAGCAATTTCACAGCTTTTTGATGTAGATAGAAGTGTGATTACAAAACATCTGAGCAATATTTTTAAAGAGGGAGAATTAGATGAAAATTCAACTTGTGCAAATTTTGCACAAGTTGCTGATAATGGAAAAACATACAATTATAAGTTTTATTCATTAGCTGCAATTATTGCTGTGGGCTATCGCATTAATTCAGAGCGGGCAATGCAGTTTAGAACATGGGCAACAAAGGTATTGGATACATTTACAAAGCAGGGTTATGTTCTTGATAAAAGCAGATTGATTAATGGACAGATTTTCGACGAAGATTATTTTGAGCATCTTATTGCTGAGATTCAGGAAATCAGAGCAAGTGAGAGAAGATTTTACCAGAAAATTACAGACATATATGCAACAGCAGTTGATTATGATAAGAATTCACAGGTAACAAGAATATGGGAGATATAAGTATTATTGCAAGACGACTTGAGGATGGTCATGTTCAGTATGGATGGAGCGGAAATGGTGGATATTATAAAGTGGTAGGGGTACGGCTTCTATTATGGTATCTGGAGCCGGAAGATGTTGAATATCTTTTTGGATTGGGGCAGACTGCATTAATTGGAAAACGTGGAAGCGAATACGGAGGATACAGTTGGATTGAAACACATGACCTTACGGGTGAACCATTTTGGTTAGATTGTTCGGAACGAAGTATTTTCAGTAGAATTGTATTTATTGATTATGGATATTTTTATGATCTGGATCACAAATGGTACTATATCATTCCGGGACCGTTTAGGATTAAGATGCCTTTAGAGTTGATCGATCAGAATGTAGATGAACGAAACTTTGAATTTGATTTTTGTATAAAAGTTCAAGATAAAATACTTCGTTATATTCTGGGGGATTATAGAGAAAAAATCCGGAGTTTGCTGAGTTTTTGAATAAAGAAGGATATTGCGTAGAGGATATCCTTGAAAACATAAGCAAAGATGGCTTGTTATCGATTATGGAATTCTATCACAAGTATCGGAAAATATTTGATTATTTTGATGACTGGATTCTTATTAAAACAAATGAGGAAAATACTGAAATCACAGATATTGTTATGAAGAAAATGAGTGAAAATCATGTTGAGACATGTGAGTGGTAAGGAACCCTTTTAATAAATAAAGTTGACACCAAATATGGTATCACATATAATATAAATGGGAAGTATTCAGAATGTCAAAATGGATAAACTATTAACTGGAATATGTGCTTTATCAAAAGACCTCCGGTTTGAAGAATTGCGTAAGGTATTGGAAAGCTATGGATATGTAATAAATGCCCCAAAGGGCGGAAGCAGTCATTATACTTTCAGAAAAGCCGGATGTCAACCGATTACGATACCGAAGCATGAATCTATCAAAAAAGTGTATGTAGAGATGGTAAAGCAGATTGTGGAAAGTGAGGCGGTAAATGATGAAAACGCTGAATGATTATTTTGCAATGAATTATCGCATGGAAATTGTAGAGGATAGGGAAGAGGGTGGTTTTGTGGTTTCATTTCCGGAGCTTCCGGGATGTATTACCTGTGGCGAAACAGTAGAATCCGCTGTCGCAAATGCTTTGGATGCCAAGAAAGCATGGTTGGAAGCTGCTATGGAAGATGGCATTGAAATCCATGAGCCGGACAGCTTAGAGGATTATTCTGGACAGTTTAAACTTAGAATCCCACGAAGTCTTTATCGTTCCCTTGCAGAACATTCTAAGAGGGAAGGTATCAGCATGAATCAGTATTGTGTATATCTTCTTTCCAAAAACGATGCAGTTTATTCAAAATAGCGGTTGCACGGATTTTGTCAGAAATAATTCCAAGAAAGCAAGGCGTAAGGTTAGTGACAGCATTGCAAGGCAAATATTTAGAAGCATGAAGTTATCTACAGGACAGAAGATGGTTTGGATGATAGATGCTTGTTGCAGGTGCACATAAATTGGAACTCAAGAATATCCTGGAGCCAGGCTCAACGAAGTTAAAGAGTAATTAAGCACCCGCAAGCCATATTTGATTATTCGTTTTTAGTAGTAAAAGTAGATTATATGGAAAACAATGGAAGTTACTGGACAATAATGAAAAATAGTGAAAAAATAGTGTAATTTTAATGAAAAATTGACACTCCCATGATATAATATATGTGTTAGGAGGCTGCTTTTTTTATGATCAAAATTACTTTGTCAAATGAGATATTAAAGTATATTACGGAGATAGATAAAAACAGATATAAAGTATCGGAGGCTTCGTTGCCGGTTGATGTAGCAAGTAAGCTACGAAAAAATTCAAAGAAGAAAAGTTCCTATGCGTCTGCTAAAATTGAGGGGAATCCTCTATCAGAGAAGCAGGTGGATGAGGTTATTGATAGTGATGAACGAAAACATTATCTTAAACCGGAGCAGGAGGTCCGTAATTATTTCCTGGCACTGAATTATCTGGAAGAGAAGGCGGCGGAGAAGGAGCAGTTTTCCAAGAAACTGATATTGGATGTACAGAAGTATGTTGAAAAAGGAGCCTCGAAAGAAAAAATAGGACTTCGAGGACCAATGCCACCCGGAGTATTATTTGCTGTATATGATTCACAAACAGGGAACCCTGATTATATTCCTCCGGAATACATTGATATACCGGATTTGTTGGATGAATTGGTAAAATATGTGAACACGACAGATGATCATCCGCTTATAGTCGCAGCTGTAGTTCATTATCAGCTTGTAACTATTCATCCGTTTGAGGATGGAAATGGGCGAACAGCAAGGCTACTCTCGGGATATATTTTAGACATAAACGGATATGGCTTTAACGGAATTGGCTCGTTAGAAGAGTATTTCGCATATGATATTGATGAATACTATGAATCAATTCAGATGGGGCTACCTGCACTGTATTATTCGGGACGGGATAATCCCCCTCACCCTGAGATTTGGATCAATTATTTCCTTCGCATGGTACTGCTGTATTCAAGTAAGGTTTGTGAATTGTCGGAGAGTTCAAATGGCGAAGAATTGGAAGGAAACCTTTCGTATCTAAAAGGTAAAGAGAGAGAATTACTTTTGCTGCTTATGAAGAATTACAAAAGAGCGTTCACGCCTATCGAAGTCAGCAAAGAACTTAAGGTTACAAATAAGACCGTAATCAATCGACTTGCAACACTTGTAAAAAATGGATTTGTCGTTCCGAATATGGTTAAGGAGCGTATACGTTCCTATGAACTTTCTGATTTTACAAGGCAGAATGAGAAGAAGATAAGAAAACTTTTGGAGTGAGACAGGAGCATCTGATGAATGTAGGTGTGCGGAATGTAATTAAGCGGCCAAATTTATTTGCATTTATGATTTTAGAATGATTATAAATCAGCAGAAAAATTAGCAGAATCAGCAGAAAGTTCAGCAGATTCAAAAACATAAGAATCAAAAGTATTTTTCATAAGAGAATATTCTAACCATATCTTAACCAACGTGGTTCGGAATTTCTTAATGAGTTTATGATAGAATGGGAAGGGAAAAAGTGATGGAAGTAAAATTTTATGATACAGTTAATGATGAACTATTGAAATTTGCAGTAATTATTTCACAGAGTAACGGCAAGTGGGTATTTTGCAAGCATAAAGAAAGAGATACATATGAAGTGCCGGGAGGGCATAGAGAAGCTGGAGAGGATATTCTTGAGACTGCTAAAAGAGAGTTGCAGGAAGAAACAGGAGCGGTCAAGTTTGTGATAAAACCGATATGCGTATATTCAGTAACCGGTAAGAACAGAGTAAATGAGACTGGGGTGGAAACATTTGGACTGCTTTGTTTTGCAGAAATAACTGAATTTGCGAAAGAATTACATAGCGAAATGGAGAAGGTTGTGCTTATGGATGAACTGCCTGAGAACTGGACATATCCTTTGATACAACCGAAACTTATTGAGGAATGGGAAAGAAGAGTGAAATAACGTATATGAAAAAATGAATGTATTGTGTTGCATGCTAACCAAAATGCTGATGGTCTAGTGCATAAAACCAGAATATAGAGAAGATGCAGAATGTAATGGCAGTGTTGACCCGACAACAAATTATCTTTTGGAGAAGGACTTGGTTGACTTGTTGGAACAGCCTATTTAAACCGAACAATACGGCCGAGAATTTTGAGTACAAAACAGAGCTTTATAAATGTCTTAAACGAGTCATTTATAAAGCTTTTTATTTTATCGTGATTCCGATATTAATGCTGTTTTAAGGGTTGCATAGATATTAATGAAATAATAAAACTGACTGGATAAATAAAATTGACATATGAAACAATTGAATGTCATAACATGTCGAAACTTGCGATGAAAATGATATGTTATTGATGAATAGAAATATATATTATTGAATATATAGGAATTTTATTCATACAAAATATGACTGGTTGAATAATGAAAGAATTGATTTGAATCTTTGCAGAGTATTTTATTAGAGAATTTAAAGAAAGGTACTAAAGTCGATATGAACAAAGAGTGGTTTGCAGATTACAAGGAGCAGATTTTATTAAATAATGTGGAAGAAGCAAGAAAGGTATTACTGGATAATGTTGATAAGAACCAAATGATTTATCGGTATAGAAAAGGTTTGAATTGGGATTTACAAAATTTAAAAAGTAATCAAATACGGTTATGTAGTGCATTTTATTTCAATGATCCATATGACTGTCTGGTTACGGTTGATTGTGGATTGAAAGCGAGCTATCCGAAGAACCAGAGAAAAGAAGCTATGGAAACATATATGAGACAGGAGAAAGAAAATAGGAAAACAGAAGCATTGAGGAGTGCGTTATTTGTTGCCTGTTTTTCTGAAACTAATAATTCATTTCCTATGTGGGGATATTATGCGGCGGATCACAAAGGAATGTGTTTAGGATATAATCTTTATGACCTTGTTGAGAAATATCAATGCATGCCAGTAATTTATAGTAATGAATTATTATTTTATGGAGAAGATAGTTCTGAAAGAAATATATTAGCCAATACATTAACCAAATCAGATGAATGGATTCATGAAAGAGAATGGCGAATAGTAATTAAAGATGATGTCAATGTGGGAAAACCAGGAATAATGAGAGATTTTGTTTTACCAAGAGAAATATATATTGGATGCCGGCAACAGAAAACAATTGCAGAGAATAACGATAGTCGTATGTCACAAAATAAAGAAGAGAATGAGATGTATGCTAATTTAGACGATATACTTCAATGGGCGGAAAACAACTATATTGATGTATATATGCCAATAATAAGTAGAAAAGAGTATAAAATGGTGGATAGATTGTTGAAATTGATTTAAGAATATTATCTTTGAAGACATGTTGCTTAATATGATAAATGAGGTAACCGTATATTTGGATATATCAGTAAAAACATATCTAGGAACAGGTGGAATGCTTGTTACAGATAAAGAATATCCAAAGTTTGTCAGATAAAACGCAAAGGAAAGTGGTGCATTTATAAAGGATGGTAATAGTATGGCATATATAGTTGCATATGAAAAAGCGTTAATTAATTCAGCATATAAATTAATTAAAGAAAAAAGTAATAAAGATAATGTGAAAGCAGCAGAGGATTTGTATGTCTTAGACACGATTCTCTGTGGAATTCAAACACCTTTTAATCTGTATAGCGTAGATGAAAAGCTGAGAAAAGAGTACAAAACGATAGGAATGTTGGAGAATATACAGAGTGAGTTTTCTTATAATGATGGAAAGCCTATGAAAATAATTATTACGGAAGAAGAAAGCTTAATGAATAGACTGGAATCGGACAGAATTGGAATTATGGCAGATATCTTGTTAAAACATGGTAAAATTAAGTGCATAGATGAAATTTATAAGCACGTTTGAGAGAACAAGCACCTTCTGATATTAACAATTAGTACCCTGGGTCTTAATCCCCCCCGCCGTCAGGCATGCGCCTGACGGCTTTTCTTATATAACACCCCTTTTATTTACATTTTTATTTCTGCTTAAGCTCTTTTCTTTCTGCATACAGTTCCGGCAGCGGTGGCTGCGAGAGCGGATACCATGAGCATTACAACGAGTAATGCGATATCGGTATGGCAACCGGTAGCAGGCGGAACATCCGACGGTTTGTCCGTGGAAGGCTTATCTGTGGAAGGTTTGTCCGTGGAAGGCTTATCCGTGGACGGTTTATCCGTGGACGGTTTATCTGTGGATGGCTTATCTGTGGATGGCTTATCCTGACCCGGTTTGTCGCCGGATGGCTTGTTGTCGTCATCATCCTGGAGACGTGCTGTGATCGTCTGGGCAGCGGTTATTTCGTTTGCGGCATTTGCGTCTGAGAAATATTTGTCACAGATGCTGCAGTGCCAGTATTCGATGTTGCCCTCCGATTTGGTTGTAGCGGCTTTGGCTGCAACGTGAGTAAGGCTGTGGCTGATGGACTCGCTGTAAGAGCAGCCTGGGTTGGTGCAGTGGCGTGTGTGCGAACCGTCTGCTACTATTTTCCAGTCGGACATAACGTGCTTTTTGGCAGGTGTCAGGATTTCGTCGCAGACAGAGCAATGTATAGGTGTTGTGCAGTCGCCATCATCAGCGGCCGGTGTGTGGTCATCGTTTATGATGATATGTACGCTTGCGTAAGAGTTGTCCTTGTAAAGTACGGAGACTTCAATCGGTTCTTTGGAGGCAAGAGGTGTGACTGTATAGTAACCGTTTTCGTCGCAAGTTAAGTAAGTACCGGTTATTCCGTCACCATAGTCTACGGAGATTACATCATCCGGGTTGAGGACTTTGAAGCGGACGGATGAACAATATACGCCGCCTTCCTCGATGCCGTAAAACGCATTCTGATAGTGGCAGGTTATAACCTTCTCGGTGTCATTGTACACACCGCTTGTTTCACCGTCTATGCTGATCAAGGTGTAGTTTTTGATAGCGGATGGGATTGAAGTGTAGTTGTAACTGTATGAAGCTCTTCCGCGGAGGACATCTGCGGTTTTGATTTCATTGCCTTCTTCGTCCACATATTTAACGATAACATTGCGCATATCGGAAACAACATCGGTATTGCAATAAGATTCAGCGTCTACTGCTATAATGGATGAATGTGCAGGAACGGAAAATGAATTGCCGGAAACGATTTTGAGGGTTTCAAAGCCTGCAGATTCGTCGTTGGCAACGATTACCCATTTGTTGGTTGAAGTATCCGAGAGTGTCATCCATTTGTTACTGTCCGAATTGTTGTGCATAACGGCAATTTTATTCCACTGATTGTTTCCGTCATTATTGATGACATAAGCTATCTGGTCTGTTGAGGTTGTGTCGAAAACAAAATCACTGTAGCTTGATGTTGAACCCGAGGTTAATTTGCTTATTGTCTTTCTGAGCTGTATCAGGTTGCTGTAGTATGCATGAAGGTCGGAATATGTTATAAGGTTATTCCAGTTGATGGCTGATGACTGTGAGGAACTGTAACCCATCTCATCACCGGAACGGATAACGATGCTTCCCATAGAAGTATATTCCATCGAAGCTGCAAGCTTGATTAGTGCAATGGCGTTATCGTCCCTGGTGCCGCGTGCGATTCCGAGGGAATCGGTAATGCGGTCGTAAAGAGAAAGTCCGCTGGCATCATGCAGGTAGTTCGTGCACTGGGCCGGACTTGTCAGCTTATGGTCCTTGTCAGCGAGAATGCCTGTCTGAATAGCGTTGGACATATTTGTGCCGCCGTTTATGTAAGTCATGATCTTGGTGCTGTATGTGCTGTTATAGAATGAAATTCCCTCTTCTGCGGTCTTGGCATTGGCAAGTGATACAAGGCGGAGTCTGGTGCCGCGGCAGGTGTTGGTGCAAATCGTCGTATCGTCCGGATAAGGAAGTACAGTATCACATGATATACTGATGGCAGGCGATATTTTATTGAGTTCTTCACGTATTTCATTTAAAAATTCTTTATCAATGAGACCACCGTTCTCAAAATGAAAACCGTCCACATGATATTCGTTAACCCACTGGGTAAGCGTATTGATGATGTAATGGCGGAACATCAGACGCTCGGTTGCGCAGTCGTTGCCATTGCCGGAGCCGTTGGATTTATCACCATTTGTTTTTATTCTAAGATAATAACCAGGTACGGTTTTCTGAAACGGAAAATCTTCCGAAACGGATGTTATGTCCATATCCATAACAACCGAAAGGCCGGCTTTATGAAGTGCCTGAATCATACTTTTGCATTCACTGACTGTCTTAAGGGCATTATTTTCATTCGTTGAGTAGCTGCTATCCGGCATCATGAATCCCATATTGCTGTAAAAAGGCTTGATCTGTGCAGTTGTAACGCCAAGACGTGCAATGTAATTAGTGCATGTCGAAATATCCGCACTATCATTAAGGGTGCTTGATTTGGTAAAAGAGAGGAATTTGCCCATAAGATCATTCGGTATACCGGATGAAGGATCAGAGGTAAAGTCCTTGATATCAAGTTCATACGCGATGGACTCGGCAGGATTCTGCACATAAACATGATTGTCTGAATCCCAGCCGTTCGGATTCGTATCTTTAAGGTCCGTTATCAGACTGCGCTTTCCGTCCTTGCCTGCAGCCACGGCATATAAATCAGGGGTTTCATAAGTATTGTATGATTTGTAAGAATTTGTTATGTTATAAGTTGTGATGGTATATGTATAATAATAATTTGTAAAGTCTGCTATAATTTTTATAGTCCATATACCATTCCATTCACCGTTAACAAGCATCTTTTCAAGACCGTAAGAGCCAACTTTACTGGCACCTACTATTAATCACTGGATCTTCGGTTGCTGCGGGAATTGAGACGGCTGCTGATGCCATGGCCATTAATGATGCCATGGAAGCTGCCATAAATCGCTTAAGTTTATTCATATTGTGTCCTCCTGAATTTTTGCCTGCATATCGCGGCTGTAATCTGGTTAAATTATAACATATGAAAATGCAAATGTCGAGAAAAAATGTTTAATATGGCACACGCGGACCGCGTTCCAATTTTTCTTGCACATTACGGCGGGTGGGGGTATAATTGGAAGTAATGTAGTGATTTTTGGAGGTAATGTCAGAATGGCAGCAGAATGCAACGGAAATTGTGAAGGATGTTCTTCTAAGGGTAGCTGTAATGTTATTCCCAAGGAGAAATTGAATGAATACAGCCACATAGGCAAGGTTATAGGTATTGTAAGTGGTAAAGGCGGAGTCGGCAAATCCACCGTGACATCGCTTATTGCCAGGAAGCTTGTGGCGGAAGGAAAGCGTGTAGGCATAATGGATGCCGATCTGACTGGACCGTCGATACCGAAAATGTTCGGAATTAAGGGACAGATGTACGGAACATCTATGGGAATGGAACCTGCGGTTTCCGAAGAAGGAATCAAGATAGTTTCCATGAATCTTCTGTTAGAGACGGAAGAGTCGACAGTCATATTAAGAGGACCGGTGCTTGCCGGAGTTATTAAGCAGTTCTGGAGCGAAGTGAATTGGGGAGATCTGGATTATCTCCTTATAGATATGCCTCCGGGAACCGGTGATATACCGCTTACGATATATCAGTCGATACCTGTGGACGGAATTGTGATTGTAACATCTCCGCAGGATCTTGTGCGTATGATTGTCATGAAAGCATATAATATGGCAGAACAGATGAATATCAAGGTACTCGGACTGGTTGAGAATTACAGCTATTTTGTGTGCCCGGACTGTAACGCCAGACATAAGATATTCGGCGAGAGCGGGATAGAAGAACTGTCTGAGGAAATCAATACGCCGGTTCTTGCGAGACTTCCGATCATGCCGGCACTTGCCAATGCAGCAGATAACGGCATCAAAGCTGCGGATGATGTTGATATTAATCTTGGTCCGGTGCTTGAGGCATAAAAGAACCGGATAGAATACCACAGGGAGGTTTGTTTTGCCTAAGAAAGAGAATGTGGGAACGTTTGTATGGAGACTTGTATATCCGATTCTGATTTTTGTCGGAGTAGAGATGGCAATAGAGATGGCCGCTCTGTACATTCATATGTTCAGAATAGCTGCTTCAAGAGGAATGTCACTTATGGATGTGAATGCCCTTGAGGAAGAACTTACGAATTATACTTACAATATCAGCATGTATATTACGATTGCCAGAAGCGCCGTGCTGATACCGCTATATATTATGTTTATGCGCCGGGATAAAGGACGCAGCATGATAAACGGAAGTTATACAAAATATGAGAAGCTGAGCCCGAAATGGTTCCTTCTGCTGCCGGTGGTGGGATTTTTCGCTGCAATGGGATTTAATCATGTTGTACCGATGGTACTCATGGCAGTACAGGGATTTATACAGGTTATTGGAAGGTCTTTTTTTGGAGTTGACTGGAATGTGGACTTTTTCGGGACATATGACAATGTGTCAGAAATGATATATTCGGGCGGCATAGCTGTCCAGATCATATCGACAGCAGTTGCTGCTCCGATTGTGGAAGAATTTTTATTCCGCGGACTTATCTATAACAGATTAAGGGAACGTATGAAATTTGTTCCGGCGGCGTTAGTGTCGGCGCTGGTGTTCGGAGCACTGCATGGCAATGCGGTACAGTTCTTATATGCATTTATAATAGGACTGCTGCTCGCATTTGTTTATGAGAAATTCAAGACGATATTAGCACCGGTTATATTTCATGCCGGAGCCAATCTGATATCGGTAATAATTACCAACGTCATGCCGGAAGAAGGGATAGGACTTACTACCGGAGGATATATGTTGCTTGTTGTGGCAGAACTTGCCGTAACATTCCTTATTTTATGGCTGATAGACCGTAAAGTAATAAGAAAACCCGTTGCCGCAGATGGAACGGATGGTTCAAGGTGAGGTTATTATGAGAAAAATTTTGTCAGTTGCAGTACCATGTTATAATTCGGAAGCGTATATGCATCGCTGCATTGATTCACTTCTCCCGGGAGGGGATGAAGTTGAGATAATTATTGTGGATGACGGGTCGGGCGATAAGACGGCAGAGATAGCAGACCGGTATGCCGCAGAATATCCCGGAATATGTAAGGCCGTGCACAAAGTCAACGGCGGACACGGTGATGCTGTTATGGAAGGACTTAAGAATGCAACCGGAGTATTTTTTAAGGTTGTTGACAGCGATGACAGAGTCGGAAAAGAAGCCTATATGAAGCTTCTAAATGTGATGCGTAAGTCCGTACTTGAAGGCCACAGACTTGATATGCTCATATCCAACTATGTATATGATAAGCAGAACACCAAGCGTAAGAAAGTAATGCGTTACACGACAGTTCTTCCGACAGATACATATTTTACATGGGATGACATAGGACATTTCAAAAATACGCAATACATATTGATGCATTCGGTAATTTACAGGACGGAATTGTTAAGGGAATGTGGACTGAATCTCCCTAAACACACTTTTTATGTGGATAATCTCTTTGTATTCCAGCCGCTTCCGTCGGTCAAAATAATGTATTATGTGGATGTCAATTTTTATTGGTATTTTATAGGAAGAAACGACCAGTCCGTAAATGAGGATGTGATGATTAAGAGAATTGACCAGCAGCTTCTTGTCAACAGGATGATGATTGACTGCTATGATTCCGAATCAATCCACAATAAGAAGTGCCGTGTCTATATGAGAAATTACCTGTCAATAATTATGACGGTATCATCGATAATGGCAATTTTATCAAATGATGAAGAAAATATAAATAAAAAAGCAGCACTCTGGGCGCTGCTTAAAGAGAAAGAACCTTCAGCTTACAGACATATCAGGTTCTCAATTCTCGGTATCTGGATGAACTGGCCGGGTAAGGTTGGCAGGAAAATCTCTGTGGCAGGTTACCGCATCGTCCAGAAGATATTTGGTTTTAATTAAGTCTGGCAAACAGCTTTGAACGGTAGATGAGCGGATAAAGCGCACCTGCCATAATGACTGCAGCGATTACATCATACACGGAATGCTGTTTAAGGAAAAGCGTTGAAGCACATATGAGTGCTCCGATTACCGACGTTATTACCTTGACAGCGGTATGATATCTGCCAAATGTCTTTGAATGGAATACCGCGACAAGCACAACGAGAGTATTATATACATGCAGGCTCGGAAGAACATTTGTTGAAGTATCGGCCTTGTATAAGAACCTGACAAGCTTTGTGCATGCGTTCTCACGCGGAAATTCAGCCGGGCGCAGATTGCCGAGACCGTTCGGAAATATGAAGTATATAGCAACGGCAATGCTCATTCCTATTATAAGGTAAGAGTACATTCTGACAGCTTCGCTCTGTGAGCGGAGAAAAAAATAAGCGCAAGCCGTTGCGATAAATATAAACCAGAAGTAATATGGTATAATAAAATATTCACAGAATGGGATAATATCGTCAAGAGGACAATGTATCAGATGATATTCAGCTGTTACAGTCTTCTCAAGGTAGGAAAAGCATGGCAGGTATATGAATAAATACAGGCCGAACAGACCGTGCCACCATTTTTTGAAAAAGTTTTTCATAATAAACAACTCCTGCAAAATATCTGGATAGTATGTGGGAATTATAGCACACGAGGAAGTGACATTACAACATTAAAATACAAAATGTCACGCGATAAACATTAATTTATATCGGAGGACTAATTGTGCGCCTGATAGTTAGGGATTTAAGAAAAAAATTTGATGACATTACCGTAATTGACCGCGCCGGTTATGATTTTGAGAGCGGTGTTGTATATGGCATAACAGGAAGCAGAGGCTCGGGAAGAACGACACTTCTTAAATGCCTGTGTACGGAATGTGCGCCTGATGGCGGTTTTATAAGGCTTGACACCGGTAATGGATATTATAAGATAGATTATATGGATTTCGGACTGGTATATGATAAACCGGTGCTTCCTGAGATGCTTACAGCAAGGCAGTATGTTGAATATATGATATCAATGCATGCCCCACAGGAACACAATGCCGCCAAATATCTGGAGATTGCGGGAATAAGCCGTGGCAGGACTGACGAATATATAGGCAGTTTTTCGGATGATGAGAAACAGAGACTTCAGTTTATAAGTATTCTTATCACGGAACCGGTGGTGGTGCTTATTGACGAGCCGAATCTTGACGGCAAGATGTATAATACTCTGAAAGATTTTATTGCCAGAATGAAGGATAAACATATTATAATTATTTCATCTGATAATTATAAGAAATTAGACACACTTGTTGATGAACTTGTATGGCTTAAAGACGGAATCCTTACAGGCGGATTAATACAGGAGAAACGGTAATAATATGGTTAAGAAAATATTTCAATGCGGATATATTTCATATATGACAGATGCCAACAGGGTGGCATATATATTAAAACATATTCCGTTTGTGGGCCGGAAGATACATTCGGATTCAGTGCGCGCGTTCGGAATAATAGGCATTGCATGCAGGATAATATGGGAAATAATTAAGAAAGCCGTATTTGTGGCAGCTGCCATGCTTGGGCCGATGTATGTGCTGTCAAGGTTAAGTGCAACCGGCAATATAGGATACGGACTGGAGAATTCATTTGTTTATTTCTCTATGGTTATGATATGTTTTTGCGGCTCTGTTAATAATTCGGTTATATTCGAGACAGGCGAAGAGGCGTATGTTATGCTGCGCGAAGTCAGATGTAATCCTGCAGATTATTTCAGAATGGTGATTCTGCGTAAAAATATAACGGAATTTATTTCATTCTGGCTCGTATTTTCCGTGTTTGGCATGAATGTGGCCAAAGCACTTTACCTGACGATCGTAATCGTTGGTTCGAGATATGCGGGAGAAGCCTTTAATATAATGATGTTCAAGGCAACTGCCAAACCGTTTTCCATGCACAGAAAAGGTAATATTGCGGTAATGCTCTTGTCTCTTTTCGTGGCATATTTTATACCATATCTGCGCGGATATGTTCCCGGGGCATATGACCTTGTATTCAATACGATATGGCTGATGGTCATTCTGCTGATGATTGCGGTCTTTATATATTATGTATGGAATTATAGCGGATATCCGAAAGCGGCTGCAAGGCTTTTTAAGAAAAGCAGCCTTGATGACGGGGCTGAAGATGATGCGGCGGTGCTTGAGGAAGAACCTGCATTCATGGCAGAAGATGTCAGTGAGTGCAATGCACAGGCATATTCGGAAATTAACCGTGAATTTTTTAAACGAAACAAGTCAGGTATAGCATCCAATATGCGGTTCAAAATCGCGCTTTCGATAATCGCACTGGCAGCAGCACTTATCGCATCGTTCAACGGACATGCGGAAGAAGTGTCAAAAATCATATCATATTCAATGCCTGTGATGGTATTTGTTATGTGTGTATTTTCAAACAGTATGAGCATCTGCCGTTCATTTTTTTACCAGTGTGACTGCGAACTCCTTAAGAAGGAAGGATATAATAACCGTAATGATATCCTTGAGAATTATTTCATAAGGCTCAGATATATGCTCATAATAGATATTGTACCGGCGGCAGTGCTGACGGTGGTATATGCCGTGGCCGGAATTGTCTCCAAATCGAATGCAGGAACCGTTATTCCTGTGTGCGTTGGAATATTGATGCTGTCATGTCTTTTTACGGTGCTCCAGCTTACACTATATTATGCGATACAGCCATATACAAAAGATGCCGTAAAGAGCCGGAACAGATATGTTATAATCAACATAATCATGTATGTGTGCAGCAGTCTGTTCATATATATTAATTCCACAGCATTATTTTTTACACTGGGTGTAGGACTGGCACTTGCAGTTGTTATGGCGGCAGGTGTAAGCTTAGTCGGTCAGATAGGATACAGAACATTTAGATTGAAGTAGACACGGAGGTGTTGCAGGTGAAATCAGTACGGAAAGCGTTGGCACTTACAGGATGTATTGCAATTACGGTACTTACGGGATGCACTGCCATAAAAAGCACAACCAATAAGCCGCAGGAAGAAACCAAACAGGAAAATACTATTTTTGACAAGGTTATCAAGGGCGAACCTGTAGGAGAAAGTACGGCTTTGTATAACGTGAGCGAAATGCTTTATAAGAATGGCATATCCCCTGATTCCGTGTATGGATTCGGAAATAAATATATCATGGCACTTTATATCGGTGAGGACAGCCGTGAAGTAGTGACATATGATTTGTCAAGCGCTGAGGTATACAAAACCATCAATATAACGGAAAATCTGTCCGGGAGTTCATATGTGGCCACTACGGAAAGTGGTGTTCCATATGTATATGATAAGGATAACAGACTTTATCTGCAGCTTAACATAAAAGGCTCCAAATACACGGCATATGAACTGGATTTTACACCGGAAGACATGCTTGTAACCGACAGCGGGAACAGAATTTACTATACGCTTGACAAGGATGTCCGTGTATACCAATATATAACAGAGACCGGACAGTCGGCCGTGGCATATGATGCCGGTGAGAGTCTGGATTCAATTGAACTTGTGAGCATGGGATCCGATGATTCGACCCTTATAATAAAAGCTTCAACGCCGATATCCAACGGGTATGCCAAATTAAGCATCGAGATGCAGGAGATAGAAAGTCTCAGCGGCTACGATAAGGATTTATACTACGAAGACGGATTATATATTTATACGAGTGATAGTTATGCAAGGGCGGTATGCGTATATGATGAGTTAAAACCGCGGACCTTTGTTAAATTTACGCTTGAGAATGAAGCGGAACTTGGGAACATGTATATATACCCGGACGGACCGAATATATTTACGATTGCCGGGGACGATAACGGGTCTGAGATAAGGTTTTACAATGTATCTGCCGGTATAATGGAAAATCATGATGTAATTCCAACTGGATATACGGTTGAGAACGTCAGTTATATGAGAGAACTCAAGGCTGTATGCATTAGTGTCAAGGATTCTGATGGGGTTACAAACACGTTAATATGGGACGTTGAGTCGATTACGGATATAGTAAGCTGACACTGTATGACAATTAATTTTAAAAAAATTAAAAAAAGTATTGACATTTGTGGTCTGTTAATAATATAATAGGCAAGCGGGTTGAGAAAGCCCATAACTGAATATGGGATCTTAGCTCAGCTGGGAGAGCATCTGCCTTACAAGCAGAGGGTCACAGGTTCGAGCCCTGTAGGTCCCATTTTTCAATTCAATATGGCGGAGTAGCTCAGATGGCTAGAGCACATGGTTCATACCCATGGTGTCAGGGGTTCGACTCCCTTCTCCGCTACTGACAACAGGAACTTAATGTTAATGCATTAAGTTCTTTTTTTTACCGGAAGGCAAGGAGGATAATATATGAGAGTAGGAACAGGATATGATGTCCACAGGCTGACAGAAGGCCGTAAGATGATAGTCGGAGGTGTGGATATACCTTATGATAAAGGATTATTGGGACATTCGGATGCGGATGTGCTTCTTCATGCAATAATGGATGCTCTTCTCGGAGCAGCTGCGCTTGGTGATATAGGCAGACATTTTCCTGACAGTGATGAGCGCTACAAGGGAATATCCAGTATGGAACTTATGAAAAATGTTGCAAAAATATTGTCGGATAATAATTATGTAATAGAGAATGTGGACAGCACAATTATTGCACAGCGTCCCAAATTTTCGCCTTATATAGAAGAAATGAGGGAAAATATTGCAAAAGCACTTGGAATCGAAAAGAACCGCGTAAGTGTTAAGGCAACCACCGAGGAAGGACTTGGATTTACGGGAGCGGGGGAAGGAATTGCATCGCAGGCATCAGTGCTTATAACCACGGTTGAGAATTATGTGTATGATGATATAATGAATGAGCGCCGGAATGCGGGCGGATGTGCCGGATGCCGGGGCTGTCAGGCAGACCGGTAGTATACCATGCACTTGACAAAAGGTCAGCTTGTGCATATTCTATAACATAGTATATGCCGTAAGTGAGGAATTACGATGAGATTTAAAGATTATGTCAGAGAGCAGATAGAAGTAATAAGAGACAGAGACCCGGCGATGAAGGACGATAAAGAAGTATTTCTTTATCCTTGTTTCTGGGCAATCTGGGAGTACCGTAAGGCTCATAGATTATACGAACAGGGAAAGTTCTACAAGGCCAGGAAAATATCGCAGCGCGCCGCGAGAAAGACCGGTATAGAGATACATCCGGGCGCAACGATAGGCAAGGGACTCTTCATAGACCACGGACATGGTGTTGTAATAGGTGAGACTACGGTAATAGGTGATAATGTTACGTTGTATCAGGGCGTGACACTCGGCGGAACCGGTAAAGAAAAGGGAAAGAGGCATCCGACGATAGAGGATAACGTGATGATAAGTACAGGTGCGAAAGTACTGGGCTCATTTACGATAGGAGCAGGTTCCAAGATAGGAGCAGGTTCGGTTGTTCTTGAAGAAGTACCGCCTAATTCAACCGTTGTAGGTATCCCGGGACGTATCGTAAAGAGCAATAACGTAAGACTTCCGAATACGGATCTTGATCAGATCAATCTTCCGGATCCGGTTCTTAATGATATTAATACACTTAAGGAAGATAATGAGAAACTCAGAAATCAGGTCGATGAGATTTTAAAAAGATTGGAGAAACACGAAAATGGAAAATAAAGTGCAGTTGTTTAATACTCTTACCAGAAAAATCGAACAGTTTGTTCCTAATACGGATGGCAAAGTTTCTATGTATACATGCGGACCGACTGTTTATCATTTCGCGCATATCGGTAATCTCAGAAGTTACATTATGGAGGATGTGCTTGAGAAGACTCTCAGATATGAGGGATATGATGTAAAGCGCGTAATGAATATTACCGATGTAGGACATCTTACAAGTGATGCTGATACGGGCGAAGATAAGATGCTTAAAGGTGCTAAGAGAGAGCACAAGACGGTTATGGAAATCGCCAAATATTATACAGATGCATTTTTTTCCGATTGTGCCAAATTAAACATAAAGACTCCGGATGTGGTTGAACCGGCCACTAATTGTATTCCTGAGTTTATTCACATGATAGAAGTTCTTCTTGAAAAGGGATATGCCTATATTGCAGGCGGCAATGTATATTTTGATACATCGAAGCTTGATGATTATTATGTATTTTCAAGCCAGAGTGAGAAAGAACTTATGGTCGGCGTGCGTGATGATGTATCAGAAGATACCAATAAACGCAATAAGGCTGATTTCGTATTATGGTTTACCAAATCCAAATTCGACAACCAGGAACTTAAATGGGACAGCCCGTGGGGCGTCGGTTATCCGGGATGGCATATTGAGTGTTCATGCATCAGCATGAAGCACCTCGGCGAATACATGGATATACATTGCGGAGGTGTTGATAATATTTTCCCTCACCATACCAATGAAATCGCACAAAGTGAGTCATATCTCGGACATAAGTGGTGCAATTACTGGTTCCATGTGCATCATCTGAATGACCGTAACGGTAAGATGAGTAAATCAAACGGTGAATTTCTTACCGTGTCCGTTCTTGAAGAAAAAGGATACGATCCGCTTGTATACAGATTATTCTGCCTGCAGTCACATTACAGAAAGCCGCTTGAGTTCACTTATGAGATAATGGACAATACCAAAGCAGCATACAATAAGCTTGTTAAACGTATCGGAGAACTTAAAGAAGACGGTGAAGTCGATAAAGCCGGATTTGATAAATATAAAACTGATTTCAAGGCTGCACTTGAAAATGATATTAACACGGCATCGGCAATTACGGTCGTATATGATGTATTAAGAAGTGATTTAAACGATGCTACCAAGCTTGCGCTTGTCAAAGATTTTGACTATGTGCTTTCTCTTAATCTTACAAGAATGCAGGGCGAAAACGCAGTGCCTAAGGCGGATGATGAACTTACTGCATTTGTCGAAGCTAAGATTGAGGAACGTAAGGCTGCCAAGAAAGAGAAAGATTTTGCAAAGGCAGATGCCATAAGGGATGAACTTCTTGCCAAGGGCGTAAGAATTAAAGACACCAGAGAAGGTGTTGTCTGGGAGCTTGTATAATATGTTTGAAGAGATGGCGGAGGCTTTTGACCTCGGAAAAATCGATCTTGCGACATATTCTCCGTTGACACTTGCTTATATCGGTGACTGCGTATACGAACTTATCATAAGGACGAGACTTGTATATGCAGGCAATGCGCCGGTAGATAAGCTTAACCGCAAGGCAAGCAATCTTGCCAAAGCAGGCACCCAGTCAGCTATGATAGAGGCATTAATACCGGAACTTACGGATGAGGAAACGGCAGCATACAAGCGTGGACGTAATGCCCATTCATATACCAGGGCCAAGAACGCAACCGCCGGTGATTACAGGCGGGCGACAGGTTTTGAGGCGCTTATCGGATATCTTTATCTGGATAAACGTTTTGAACGCATAATGGAACTTGTGAAAAAGGGTTTTGAAGCTGTTGAATGCAATGACAGCGAAAGGAAATAATATGAAACACAATGAATTTACCATAGAGGGACGTAATGCCGTTATAGAGGCCTACAGAAGCGGTAAAACAATAGACAAATTATATGTGCTTGACGGCTGTAAGGACGGTCCGGTAATGACTATTCTGCGCGAGGCGAAGAAAAGCGGTTCGATAATTAATTATGTTGACAAAGAAAGACTTGATCATATGTCGGAAACGGGACATCATCAGGGCGTTATCGCAAATGCGGCAGCATATGATTATGTTGAAGTTTCCGATATTCTTAAGGCGGCGAGAAGCAAAGGCGAGGATCCGTTTATATTTATTCTTGATGGAATAGAGGATCCGCACAATCTCGGTGCAATAATAAGAACCGCCAATCTGTGCGGTGCGCATGGAGTGATCATACCGAAACACCGTGCGGTAGGACTTACGGCAACGGTTGCAAGAACATCTGCGGGTGCGCTTAATTACACACCGGTTGCAAAGGTTACCAATCTTGCATCTGCGATAGACGAACTTAAGAAGGAAGGTCTCTGGTTCGTGTGCGCCGACATGAAAGGTGAACTGATGTATAATCTTAATCTCAAAGGTCCGATAGGTCTTGTCATAGGCAATGAAGGAGAAGGTGTCGGACGGCTTGTAAAGGAAAAATGTGATTTTACCGCGTCCATTCCGATGAAGGGCGATATAGATTCGCTTAATGCATCGGTGGCAGCAGGCGTAATGGCGTACGAAATCGTCAGACAGAGGATGTGTTAGGATGAATGACAGATATGCGAAAATGTCGGATGAAGAACTTGTTATGACATACCGTAACGGGGATTCGCCGGCGGCGGATGTGCTTGTGGAGAAATATAAAAATCTTGTCAGAATGAAAGCAAGGGCGTATTTTCTGGTCGGAGCGGATAACGATGATCTTATTCAGGAAGGAATGATAGGACTGTACAAGGCTATCAGAGATTATAATCCTGAACGCGAAGCGGTTTTCATGACTTTTGCCTCACTTTGTATCAGCCGTCAGATAAGGACTGCGATGACTGCTTATAACAGGCTGAAGAACGGTCCCCTTAATTCGTATATATCGCTTGATACACCTGTAACGGATGACCTGGGAGATGATGCAAGTCTCAAAGATGTTCTGGCATCCGGCAACGAAATGAATCCGGAGGCTATTTTCATAGACAAGGACCAGGCGGCAAGACTTGAAGAGCAGTTGTATAAGAGTTTAAGCAAAATGGAACTGCAGGTGCTTGAGCTTTACAGGGAAGGCTGCAGTTACTCGGAGATAGCCGCATATCTTGGCAAAACCACAAAGACGGTAGACAATGCGATACAGAGAGTGAGGGCAAAACTCACCGGTCTTATGGAATGATTTTTTAATTTTGCTGATATTTTTAGAAAAAAATGTTGATAAATTCTGATTGATATGTTAATATCTTATTCAGATGCGCTGATGTGGCTCAGAGGTAGAGCACTTCCTTGGTAAGGAAGGGGTCACGGGTTCAATTCCCGTCATCAGCTTTATACCAAATATATACCCGCGATGCAGTAATGTATGGCGGGTTGTTTTCACATTAAGACTTATGAGGAGCAGCTTCTTATGGCAGATTTTATTCGTAAAATTAAATTATTACCAGCAGTTTTAGTATGTACGGCTGTCGTATTGATGCTTGGCGGCTGCGGCGGTTACACGATCAATCTTGCTAAGGACGAGTTTACCGTAAATGTGGGTGATGAGCTTGATATGAATATTTCAAGCTATGTCAGGGCTTCCAAGGCAATGCTGGCAGATATGACAATAGATCTGTCACAAGTGGATACGGACAAGATGGGCACTTACAATGCATCCGTCACATACGGAGAGGATGTGCGCGAATTTAAGGTTAAGGTTACTGACATTAAGGCACCGGAGATTTCGCTTAAGAGCGAGGAGATTTATTTTGAACAGCAGGGAACTCTTCAGCTTGATAATGTTGTGGCATCAGTGAAAGACTATTCGGATTATGAATACGGCTTTTCAAAGGATATGACACTTGCGGACGAGGATAAAGAGATGGTTGACACACTTTCTTTTGACAGTCTCGGAGATTATAATGCGGAAGTTATAGCTAAGGATTCCTTCGGAAATATATCGGTCAGGGACTTCAGGGTTCATGTGGTGGAACCGGGAAAGATTCCGGGCGGAGCTGCGGGAATTTCCGATTACTCGGCATATATGAATACATCTGCCGGAGTTGATATCGGAGATTTGGACTCATATGATACAACTGGTGTATACTACGGACTTGGTGATAATGTTGATTCGGAGAATAACAGACCGCAGATAGGGTATTACACTAACCTTTATGATAAATACAGAGTCGATTTCATCGAGCCGCAGAGCAGTTATATATGGCTTACGTTCAATGAAATAGGTGAGAACGGCAGAACGGTCAAGATACTTGATACCCTTAAGGAAAAGGGAGTCAAAGCGGTATTTTTCGTCACACTATCGTATGTTAAGGACAACGAAGCACTTGTCCGCAGAATGATAGATGAAGGACATGTTATAGGAAATTACACTGCAAGCGGCAAAGAGGTTGGAGATTTATCTCTAAATCAATTGACAAGTGAGCTTGATACGTTGTACAATTACGTTTACGAAACATTCGGATATGAAATGTACCTTTTCAGGCCACCATCGGGATATTTTAACGAGCAGACGCTTGCAGCGGCGCAGAAGTCAGGATACAGAACGGTATTCTGGAGTTATGCATATGCTGACTGGGACAGCCAGATGACTACCAGGCAGGCGCTTAGCAAGGCACTTGCCAGGGCGCACGGAGGTGCAATATATTCGCTTAGTGCGTCATCTTCGCTTAATCAGAAGATGTTGGCTGATTTGATAGACGGAATCAGGGCCAAGGGCTTTGAGTTCGCGTTTTACCAGAAGAATTAGCAAGAATAGGAAAACAGGAGCAGAAGAATATGGAAAAGAAATTAAGAGTCGGCATACTTGGCGGAACAGGTATGGTAGGACAGAGATTTATCTCATTACTTGAGAATCATCCGTGGTTTGAGGTTGTAGCTATTGCTGCAAGCCCTCGCTCAGCAGGTAAGACCTATGCAGAGGCTGTAGGTGACAGATGGAAAATGACAACACCTATGCCGGAAGCAGTTAAGAACATGATAGTATATAATGTTCATGATATTGAAGAAGTAGCTTCTAAGGTTGACTTCGTATTCAGTGCAGTTGACATGTCTAAGGAAGAGATTAAGAAGATAGAAGAAGATTATGCCAAGACAGAGACTCCTGTTGTTTCCAACAACAGCGCTCACCGTTGGACAGAGGATGTTCCTATGGTTGTTCCTGAAATCAATCCGGAGCATTACGGACTTATCGAGTATCAGAAGAAGAGACTCGGAACCAAGAGAGGATTTATCGCAGTTAAGCCTAACTGCTCAATCCAGAGTTATACACCGGCAATCTTCGCACTTAAGGAATTTGAACCTACTCTTGTAGTAGCTACCACATACCAGGCTATTTCAGGCGCAGGTAAGACATTCAAGGACTGGCCGGAGATGGAGGGCAATGTAATCCCTTATATCGCAGGCGAGGAAGAGAAGAGCGAGCAGGAGCCTTTAAGACTTATGGGCAAGCTTGTTGACGGAAAAATCGAGAAGGCAGCACTTCCTGTTATCACAACACAGTGTCTTCGTGTGCCGGTACTTAACGGACACACTGCAGCGGTATTCGTAAACTTCAAGAATAAGCCTACCAAGGAACAGATTATAGACAGATGGAGAAACTTCAAGGGACTTCCGCAGGAACTCAAGCTTCCTAGCGCACCGGAGCATTTCATCCAGTATCTTGAAGAGGACAACAGACCTCAGGTAAGACTGGATGTTGATTACGAGAACGGTTTCGGAGTATCATTCGGACGTCTCCGTGAGGATTCGGTATTCGACTGGAAGTTTGTAGGACTTTCACATAATACCATCAGAGGTGCAGCAGGCGGAGCCGTATTAAGCGCAGAACTTCTCGTTGCACAGAAATACATCACAGCTAAATAATATTACCGGTAAGGTAATTTGGAGAGATAGCCATGATTTATATCGTGGCTATCTTTTTTTGGTTCCATTCACCCGTGAAGAAAAATACCACCGACAACGTGGTCGATATGCACCATCCGATAGGCCATGCGCTCCATATTCCGGCAGTGCCGTAATGTGCGGACAGAAGTATTGCGAGTGCAACCCTTAGGATGAGGTCCGTAAAAGTAGTGATCATGAACCGGCCCATCTTACCGGCACCGCGCAGTACACCGTCAGCAACCAGTTTGATTGAGACTATCATGTAGAACGGCGAGATAATCTTCAAGAACTGCATTCCGGTTTCTATGGCCGACGTGCTGCTCCGCTCCATAAAAAGAAGAAGCAGGTAACGGCCGGCGACCCAATATAATATAATAAAAGGAATACATATGATCCATACAAGTTTTCCGCCTGCGAAGAAACCGGGGCGGATTCTTTCTTTTTTACCGGCACCGAGATTCTGTGCGGTATAGTTGGAAATGCCGTTGCCGAGCGTTGTGAGTGAAGTGATTACAAGGTTGTTGAGCTTTATGGCGGCGGAATAACCGGCCATGACACTTGTGCCGAATCCGTTTATGACACTCTGGATTATGATGTTGCCTACGGAAATAAAGCTCTGCTGCAGGATGCTTGGAACTGCGATTGCGGCAATCCTGCCGAATATATGTATATCGAATATGCGGACACGCTCATCTTCATTGCACTTGAGACTGTGGAGGCGTTTAAGTACGATAATAATCGAAAGAATACAGCTTATGCTCTGGCATAAGAATGTAGCCCATGCCACGCCGGCAATCCCCATATTGAAGGCCTTGACGAAAAGAATGTCCATCGCAATGTTGCTTGTGGACGATATGGCAAGGAAAATAAAAGGTGTTCTGGAATCGCCCATGGCTGAGAAAATACCGGTTGCCACATTGTAGAAGAAAAGAAACGGCAGACCGAATATGTATATATTAAGATACAGAAGTGAATCGTCGATAACCTCCTTCGGCGTGTTTATAATTCCAAGAAGATTGCGTCCGAAAAGCAGACCGAATGCCATAAGTATCATACAGAGCACCCCACTTGAAATCATTGTCGTGTACACGGTGGTTTTGACATCGTTGTACCGTCCGGCACCGAAGAAATTGGACACGATTACGGAGCAGCCGATGTTACATCCGAAGGCAAAAGCTATAAATATCAAAGTGATTTCATATCCGTTGCCTACAGCGGCAAGAGCATTCTCACCTATGAATTTTCCGGCGACAAGGCTGTCGGCAATGTTGTATAACTGCTGGAAAATAATGCTTCCAAATAGCGGCAGACAGAATCTCCATAGTATCTGGGACGGTTTTCCTACTGTTAAATCCCTGTTCATGATGCACCACACTTCCTTAAATAATCCAAATCTGATATTGACCAATGATATCTGCCTGTATTATACTTTGCACTATAAAATATTAAAAATATATAATTAATATATCTGCTATATGAAATAAATATAAGGAGAGAAAAACATGTCAATTAACTTCGAGTATTACAAAATATTTTATTATGTAGCCAAGTATCAGAATATTTCCAAAGCCGCGAAGGCATTGCAGAACAACCAGCCCAATATAACAAGGGTAATGAAGCTTCTGGAAGGAGAACTCGGCTGCCAGCTTATGGTGCGCTCCAACAAAGGCGTTGCGCTGACGGAGGACGGAGAACGACTTTACGGATATGTGCAGCCGGCTGTGGAACAGCTGCAGACCGCCGAGGAAGAACTGACGGGCAGGGCAAAGCTCGGAGGAGGAGTTGTGACAATCGGAGCAAGCGAGACGGCGCTGCATCTTTTTCTTTTTGACGTAATACATGAGTATCACGAAAAACATCCCGATGTGCGTGTCAGGATACATAATTATTCCACGCCGCAGGCGATGGCGGCTCTTAAGAATGCGCAGATTGATTTCGCTGTAGTGACAACACCTGTTAAAGCTGAGGCACCGATCAAGAGTAAAACAATATGCAATTTTAAAAGCATACTGGCAGGGGGCAGCAACTACATGGAACTCGCCTCCCAAAAGCGCAGTTTATCGGAGGTTGCGGGATGTTCATTCGTATCGTTGGAGAAGCATACATCGACATATGATATGTACAGCAGGTATTTTACCGAACATGGTCTTGAGTTCGCACCGGACATAGAGGTAGCGACAGCGGATCTGATTCTTCCGATGCTTGAAAATAATCTCGGAATAGGTTTTGTGCCGGAACGTGTGGCCGTAGAGGCAATCAAGGCCGGACGGATATATCCGATTGAAATAGAAGAGGGCGTGCCTAAAAGGGAGATAAGCCTTATATATGATACTAAGAGAGGCCTCAGTGCCGCAGCAGGCGAATTCAGAAAGACTCTGATGAAAAAACATATTGACATTTTATAAACTGAATAGTATTATACTAACAGACAATATTATACGGAATATAATATTGCACAAAAAATAGGAGGCTTATATGATTTTTCAACTTGGTTCCACATTGCTTGATGCATGCGTGCTTGCCATTCTTGACCGTGGGGATACCTATGGTTATGTGCTCACGCAGAATGTCAAGGCGATAGTGGATATTTCGGAATCCACGCTGTACCCGGTATTGCGGCGTCTCCAGAAGGATAACTGTCTTACTACATATGACATGGCTTTTCAGGGACGTAACAGGAGGTATTACCGTATTACGGATGAAGGTCGTGAGCGGCTGAACTTTTACAAAACCGAATGGAACAATTATAAGAACAGCCTGGATGGAATCTTTTATGGAGGAAATGGTAATGAACAGATTTGAATATCTTGGTGCACTCAGTAACTGCATACAGCATGAACTTCCGGCAGATGAATACAATAACGTGATGCAGTACTATTCAGAGTATTTTGCAGATGCCGGAATAGAGAAAGAACAGGAAGTAATACAGGAACTCGGAGCTCCGTCGGAACTTGCCAGACGTATCATTGCAGAGTACCGCGGCAGACAGCCGGGCGAGGTCAAGCTTAATGCGAAGAAGAAATTTCCGGTCGGATGGATTATTTTTATAGCGGTTGCAGGTTCGCCAATCTGGCTTGCACTCCTGTGTGTTGCAATAGGTGTTGCGGCGGCAGTGTGTGCGGTGGCGGTATCGGTTGTGGCGGTAGCGGTTGCATTTCTTATCGGAGGTGTTGCATGTGTTCTTGGTGGAATCATTGAAGCGTTCGCAAACGGTGCCAACGGCATGCTCGCAGTCGGAATAGGCTGTCTGTGTACGGGCGCGGGAGTTTTGCTTTCAATGCTCTGTGTACTTATAATCAGCTCCATAGTAAAGGGTTGCAAATCGGCAGCCGCCAGACGCAGGAAGAAAAAATATGCCGCATTTGCGGGAACTGAGAATTAGGAGGACGGACATATGAAGAAATTTTATGCAATAGCGGGAATCATAGCCGGAGTTCTTATTATTCTCGGCGGAGTGTTTACGGGCGTGGGCATTGCGGCCGGCGCGGATAAGAGTTTTGATATTTTTGACAATGTAGGAATCAATATCGGACTGCCGGAAGCGAAGAACATGGAGTATACGAAGTTAAAAGATTTTAATTCAATAGATGTGAGTGCCAATCTCGCCGGAATAGAAATCGTTAAATCGGATAAAAAAGAATATGCTGTTGAATACAAGCTCTATTCGGAAAATCCGGTATGTGAAGTGAATAACGGAAAACTTGTAATAAAAGAAAATAAAAGTAATAACGGTTTTAACTTTGTATTTCCTAAGTTTAATAAATATTCGGATTCATATATCAGAATATATGTGCCGGAAGGCAGACTTGATTCTGTAAAGCTGGACACAGATATGGGAAGCGTCAGGGTAAACGGCATAGAAAGTCGGTATTTTGATACGGACTGTGACATGGGTGAGGTCGTGTACGAGGATGTCAAAGCTGAAGATATGAATATAAATGCGGATATGGGACGGGTTGTCTTTTATGGAAGTATTACGGGGCGGATTAGTGCCGAACTCGACATGGGCAGCGCCGAACTGAAAGGATATCTCGACTGTGATATGGATATGGATTGCAGCATGGGAAGTGTCGATATCACGACGTATTACAGCAAAGATTCATATGAGTACGATATTGATACCGACATGGGAAGCAGCAGTTTCGACGGAAACGGCGGAATGCAGTCCGATACCGTGCATAAGGTAAAAATCGACTGCGACATGGGCAGTGTTTCAATGAAATTTGAAGAACCGTAATTGTATTTTTTAAGGTGCAGATATGCTTTACGATATTTTCTGCACCTTTTTTAGTGCTTCAAATTGATAATTTTTTAACAATTACAATATTTAGTAGTATTTTACTATTGATATTACTATATCTTGATGTTATACTTAGCACGCAACAGGGAAAGAATATTAACAACAGGAGGATATCTAATAATGCCTGAAAGAAAAGAATGGGAAGGATTTAAAGGAAAAATCTGGAAGGATGAAATCAATACCCGCGATTTTATCCAGGAAAACTACACACCGTATGACGGTGATGAAACATTTCTTGTAGGACCTACAGATGCAACGGACAAGCTCTGGGGAAAGCTTCAGGAGCTTCAGAAGGCTGAGCGTGCCAAGGGCGGTGTCCTTGACATGGATACGGATATAGTATCATCTCTTACATCTCACGGACCTGGATATATCTGCGATGAATATAAAAATCTTGAGAAGGTTGTAGGCCTTCAGACAGATAAGCCGCTTAAGAGAGCATTTATGCCTTACGGCGGTATCAAGATGGCTGAGGAATCATGCGAAATGTATGGATACACTCCGTCACCGGAACTTGACAAAGTATTTAATGTATATCATAAAACACATAATCAGGCAGTATTCGATGCATATACTCCTGAGATGCGTAAAGCACGTAAGAACAAGATTATGACAGGTCTTCCTGACACATACGGAAGAGGAAGAATCGTAGGCGATTACAGAAGAGTTGCTCTTTACGGTGTTGATTATCTCATTGAGCAGAAACAGAAAGACCTTGCTGAGTGCGGTAACGGAACAATGACAGAGAAAGTTATCCGTCTCCGTGAGGAAATTGCAGAGCAGATCAAGGCTCTTAAGGGAATGAAAGAGATGGCTCAGATCTACGGATATGATATTTCCGCTCCGGCTTCCAATGCAAAAGAAGCTGTTCAGTGGCTTTATTTCGGATATCTTGCAGCTATCAAGACACAGAACGGTGCAGCAATGAGCGTTGGCCGTGTATCTACATTCCTTGATATTTATATTAAGAGAGATATGGATGCAGGTATTCTTACAGAGGATGAAGCACAGGAACTTATCGACCATCTTACGATGAAGTGCAGAATGGTTAAATTCGCAAGAATCAAGTCATACAATGAGCTTTTCTCAGGAGACCCGGTATGGGCAACACTTGAGGTCGGCGGACTCGGACAGGACGGACGTTCAATGGTTACGAAGACTGATTACAGATTCCTTCATACACTTGAGAACATGGGACCTTCACCTGAGCCGAACCTTACGGTTCTTTACTCAAAGAGACTTCCTGATAACTTCAGAAAATATGCAGCATACATCTCTATCACAACAAGCTCAATCCAGTATGAGAATGATGATGTAATGAGACCTGTATGGGGCGATGATTATTCTATCTGCTGCTGTGTATCCGCTACACAGACAGGTAAGGAAATGCAGTTCTTCGGCGCAAGAGCCAACCTCGCTAAGTGCCTTAACTATGCGATCAACGGCGGCGTTGACATGAAGTCAGGCGATCAGGTAGGACCTGCATATCAGCCGATTACTTCCGAATACCTTGATTATGATGAAGTAATGGCCAAATACGACAAGATGATGGACTGGCTTGCAGGCTTGTATGTAAATACACTCAACCTTATCCATTATATGCATGATAAATATTACTATGAAGCAGCCGAGATGGCACTTATCGATACCAATGTAAGACGTACATTTGCAACAGGTATCGCTGGTTTTTCACATGTAGTTGACTCACTCAGTGCTATCAAATATGCTAAAGTTAAAACAGTCCGCAATGAGAACGGTCTTGTTGTAGACTACCAGGTAGAGGGAGAATTCCCTAAATACGGCAATGATGATGAGAGAGCTGATGAGATTGCTGTATGGCTTCTTAAAACATTCATGGGCAAGCTTGAGAAATTCGAGACATACCGTGATTCAGAGCCTACAACATCAATCCTTACAATTACATCCAACGTAGTATACGGTAAGGCTACAGGTGCTCTTCCTGACGGACGTAAAGCAGGCGAACCGTTCTCACCGGGAGCTAACCCAAGCTATGGCGCAGAGCAGAACGGACTTCTTGCTTCACTTAACTCAGTTGCCAAACTTCCGTATGAATATGCGCTTGACGGTATTTCCAATACACAGACTATTCATCCGGATGCACTCGGACATGATAACGGCGAAAGAGTTGACAACCTTGTCCGCGTAATGGACGGATATTTTGAACAGGGTGCACATCACCTCAATGTCAATGTATTCGGCACCGAGAAACTTATTGATGCCATGGAGCATCCTGAGAAAGAGGAATATGCTAACTTCACAATCCGTGTATCCGGATATGCGGTTAAGTTCATTGACCTCACAAGAGAGCAGCAGCTTGATGTTATTGCAAGAACATGCCACGGAACACTCTAAGATTTGATCTTAATGAAAGGGCGGGCTTATGCACCGCCCTTTTTGCATAGAAAGAGGTAAGATTTATGACAGGTTATGTACATTCAATAGAAACATTCGGTTCGGTGGACGGGCCGGGAATAAGATTTGTGGTTTTCCTGACAGGATGTAATATGAGATGCCAATTCTGCCATAATCCCGACACATGGGAGTCCGGCAGAGGAACCGAATATACGGCCGATGAATTGCTAAAAAAAGCACTGCGGTACAAAACTTACTGGGGTGATGCCGGCGGGATTACCGTCAGCGGCGGAGAACCGCTTTTGCAGATAGATTTTCTCACGGAATTGTTTAGAAAAGCGAAGGAAATGGGCATAAACACCTGTCTTGATACAGCAGGGCAGCCATTCACGAGGGAAAATCCTTTTTTTGACAAATTTGTTGAACTCATGAAGTACACCGACCTTGTCATGCTTGATATCAAGAACATCGATGATGAGAAGCACAAAGCTCTGACAGGACATACCAATGCCAATATACTTGACTGTGCAAGGTATTTAAGCGATACCGGCAAGGATATGTGGATAAGACACGTTCTGGTAAGTGGAGGCGTGGGTGCAAGCGATGATGACGGACTTCTTAAGAGACTTGCCGATTTTATCGGGTCACTTCACACGGTACGCAGGGTAGAAGTCCTTCCGTATCATGTATTCGGCGTACACAAGTGGGAAATCATGGGTATACCGTATCCGCTTGAAGGTGTTGAACCACCGACACAGGAACGAATTGCTAATGCCAATGAGATATTAAATACCCAAAAATACAAATAGTAATTTTAAAGCATTGCAAATTGCAATGCTTTATTTTAAAATATATTATTTTGCATTGGTAACAAAATTACGAATCGCATCGAAACTCTGCTGGCTTAATACATGCTCAATCTTACATGCATCATCGGACGCCGTTGCCTTATCAACTCCGAGGCTTACAAGCCATTTGGAGAAAAATTCATGACGCTCTAAAGTGCTTTCGGCTATTTTCTTACCGCTCTCTGTCAGATAGATATATCCGGCATCGGTCACGGTTATATATTCTTTCTCTTTGAGATTCTTCATCGCAATGCTGATGCTGGGCTTCTTAAAACCGAGCTCGTTCGCAATATCCACTGAACGTACTACGGGAAGCTTCGAACTCAGCATCAGGATAGCTTCGAGATAATTTTCAGTTGATTCATTAAGTACCATAATAGATAACCTTTCTCTTATTTTATACCGGTATTCCTCATATGTAGTCCGGCTTTCAATTAACATGCTCATTATATCATAATCGGTATATTTTTTCAAACGCCTTATTGAGAAAAAAATTTAAAAAAATGAAAAAAGTTATTGACAACTAATACAGGTTAGAATATACTAACCAACGTGGAAATACAATTTTAAACGCATAAGGAGGATAAGATGATGCCTTTAACGATGGCTGGCGAAGGTGAAGTCAATACGATAATCAAGGTCGGCGGTAAAGAAGATACAAGAAGATTCTTGGAAAATCTCGGATTTGTTCCGGGGGCTGCAGTGACAGTTGTCTCTTCAATCGGAGGCAATCTTATTGTCAATGTTAAAGAGTCCCGTGTTGCGATAGGACGCGATATGGCGAACAGAATTATGATCTAAAGTGATGTCATTATTTATCAGATATCAGAAAGGAGCAGGAAATGAAGACATTAAGAGAGACAGCCTGTGGCGAGACCGTTAAGGTTGTTAAACTTACAGGTGAAGGTCCGGTAAAGAGACGTATCATGGATATGGGTATAACCAAAGGCGTCGAAATCTATGTGAGAAAAGTGGCCCCTCTTGGAGATCCGGTAGAGGTAACGGTAAGAGGATATGAGCTTTCACTCAGAAAAGCTGATGCTGAAATGATTAGTGTGGAATAATTTTTTTACACTAGGGTTAGTAAATACTAACTTAAAATAGTGATAACAAATAAGAGATAGTTATATATAACAAGGAAAGGAATAAGAAAAATGGCTATTAAAATTGCATTAGCAGGTAACCCTAACTGTGGTAAAACAACGCTTTTTAATGCATTGACAGGCTCAAACCAGTTTGTAGGTAACTGGCCGGGCGTTACGGTAGAGAAAAAAGAAGGTAAGCTCAAGGGTAACAAGAGCGTAACAATCATGGACCTTCCGGGTATTTACTCACTTTCACCGTATACTCTTGAAGAAGTTGTAGCAAGAACATATCTTATAACAGAAAGACCGGATGCAATCCTTAATATCGTAGACGGAACCAACCTTGAGAGAAACCTTTATCTTACAACACAGATTCTTGAACTTGGAATCCCGGTTGTTGTTGCGGTAAACATGGCGGATCTTCTTGAGAAGACAGGAGAGAAAGTTAATCTTGACAAACTCAGTGAGAAGCTCGGATGCCCTGTGGTATCGATTTCCGCTCTTAAAGGAACAGGAATTAAGAAAGCAGCTGAGAAGGCAGTGGAACTTGCAGAAGCTAAGCAGTCTGTAAGTGTTGTACATGAGTTCGCAGCAAGTGTTGAATCAGCTATCAGTGCTGTAGAGGATAAGCTTGGTTCCGGCGTGAGCGAAGAACAGAAGAGATTCTTCGCAATCAAGGTTCTTGAGAAAGATGACAAGATTAAAGAACAGTTAAGCAGTGTGCCGGATGTTACGGCAGAGATCAAGGCACTTGAAGATGAGTTCGATGATGATACCGAAAGTATTATCACCAACGAAAGATATACATACATCTCATCAATTATTGATGAATGCTGTACAAGAAAGAAAGGAGCTAAGAAGCTTTCAGTCTCAGATAAGATTGATAAGGTTGTTACAAACCGTTTCGCGGCTCTTCCGATTTTCATTGCCATAATGTTCTTGGTATATTATATATCAATGGTAACCGTTGGTTCGGCAGCAACCGATTGGGCTAACGATGGACTTTTCGGCGACGGATGGCATTTATTCGGAATCGGAAGCAAGAGTTATGAAGAAGCAGCAGAAGCATACGGCGATTCAGATTTGATTATCGATGCATTCACATCAAAATACGGTAATGACGACATAGCGGCAGCACTTGATGCTGAGTCCGATGATTACACAGAGGAAGGCGCCAAGGCGGCACTTGAACAGCTCGTTGCGGCTACTCCTGATGATGCAAAAGTAACATACGAAGTTCAGGATGAAGAGACACTTGAGATTACGGATACTCCGGAAGTTGGCAAGAGTGATCTTGAAACAGCAGTTGCAGCTTATTTAAGCACAGACCCTGATTCAGATTATGCCAAGGAAAATTATGGTGCTCCTGATACCGCTGAATACGGCGTATGGGTTCCCGGCATTCCGGTACTTGTTGAGAAACTTCTTGATGCGGCTAACTGCGTTGAATGGCTCCGCGGACTTATTCTTGATGGTATTGTAGCCGGTGTCGGTGCGGTACTCGGTTTCGTACCTCAGATGCTCGTACTCTTCTTATTACTTGCATTCCTTGAGGCATGCGGATATATGGCACGTATCGCATTCGTACTTGACCGTATCTTCAGAAGATTCGGACTTTCAGGTAAATCATTCATTCCGATCCTTATCGGTACAGGTTGTGGTATCCCTGGTATTATGGCTTCCAGAACAATCGAGAATGAGCGTGACCGTCGTATGACAATCATGACAACAACATTTATTCCATGTGGTGCCAAGCAGCCGTTTATCGCCATGATCGCAGGTGCAATCTTCGGCGGTTCACCGCTTATAGCAACAGGCGCTTACTTCATGGGTATGGCAGCAATTATTATTTCAGGTATTATGCTCAAGAAGACAAAGATGTTCTCGGGCGAGCCGGCTCCTTTCGTAATGGAACTTCCGGCTTACCACTGGCCGACAATCGGTAACCTTCTCCGTTCAATGTGGGAGCGTGGATGGTCATTCATCAAGAAGGCAGGAACAATCATTCTTCTCTCAACAATCCTTGTATGGTTTACATCATACTTCGGATGGGTTGACGGTTCATTCGGAATGCTTGCCGAGGAACAGATGGAATACAGTATACTTGCGCATATCGGCAAAGGAATCTGCTGGATATTTAAACCTCTCGGATGGGGTAACTGGCAGGCAACAGTTGCATCCGTTACAGGACTTGTAGCCAAGGAAAACATTGTCGCAACAATGGGTATTCTCTACGGAACAGGAGATGTTTCGGTATATGCTTCACTTGCAAGTGCATTTTCGACAGTTGCCGGAATGTCATTCCTCGTATTCAATCTTCTCTGTGCTCCTTGCTTCGCAGCAATCGGTGCTATTAAGAGAGAGATGAACAGCCCTAAGTGGACATGGTTCGCAATCGGTTATCAGTGCGGATTTGCTTATGTAATTGCACTTATGATCAACCAGTTCGGTAACCTCTTTAAGGGTAACGGAAATGTATTCGGAGTGATAGTTGCGGTTCTTATACTTGCATACATTATCTACATGCTTTTCAGACCATATAAGGAAAGCGATAAGTTAAACATTAAAGTAAAGACATCAAAGAAAGCCGAGGCTTAATTGATAGATAAAGGGAACCGGTTTGCACGGTTCCCTTTTTAAATATAACATCGGAAAGGAGATATGCAATATGGAACAGTTGGAAAAAGACTTAATCGTCAGGAAATTAAAAGAACACGGATGCAGGATTACCAGGCAGAGAATGTTGATTCTTGACATAATTCTTGAAGGTGATTTTTCCTGCTGCAAGGAAATTTATTACAGGGCTATGGAACAGGACAGTAAGATAGGCACGGCCACTGTATATCGCATGATTAACACGCTTGAAGAAATCGGTGTGATCAGCAGGAAAAATATGTATAAGGTTGCGGTTTCTTAACGGATTACAGAGAGGAATAGGAAGATGTTTTTGGAAATAAGAGATTTGAAAAAGAGCTATGGTGAGGGCGATAACAGAGTTGATGTCCTGAAGGGAATTAATTTTGAAGTAGGAAAAGGAGAGATATGCGTACTTTTAGGACCTTCAGGTTCAGGTAAATCAACTTTACTTAATATAATCGGCGGCATTGACAATGCTGACGGCGGATATGTGGCAATTGATGGAGAGAAAACGGCAAATATGAATGAGAAGGTGCTCACGGCATACAGAAGGAAGCACCTCGGATATGTTTTTCAGATGTACAATCTGATACCAAATCTTAATGTGAAAGAAAATATTGAGGTCGGCGCTTATCTTAGCGACAGACCGCTTGATATAGATGATTTATTACATACTCTCGGATTATATGAGCACAGGCATAAACTTCCGGGACAGCTTTCCGGCGGACAGCAGCAGAGAACATCAATCGGACGTGCGATTGTCAAGAATCCGGATATACTTCTCTGCGACGAACCTACCGGAGCACTTGATTACAGTACTTCTAAAGAAATACTTAAACTTATCGAGGATGTCAATCATAAATATGGCAACACCGTCATAATGGTAACACACAATGACGCCATCAAAAATATGGCGGACCGTGTAATTAAACTCCGTGACGGCGCTATCCGTAAAGATTACCGCAACGAGACCAAAATTCCGGCACAGGATCTTGACTGGTAAAGGCGGTGCGATATGAAGAATCCTTTAAGAAAAAGAATTAAGAGAGAAATCTTCGGGGAAATAGGCAAATATATTGCAATATTCCTTTTCATGCTTTTGTCAATCGGATTTATATCGGGATTTCTGGTTGCGGCATCAAGCATGAAAACAGCCTACGATAACAGTTTTGAGAAGTATAATATAGAAAATGGTAATTTTACACTTGCAATGAAAGCGGATGATGCGCTCATATCCGACATAGAGAAGGAAGATGTGAAATTATATGAACTTTTCTATAAAGAAGAGAATGCAATCGTAGGCAAAGACGATAATGAAGCAACCATCAGAATATATAAGGACAGAAAAGATATCGACCTCATCTGTGTCATGGACGGTGAGATGCCGCAGAATGATGATGAGATAGCGCTGGACAGAATGTTTGCCGATAATAACGGAATAAGTACCGGAGATGAGATTATGGTCGGTGATATTAAACTGAAGGTCAGCGGACTCGTGGCATTTTCTGATTACAGTGCGCTTTTTTCAAACAATAATGATATTATGTTTGATGCGGTCAAGTTTTCTGTGGCAATAGTAACAGATTCACGTTTCGATAAATTAAGCGATGACCATGAGACATTCTGTTACGGATGGAAATATAATAACGAGCCGTCGGATGATAAAGAAGAGAAAAATATGTCTGATGATTTTATGAAGGCACTTGCATCAAAGGCTTTGCTTACAAATTATATTCCAAGATATCAGAATCAGGCAATTAATTTTACCGGAGATGATATAGGCAGTGACAGTTCACTTATGATTGCTTTGTTATATATTATAATTGCAATTATGGCATTTGTATTTGCTGTCACGATAAATCACACGATAGACAGAGAGGCATCAGTCATAGGAACATTGAGGGCTTCCGGGTATACCAGGGGTGAACTTGTAAGACATTATCTGGCGCCTCCGATGATCGTGTCGTTGGTGGCAGCGGTTGCCGGTAATATAATCGGTTATACAATATTCAAAAACATTGCGGCAGGTATGTATTACGGAAGTTACAGTCTTCCTACATATGTGACCATATGGAATGCAAAGGCTTTTATACTGACAACGGCTGTTCCGCTTATCATCATGCTTATAATCAACATTATATCCCTTAACAGCAAGTTTAAGATATCACCGCTTAAGTTTATCAGGCATGATATCAGCAGGCATAAGAGAAAGAAAGCTGTAAAACTTCCGCATTTCAAATTTTTTACGCGATTCAGAATCAGGGTGATATTCCAGAATATACCGAATTTTATTGTTCTGTTTGTCGGAATGTTGTTTACATGTGTATTGCTTCTGTTCGGTATGATGATGCTTCCGCTTCTTGAACACCAGAAAAAAGAAACATTGTCAAATATGATATCAAAATACCAGTATATACTTAAGGCTCCGGCTGATACCGATACGGCAGATGCAGAAAAATACAGTGCCGGATCATATAAGTACGATGGCGATGAACTTACGGTGTACGGTATAGCCGAGAACAGCATTTATTATAAGGAAGGTGCGGTCAAAGACGGAGTTGCGATCTCCGACTGTATGGCGGACAAATACCGGCTTGAGGTGGGTGACAAGATTAAGCTGTGCGAAGAATACACGGATGGAGAATATGAATTTACTGTGGATAAAATAGTTAAATATCCTGCATCAATCGCTGTATTTATGGAAAAGAATAAGTTTAATGATACATTCGGTAAGGATGCGGATTATTATACAGGTTATTTCAGTAATGCCGGGATAAAAGACATAGATGACAAATACATCGCTTCATGCATTACAGAGGAAGATCTGACCAAGGTTACCAGACAGCTTGAGGTATCGATGGGCAATATATTCTATCTTTTCTATATGTTTGCTGTAATAATGGCGGCACTTCTCATATATCTTCTTACGAAGCTTGTACTTGAGAAAAATGCCAACTCGATATCAATGGTTAAAATTCTGGGGTATGAAAACAGTGAAATTGCAAGACTTTATCTGTTCGCAACGTCATGGGTCGTAGCCATATCTACTGTCATAAGCATTGCGGCATCGACTTTCATAATAAAGGTTATCTACAGACCGATGATGTCATCGATGAGCGGGTGGCTCATATTATGGTATGATAAGAACATATACTGGAAAATGTTTCTGATCATTATGGCAACATATGTTGTCGTGGCGCTTCTCCAGTTCAGAAAGATTAAGAAGATTCCTATGGATCAGGCACTTAAAAATGTAGAATAAAATACGGGGAAAAACGTTATTGATAATTTTTTTCAGTAACGTTTTTTCTTCTTCACACATATGAATATTAATATTATAATACCAGTTAAACCAAACAAGGAGGAATTTAATTATGGCTAAAATCAACATGAAAAAAATAGGACTTTTTGCGGGAGGAGTGCTTTTCGGAACAGCAGGCATCAAGCTTTTATCAAGCAGAACAGCTAAGAAAGCATACACACATTGCACGGCAGCTTTTCTCCGCGCCAGGAAGTCAGTTATGAAGACAGCTTCCACCGTTAAGGAGAATGCCGAGGATATATATGCTGAGGCTAAGCAGATCAACGAGAAGTATGACGAGTGTGATGCAGTTATCGATGATGATGTAAAGGAAAATGCAGAAGAAACAGAGGCGTAATACTCTATGAAATTTATTATCAGACATGATATAAAGGGAAGGCTGAGAGTGCATCTGATGCAGGAGAGCATGACATATCGTCAGGCAGATACGCTTGCATATTATCTTGAGAATGTTGCCGGTGTGACAAGTGCCAAGGTGTATGACCGCACCGCTGATGCTGTTATATGTTACACTTCCTCAAAGAACGATATCATCAAAGCGATAAAGGCTTTTCAATATGCTTCGGTTGAAGTGCCGGCGAATTACCTTGAAAATTCGGGCCGCGCACTGAATGCCATATATCAGGAGAAACTGGCTGACAGAATATTGTGGAGAATTTTTTCCCGATGCCTGATTCCGGTTCCGGTAAGGAATGTTATCACAGCTGTCAAGTCGGTCAGATATATATGGAACGGCATTAAGACATTGTGCAAGGGCAGAATAGAAGTTCCGGTTCTTGACGGAACGGCAATAGGCGTATCGGTATTACGAGGCGATTTTGCCACGGCAGGTTCTGTTATGTTCCTGCTTGAAATCGGCGAACTGCTTGAGGAATGGACGCATAAGAAGTCGGTTGACGATCTTGCCAGAAGCATGTCGCTTAACATTGATAAGGTTTGGCTTCTTAAGGATGGAACCGAGGTACTTATCCCTGCATCCAAAGTTGAACAGAATGATCTCATAGTGGTCCATATGGGTAATGTCATACCATTTGACGGAGATGTTGTAAGTGGTGAAGGCATGGTTAACCAGGCCACGCTTACCGGCGAATCCAATCCTGTCAGAAAGACAGAGGGCGGATATGTATATGCCGGAACTGTTCTTGAGGAAGGTGAGATAACACTCAGGGCCAAATCGGTCAACGGAAATAACAAGTACCAGCAGATCGTGGCTATGATAGAGAAATCAGAGAAACTTAAGTCCGGTCTTGAGAGTAAAGCAGAACACCTGGCAGATAAATTGGTTCCGTACACACTTGCCGGAACGGCGTTGGTATACCTGTTTACAAAGAATATTACCAAAGCGCTTTCTGTGCTTATGGTTGATTTCTCGTGCGCATTGAAACTTTCGATGCCTGTATCGGTTCTGTCAGCCATAAGAGAGGCCAATGAATACAATGTAACAGTCAAGGGCGGAAAGTTCATGGAAGCCATGGCGGAAGCAGATACTATCGTATTTGATAAGACCGGAACACTTACCAAGGCAACACCTACTGTTGTGGATGTTGTATCATTTGACGGACGCAGCTCGGATGAGTTGTTGAGAATTGCGGCATGCATGGAAGAACATTTCCCGCACTCCATGGCCAAGGCGGTCGTGGATGCTGCCAAAGAGCGCAGGCTTGAGCATGAAGAGATGCATTCCAAAGTAGAATATATCGTTGCGCATGGTATTTCCACTACGATTGAAGGCCGCAAGGCGATAATCGGAAGTTATCATTTTGTATTCGAGGATGAAAAATGTGTTATCCCTGACGGCATGGAAGAAAGATTTGCGTCACTTCCGGAAGAATGTTCACAGCTCTATCTTGCAATAGAGAACAAGCTTGCAGCGGTTATCTGCATAGAAGATCCGGTGCGGGATGAAGCAGCTGATGTTATAAGGCAACTTAAAGAGGCAGGCATCCGTAAAGTCGTTATGATGACCGGAGACAGTGAGCGGACAGCGAGAGCGATAGCGGAACGAGTGGGTGTTGATGAATATTATTCAGAAGTTCTTCCTGAGGATAAGGCAGGATTTGTTGAACGCGAGAAAGCACTCGGACATAAGGTTGTCATGGTTGGAGACGGAATTAATGATACACCGGCCCTTTCGGCAGCGGATATAGGTGTTGCCATTAACGACGGTGCGCAGATTGCAAGGGAAATTGCCGATGTCACTATAGGTGCGGATAATCTCATGGGTATGGTTACTTTTAAGAAATTGAGCAACGGTCTTATGAAGAGAATACACCGCAATTACAGAACTATAGTGGGATTTAATTCAGGTCTTATAGTTCTTGGAGTGTTCGGCGTAATAGCCCCTACAACGTCAGCTTTGCTACATAATACATCAACATTGCTGATTGGCCTGCAGAGTATGAAGGACATAATTTAAAAGGATTTTGCATACGGTCGTCGTGCATTTTGCACGGCGGCCTTTTTTTGCATATTTTATTGAGAATTGTTTATCATAAAAATGTATTGACACAGTGAAACAAATTAGTTATACTTAACTCAAGTTAGAGATAACTAACTCAACCGGGAGGCATTATGACACAAGAAGTTTTAAAGACGGTTTGCGGTATGGATCTGAATAATGTAAATACCCAGATGGCACTTCAATGTGCACCTCTGATTGCAGGGATTAAGATATCAAATCTTTTCATAATTGATAACAGTTCTATTCAGGATGCATTGTATGCATTCAAGAAGTATAAGCTGTCATATTATTTCCTGTTGCGGACAGCCAAGAAGACGACGTTTTTACTTTATGACAGAGATGGATTGGAGAATTACCTGAGAGATGAGAGTGTGTCTGAACTTCTAGGGCAAATGGGTTATGGCAGCAATGGCCTGATGGACTCTCTCCGTCTGTTCAGGACCAGATACAGACAATACGCTTCAGAGAACAAAGGTTTCCCTCACGAACTTGGATTGTTCCTCGGCTATCCGCCGGAAGATGTTGCCGGATTCATCGAGAATGCCGGCGAGAATGCAATCTATACCGGATATTGGAAGGTATATGCCAACCTTCCTGCCAAGCTGAAGCTGTTCGGTCTGTACGAGCGCGCCAGAGAAACCATGATAATGCTGGTTGCAAAAGGATTGGAGGATTTTCATGAGTAATATTCAGGTAGTATTCTGGTCACAATCCGGAAATACCGAGGCAATGGCTGACGCAGTTGCCGACGGAATAAGAAAAGCAGGCAAAGAGGCCGACGTTGTATTTGTGGGCGATGCATCAATCGACGAGCTTAAGAGTGCCAAAGTATTCGCACTCGGATGCCCGGCTATGGGTGCCGAGGTTCTCGAAGAAGGCGAGATGGAGCCGTTTGTCAGCGACCTTGAGATGTCTGTTTCAGGCAAGACTATCGGACTTTTCGGCTCATACGGCTGGGGAGACGGACAGTGGATGCGTGACTGGGTAGACAGAATGACATCTGCCGGAGCCACAGTAGTTGATGGTGAAGGAGTAATATGTATGGGTGCACCTGATGCTGATGCCACAGCACAGTGCGAAGCACTCGGAGCCAGACTTGCATCATTAGCCTAGTTTGGAAATTTCATTTTAATTGCCAAATATAAAATCACTTACATTAATAAACCTTCCTGTTATGCCGATATACTAATTAGTATATTCTGCCAAACTTTCCGGAACGGATTCCGGATTGCGGCGTAACAAGGAGGTTTATTATGTTACTTATAACAGGAACCATAGGCAATGCGATGAGACTTAAGAAGATGGACTTGGAGTGGCAGCAGAAAAAACAGACCGGCAAAATATTCATGAAGGAAATGACACCTGAGGAGAGGATCCTTAACCAGTATAAAGAGGATGCCGCCAAGATGCGCGAGAATCAGAAGCTCAATGAAATCACATCCAAGATGAAGGCCGGAGAGACGCTGACCCCGGAGGAGGAGCAGTATATCGCCCAGAAGAATCCGGATCTTTACAGAAGTTATAAGGAGATGCTTCAGGAGAAGGACTCATATAAGGAAGAGCTTAAGCATTGCAAGACCAAGGAACAGGCCGACCGTGCGAGACTCAATAAGATGTCTTCTTACCTGTGCGAGCTTAAGCGTGTCGTCAACAATCCGGCGATTCCGGACGGTAAGAAATATGAGATAGCTGAGAAGCTTCTTGCCAAGACATCATACATAAATAAAGCACATAATGAATTTGTTCAGTCAGGTGCATATGCAAAGCTTCCTACGGAAGAGGAATATAAGGAAGAAAAGAAAGCGGACAGCCCGGATACGGAAGTTAAAGAGGGTGAAGATGTAGAACAGGATGAGGATACATCCAAAGACACTGACGGGATAACGAAAGATACGGACAGTTCCGATACCACGGAGACAGTTACGGAGGATAAGACAGATATAGGTGCTTCTTATGATACTATAGAAGCGGAGAATCTTGCAGACACCATACAAAATTATATGGCACATATAAGGCGGAACACACACAGATAAAGCGGCGGATGCCGCTTTTTCTTTACTATTTTTGAATGGTATTGTATAATTATTTCAAAAAAAAGGAAGTAATTTTTATGAATATATCAGAATTTATTGAACAGGGAAGAGCGGTTCTCGGAATGGAATTCGGCTCCACAAGAATTAAGGCCGTGCTTACGGATGATAACGGAAAAGTCCTTGCAACGGGACATCATGATTGGGAGAACAGGCTGCAGGACGGAATATGGACTTACAGTGAAAAAGACATTACAGGCGGATTAAGAGCATGCTATGCTTCCTTGGCGGCTGATGTATATGATAAGTATGATGTTTACATAACTTCACTGGCGGCACTTGGATTCAGTGGAATGATGCACGGATATATAGCACTTGATGAGAATGATAATTTACTTGTTCCGTTCAGGACATGGCGCAATACCATAACGGGCGAGGCATCCGCGAAGCTTACATCGCTTTTTGGCTTCCATATTCCGCAGAGATGGAGTATTGCACATCTGTATCAGGCCATCCTTAACGGTGAGAAACATGTATCCGGCATAAAATACCTTACAACGCTTGCAGGCTATATACATTACAGGCTTACCGGCAATAAAGTCATGGGTGTCGGCGAGGCGTCGGGAATGTTTCCGATTGATTCATCAGCTTGTGATTATGATAGGAAATATATGGAACAGTTTGATGAGCTTATTACAGACAGACATTATGACTGGAAATTACGCGATATCCTGCCGCGCGTTCTTACCGCGGGAGAAGATGCGGGATGCCTGACGGCTGATGGTGCTGCACTTTTGGACGTATCCGGAAAGCTTAAGGCGGGGGCACATTTATGCCCACCGGAGGGGGATGCCGGAACGGGAATGACAGCCACGGATGCAGTCGGTGTAAGAACCGGAAACGTGTCGGCCGGAACATCCGTATTTGCAATGGTTGTACTCGATAAACAGCTTGAGAAGCTTCACGAAGAGCTTGATATGGTTACGACGCCTGATGGAAGTCCAGTTGCCATGGTGCATTGCAATAACTGCACATCCGATATTAATGCGTGGGCCGGACTTTTCATGGATTTTGCAAAATGTATGGGCTTTAAGGTGGATACCGGCAAGGTGTATGAAACACTTTTTACCAAGGCTCTTGAAGGCAGTGCCGATTGCGGCGGAATAGTTACATGCAATTATTTTTCCGGCGAGCATATTACGGGCTTTGACGAGGGCAGGCCTCTTGTAGTAAGACAGCCGGATTCAACACTTAACATTGCCAATTTTATGAAGTCCAATATATACAGTTCGATTGCATCCCTGAAAATAGGCCTTGATATTCTCTTTAAGGATGAGAAAGTGGGACTTGACAGAATTACCGGCCATGGAGGCTTTTTCAAGACACCGGTTGCCGGACAGAGAATTATGGCCGCAGCCATGAACACACCTGTTACCGTTATGGAGAATGCAGGTGAGGGCGGAGCATGGGGAATGGCATTGCTTGGATTATATATGATACATAACAAAGAATACAATTCTCTCGGTGATTTTCTGCACAACAGAATATTTGCTGATGTCAGATCCACAGTTATAAGTCCGGTGGCAGAGGATGTGAGGGATTTTGACGATTATATGGACCGCTACAAGACAACTTTGAAAGTTGAGAAGGCGGCAACGGAAGGTTGTTAAGATATGAAGAAAATTGTTATGGGCATTCTTGCGCATGTTGATGCAGGCAAGACCACGCTTACCGAAGCACTGCTTTATAAGAGCGGTGCGATAGACAGACCGGGGCGTGTGGATAACAAGGATGCTTTTCTGGACAATTATGATATTGAAAGAGCCAGGGGGATTACTGTTTTTTCCAAGCAGGCAGTCATACATTACGGTGATGTGGAATATACACTGATTGATACGCCGGGCCATGTGGATTTCGGAGCCGAGATGGAGAGAAGCCTTATGATTCTTGACTATGCGGTGTTAGTAATCGATGGTTCGCGCGGAGTGCAGAGCCATACCGCGACATTATGGCGCCTCCTTGAGAATTACAGGATACCGACATTTGTTTTTGTCAATAAAATGGACAGGAACGATACCGACCGCAAAGCAGTGCTTGACGGAATGGCGGCGGAACTTTCGGACCGGATAATTGATTTCACGGATGGCATACCTTATGAGGATGTGTCATTATGCGATGATAGTCTTTTTGATGAATTTATGACTCATGAAACTATTGTATCTGAGAATATTGCGAAAGCAGTAAGCAGACGGCTGATTTTTCCGTGTTTTATGGGCTCGGCGCTGAAACTTGACGGTATTGATAATCTTATGCAGTGCATGTCAAAACTGGTAATCCGCCCGGAATATCCGGACGAATTTTCCGGACTGGTATATAAGATAGCATACGGACAGCGCGGTGAGAGACTGACTTACATCAAGATAACCGGAGGACGGTTAAGAGTCAGGGATGTGATACGCGGAAAGCATGCGGACGGCACAAGCTGGGAAGCCAAGGTGAATGAGATACGCGTCTATAATGGTGGACGGTACAATAGCATTTCAGAAGCAGAACCGGGAATGGTATGTGCGGTTGGCGGATTGACTGAGTCTGATACAGGAGATGTGTTCGGTCAGGAACAGGCAGTTTTTGAGGCAAATCTTGTGCCGGTAATAACATATAAGATGATTCTGCCCGAGGGTGCGGATGCGAGGGAGGTGTATCCTGAAATTGCAAGGATAGGGCAGGCTAATCCTGAACTGGAAGTCAGATTCAATAACGACAGCAGGGAAATCAATGTAAAAGTAATGGGACCTGTGCAGGCGGAAATCCTGATTAATCTGGTTAAAGAGCGAACCGGACTTGAGGTGTCGCTTGGCAGGGGACACATAGTATATAAAGAAACAATTGATGACACGGTAATGGGAAGCGGACATTTTGAACCGTTAAGGCATTATGCGGAGGTACATCTAAGGCTTGAACCGGGTGCACGCGGAAGCGGCATGGTTTTTGATACTGAATGCAGTGAGGAAGTTCTGGCCCGTAACTGGCAGCGGCTTATTCTCACTCATCTTGCAGAACGCAGGCACAAAGGTGTCCTTACAAGGGCTGCCATAACCGATATTAAGATAACGCTCGTTTCGGGAAGAGCTCACATTAAGCATACCGAAGGCGGAGATTTCAGACAGGCTGTGTATCGCGCCGTAAGACAGGGACTGATGAAGGCAAAGAGCAGACTGCTTGAACCTTATTACAGATTCAGGATGGAACTTCCGAATGAATGCGTAGGACGGGCAATGACCGATGTAATGCAGATGAGCGGCATGGCGGAGCCGGTGGAAAATGACGGTGCAATAACGGTATTGTGCGGACGGGCACCTGTGTCCGGGCTGATGGAATACGCCTCGGTACTCATGTCGTATACACACGGCAAGGGTAAGATAGAATTTTCGCTTGACGGATACGATTATTGCCATAATGAATCGGAAGTAATAGAAGCTTCCGGGTATGATCCGGAGAGCGATACCGTTAACACTGCGGATTCTGTTTTCTGTGCACATGGAGCGGGGTATGTGGTTCCGTGGTATGAGGCGGATGCTCATATGCATGTACAGGATGATGAAACGGATTTTGATATTATAATTCCTGATACTTACAGGTCTGATGTCAGAGGGCAGATAGATTTGTCGATAGGTACCGAAGAAATAGATGATATCATAGCTAAAAGCGGTGGCTTAAACAGTGCACCTAAGTCATCATCGCACCGGGGACTTTACGGGAAACGCACGCATACATCATCGCCTGTTACCAGAACATATAAAGGAAGTGCGGTGCGTAAGCCGTATCTTCTGGTTGACGGGTATAATGTTATTTTTGCCTGGAAAGAATTAAATGAACTGGCAGCGCAGAATATCGACAGTGCGAGAGACCGGCTTATGGACATCATGTGCAATTATAAAGCCGCGGTAAGTGCAGATGTGATTGTGGTATTTGATGCCTACAGAATCAAAGGCCATGACACGGAACACCTTGACGTTAATAACATTCATGTGGTATATACCAAGGAAGCTCAGACAGCGGACAGATATATAGAAGAATTTGCACATGAAAACGGAGCCAGATATGACATAACCGTTGTCACCTCGGATGGCCTGGAGCAGATCATAATCCGCGGTGAGGGATGCCGGCTGATTTCCTCGAGGGAATTTGAAAAAGAAGTCAAAAGAGTATGCGATGAGCACCTTAGAAGTTACAGTGACGGCAGCCGCGAAAGCAACAGGACTTATCTCGGCGAATGGCTTAATTTGTAAAAATATATTGACGTTTTATGGCAGTAATGCAATAATCAAATAAGTTACAGTTATTATGGAGGATGAAATGGATAACGCACAATTAGCACAATTACTTTTCCCGGATGTAGATAAGACACCGGAATATTATGAGGAAAAGTTTCCGTATAGAAAACTTCCTTCCAAGGCACAGGTTACACGTATGGCACCGAGTCCTACAGGATTCATACACCTCGGTAACCTTTACAGCGCACTCGCTGATGAGAGAATAGCACATCGTAACGGAGGCGTGTTCTATTTAAGAATAGAAGATACGGATGAGAAGCGTAAGGTAGATGGTGCAGTTGAGACTATTATTAATGTTTTGAGATATTTTGACATAGAATTTGACGAGGGAGCAGGTTTTCCGGATGATGCGCCACAGAATGCATACGGTCCTTATTTCCAGCGTCAGCGTGTCGAGATTTATCACGCATATGCCAAGAGCCTTGTAGAGAGAGGGCTTGCATATCCGTGCTTTTGTACCGAGGAAGAGCTTGAGAAAGTAAGGCTTGAACAGGAAGCTGACAAGGTTCTTACGGGATATTACGGCAAATATGCTCATTGCCGTGATTTAAGCTTCGATGAGATTAAGAGAAGAATAGATGCAGGAGAGACTTATGTATTGAGACTCCGCTCGCAGGGAAGTCCGGATAAGGAAATCACTTTCGTGGACAGCATTATGGGAGAAATCAAGCTTCCTGAGAACATTCATGACATTGTGCTTCTTAAGAGAGACGGAGTACCGACATATCATTTTGCGCATGCAATAGACGATCATCTTATGAGAACGACTACTGTTATCAGAGGCGGTGAGTGGCTTGCGTCGGTTCCTACACACTATGAGCTTTTCCATGTACTCGGCTTTAAGATGCCGGCATACGGACATACGGCCCATCTTATGAAGTTTGATGAAGAGACCGGTGGCAAGCGTAAGCTCTCCAAGAGAAAAGATCCGGAGCTTTCACTTGATTATTACCGTAAGGACGGTTATCATCCAAGAACCATGAAGGTATATCTTCTTACGTTGCTCAATTCGAATTTTGAGGAGTGGTATGAGAAATTCCCGGATAAGGACATTAATGAATTTCCGTTTTCAATCGAGAAGATGAGCCAGTCCGGTGCACTTTTTGATAAAGATAAGCTTCATAATATATGTAAAAACGAACTTGCGCGCCTCTCGGAGGATGAGATGTATGATTTCCTTCATGAATGGGCTGTGGAGAATGAGCCGGAGAAAGCTGCGATATGGTTTGCCGACAGGGAAAAGATGCTTGCAGTGCTCAGACTTTACATGGGAATCGGCATGAAACGCCGCAGAAAAGATTTCATATATGCAAGACAGATTATGGAACTTATCGGTTACTTCTTCGGAACTTCAGAGTCCGAGGAAAAGGATGGATTCAAGCTTGATGCACAGCTTACAAAGGATGTTCTTAAAGAATATCTTGCGACATATTCACATGAAGCCGATAATCAGGCTTGGTTTGATAACCTTAAGGTGATTGCAGGTAAATTCGGTTTTGCTGCCGATATGAAGGCATACAAGGCTGAACCTGATAATTACAAGGGAAGTATATCGGATGTGGCAGAGATGGTAAGAATAGCAGTTACCGGAAAAGCCAATACACCTGATTTATGGACGATAATCCATATTATAGGTGAAGATGATATGCGTGCCCACATAAATGCAGCTATAGAGACACTGGATTAACGGGTGTGGAAAAAGGAGGATAATATGGACAATCAGAACAACAACGGCCAGCCAAACCAGAATTACAACCAGGGATATAACGGCCAGCCAAACCAAAATTACAACCAGGGATATAACGGCCAGCCAAACCAGAATTACAATCAGGGATATAACGGCCAGCCAAACCAGAATTATAACCAGGGCTATAATCAGTACAACAACTACAATCAGAATTACAACCAGGGATATAACGGTCAGCCAAACCAGAATTACAACCAGGGCTATAATCAGTACAACAACTACAATCAGAATTATAATCAGGGATATAACGGACCGATGCCTAACGAATTCCGTGAAGAGAAAAATGTTGCTGTCTGCATAATCCTTGCATTGGTTACATGTTCGATTTATATGTGGTTCTGGATGTATAATATGATTAAGAAAATCAGAATGCTTGCCAATGACACAAGCGATATGATAGGAGAATACCTTCTCCTTATGCTTGTACCATATTACAATGTTTACTGGGTATATACAAGAGGCAAAAAGATTTCCGAAGAAGCAGCAAGAAGAGGTATACAGATTACAGACAACAGTGTACTCTATCTGATACTTAACCTTCTGGGACTTCAGATTGTATCATATGCAATGATGCAGAACGATCTGAATAAGCTGGCAAGAATGCTTTAATACATAGGAACTAAGGGACTGTGGTATACAGTCCCTTTTTAAATAGGAGGCACAAATGACATTACAGCAGCTTACATACCTTGTGAAGACGGCCGAATGCGGAAACATGACTGAGGCCGCGGGTGAACTTTTTATATCACAGCCGAGCCTCAGTGCTTCGATAAGCAATCTGGAAAAAGAAATGGGCGTTAAAATTTTTGTGAGAACGAAAAAGGGCGTCACCGTAACACGCGATGGTGAAGAACTTTTATCATATGCCAGAATGCTTCTTGAGCAGGCAGATATTATGAAAGAACACTTTGGTGTCAACAATAAGAGAGATCCCAAATTCTCTGTATCATGCCAGCATTATTCATTTGCCGTAAATGCGTTCGTGGACACGGTTAATGAGTTTGATGCTGATAAGTACAGCTTCATATTAAGGGAGACACAGACCGGTGAGATAATCGATGATGTAGCGCAGGGCAGGAGTGAACTTGGAATACTGTATCTGTCAGAACATAACGAGGAGGTCATCACCAAACTGATCAGGAAGAATGACCTTATTTTTGAAGAACTTTTTGTCGCCGGACCGCATGTTTTCATATGCCGGAAACATCCGCTGGCATCAAATAAATCCGTTACTATAGAGGAATTGCAGGCATACCCGTATCTGGTGTATGAACAGGGAGACAGAAATTCATTCTATTTCTCGGAAGAGTTCTTAAGTGTGCTTGACTTTCCAAAGATAATCCAGGTAAGGGACAGAGCCACACTGTTCAGTCTTGTAATAGGACTTAACGGTTTTACAGTCAGCTCCGGTGTAATAGATGATAAATTAAACAGCCCGGATATAATTGCAAAGCCTCTTGAAACAGATGATTATATGAGAATAGGCCTTGTGAGGCGTAAAGAGGCTATACTGAGCCGGTATGCCTGCTATTACATGGAATCAATTAAGCGATATATACCATAGAAGATAATTGCACAAGAAAGATATCCTCATTACCGTATTGCCGGTGGTGGGGATATTTTTTTAAATAAAAGTGTTGACAGCAAACAATAATGATGTATAATGAACATATGAACAGATGAACATATGTTGATACGAAAATAGAATTAACGGATGTTCCGGAAAGGAGGACATATGCAGGCAGAAGTGGATGAGGAACAGGCAGCGGTTGAAGATATTGCCAGACGCGTGACGGATAACCAGCCTGCGGAGGAGATGCTGTACGATCTTGCAGAACTTTTCAAGGTGTTCGGGGATTCTACGAGAATACGAATCCTGTACGCACTTGTGGAAAGTGAACTTTGCGTCGGAGATCTTGCGCAGATTCTTGGAATGGGACAGTCGGCAGTAAGCCATCAGCTTAAGATACTTAAGGATGCGAAGCTGGTAAGATACAGGAGAGAAGGAAAGAGCGTGATATACGCCCTTGATGATGAACATGTAAGAAATATACTTAACATGGGAATGGAACATGTTGAAGAATAATTAATTTATTAAAAGGAGATTTGATATTATGAAGAAAACATACGGTGTAGAAGTTGATTGTGCTAACTGCGCAGCCAAGATGGAAGAAGCAGTTAAGGCTACGGCAGGAGTTAAGGATGCAGCATTGAGTTTTATGACACTGAAACTTAAAGTTGAATTCGAGGATGGCGCTGATGTGGATGCGGTAATGAAAGAAGCATACAAGAACTGTAAGAAAGTTGAGGATGATTGCGAAATCTTCCTGTAATCCTTTATAGAAAAAGAGGTATGTGATATGACAGCAAAACAGAAAAAGGTATTATACCGAATAATAATATCGGCGGTTCTGCTTGCGGCGATATGGATTGTATCCGAATTTGCCGATATGCCATGGTGGCTTGAAGGAATATTATATCTGATACCATATTTTGTTATTGGATACGATATCTTAAGAAAAGCAGTAAAAGGAATCTTAAAAGGTCAGGTTTTCGACGAAAATTTCCTTATGGCTATAGCAACGATTGGAGCCATAGGATTGAAAGAATTCAGGGAAGGCGTTGCCGTTATGCTTTTCTATCAGGTAGGTGAACTTTTCCAGTCCTGCGCCGTTGGAAAGAGCAGAAAAAATATCGCTGCCCTGATGGATATCAGACCTGACTATGCTAATGTCATGGTTGACGGTAATCTTGAGAAAGTCGATCCTGATGATGTGGAAATAGGAACGGAAATCATAGTAAACCCGGGTGAGAAGGTTCCTATTGACGGTGTGGTTACCGATGGCAGTTCGACACTAAATACAAGCGCTCTTACGGGAGAGAGCGTGCCTCGTGAAATCGCATGCGGAGATGAAATCATAAGCGGCTGCATAAATCTCACGGGAGTTATTAAGGTAAGGACGACCAAGGAATTCGGTGAGTCAACCGTTTCAAAGATTCTTGACATGGTTGAAAATTCGAGCATGAAGAAATCACGGTCTGAGAACTTCATAACAAGATTTGCTAAATATTACACGCCGATAGTATGTTACAGTGCGCTTGTACTGGCAATACTTCCGCCGCTTGTATCCCTTATTATCGGGGTTTCGCCTGAATGGCAGAAGTGGGTTATCAGGGCACTTACATTCCTGGTAATAAGCTGTCCTTGTGCGCTTGTTATATCCATTCCTCTTAGTTTCTTTGGTGGAATCGGATGTGCATCAACCAACGGAATACTGGTTAAGGGTTCCAATTACCTTGAAGCACTTGCTTCAACAGGATATGTAGTATTTGATAAAACAGGCACGCTTACCAAAGGTGTGTTTGAAGTAAACGGTGTTTTTGCGGAAAACGGATTTGACAGCCACGAGCTTCTTGAGTATGCGGCATATGCGGAGAATGCGTCAAGCCATCCGATAAGCTTAAGCCTTAAGAAGGCATACGGTAATAAAATCGATGCAGATAAGGTAAGCAGTATAGAAGAAATTGCCGGACACGGAGTAAGTGCCGTTGTGGACGGCCGCAAGGTATATGCCGGTAATCTTAAATTGATGAATAAAATAGGCGTCAAAGTTATCAATGAACATAATGACGGTACTATAGTTTATGTTGCTGTAGATGATAAATATGCCGGATGTATTGTAATCTCGGATGTGATCAAACCGACAACGAAACAGGCAATAGAGGGTCTTAAGAACCAGAATATAAAGACAGTAATGCTTACAGGGGATTCAAAGGCCGTGGCTGACAGAGTAGCAGCGGAAATCGGAATCGATATAGTAAAAAGTGAACTTCTTCCGGCAGATAAAGTTGCAGAAGTTGAAAAACTTATTGAAAACAAGAACCCGAAGGAAAGAGTTGCTTTCGCAGGTGATGGTATTAATGATGCACCGGTGCTGTCGAGAGCCGATATAGGTATAGCGATGGGAGCACTCGGATCGGATGCGGCAATAGAGGCGGCAGATGTTGTACTTATGGATGATGATCCGGCCAAAATATCGCTCGCAATGAGAATTGCAATCAAGACATTAAGGATTGTTAAAGAAAATATAGTATTTGCACTTGCCATAAAGCTTGTGTGCCTTGTGCTCGGAGCACTCGGTATAGCCAATATGTGGATTGCCATATTTGCCGATGTAGGAGTTATGGTTATCGCAGTAGTTAATGCAACGAGAGCATTAAGATTAAATAAACAGAAGTAAAAAGGGCGTGTGAAAAATTAGGTGCCCCTAGGTCCTTTCTTTTCACACGCCTTATTTTTTTGATGGCGGCGCGGTGGTATGCACCGCCGGAAGCGAAATGCTTCAGTATACAATACGATATTTTCATACTTTTTTGGCAAAAATCAGCAATTTGGTGTCAATTACTTGCTATATGCGATACTCCAACATAACAATATATGATAATAAATATATTAAAATATATATGAAATTTAATATACTATAACAAAAGGCTTGTCAAATTGATACCAAATGCCATAAAAACTGCAAAAAAGTGTTAATTGGTGAATTTCAAACCCGGAATAGTATCAATCAACATACCTCAAATCCGTCACACAAAGCCTGAAACTATTTAATATGCCCATGTATATATCTTATCGGATAATAAAAGCTTTGGCACCGTGGCTGTTTACCGATACATTGATAATATTACCGTCACAGTTATAACGGGTGCCGCTCCATAGTTCAGTGACATTCGTCACAGAGTCATAAAGCTCGATATCCCTTAAATCAAGTTCTATACTGCCGTCTGAATCTCCGGCATTGAATATGGCAATATAATTACCGCCGTCCGATGCTGTGGCTGTCCACAGTATGTATTCGCAGCCGTTGTACCTTCTGCGCCATACAGGATGTGAATTGCGCGCGTCTGAGTGCATTTTGAGTATGCCGTCACAGGTGATCAGCTTCATGGTAAAGTCATCAAAACGGGTCATTTCTCCGCCTATCATTAGCGGTGAGCGAAAAATACTCCATAATGTAAGCATGGTAATCTGCTCGTCCGGTGTGAAGTTGGTATGGTCATTAATGTCATAATCCTGACGTAATGGACCGATAGGAAGCATGTCCGCATCCGGCCAGTGACCGGCACCGGTATGTATGCACCACTTTTCGGCACGCTCAAACATATTGTATAAGAGCTCCCATTTATCCCAGAAATCATCGGTTATGCGCCACATGTTGGAGGTCTGCTTATAGATTTCCGCTTTTTCGATAAGTGCTGGCCCCGGCGACAGGCTGAATATCATATCTCTTCCACAACCGTATAAGCAATCGCTTATAAGTCTGAGCTCATCCTCTTCATGCGGAAGTTCGCGGCATATGTCATCACATTTGATGAAATCGATGCCCCATGAGGCATATAATTCAAAAAGACTTTCGTAATATTCCTTTGCACCTTCCTTAGCTGGGTCAACTCCGTACATGTCCGTGTTCCATGCGCAGATACTTGCTGTTTTGGCAATTTCTCTCGCGGTGTGAGTACTGTTTTTGACAGAAGTGTTATTATGCACAGCCTGTCTCGGAATACCGCGCATTATATGTATTCCGAATTTGAGACCTAGTGAGTGCACATATTCTGCCAGAGGAGCAAAACCTCTGCCGTCCTTAGAAGACGGGAAACGTTTTTCATCCGGAATAAGCCTTGAATACTCGTCCATGCATAATTCTGTAAAAGGGTGGTATTCATGCGTATCGGCGGACGGTTCGTACCATTGTATATCAACTACGATATATTCCCAGCCGTATTTAAGAAGATTGGCGGACATGAAATCGGCATTGGCACGGATGATGTCTTCGGTAACCGAAGCACCGTAACAGTCCCAGCTGTTCCAGCCCATTGGAGCTTTAAGTGATTCCATTATATATTCATTCCTTTCTCAAAATCCCATTCGTCATAAGTACATTCAAGATTGGTAAATTCGGCCCGGTTATGGTTTCCGACTGCATATAATCCGATAACAACACCGGTAAAACCGCCGGCAACTTCACTCGAAAGAAACTTGGTATACGCATCTCCAAGGAAAATTTCCCTGCCGTTATCCCACACATAGAAATGATATTGCATGCTGTCTGAACGAATTATAAGTCTTATGTTGTCACCGCTTACGGGAACTATCGACTGTATATGTCTGATATTGCCGATGTTCAGTTTAAGTACAGCCTCGTGTCCGAAAGCTCCTCTGCGTAATGCAATATCATAGTGTTCAAATTCATCCATGTATAATGTAATGCCGGCTTCACCGCGTTCACACCTTACATCACACTCACAGTCCATATCAAAATCACGCTGTCTTATTCCGATGAAAGTAGGAGTGTCACATTCATCCAACGTGATGTCTGTACCATATAAGACAGCTGAATGTCCGGAAAGCTCGTAATTTGAGGTGACAGGGTGCCTTAAATAACACCAGTCTTTATCCCATTCTGTAGATTCAAAAGTATATTTTTTGATAGGATGCTGTGCAAAATCACCTGCGATTTCATAAGAATAATCCGTGGTGCCGGCAGTTCCCGCACTGAACCATCCGTTAGCATCAAATGTAACCGGTGTGAGGAAAACTTCGCGTCCGAGGTGATGATAAGGCTGCCACATATGGATCTGCCTGAAACCGAGTGACAGGATGTGCCAGTCGCCGTGTGCATCCTGAATTAAGTCACCATGACCGATTCCCTGAATCAGGAAAGGCGCTTTGTTACGGTTAGTAAGAACCGGATTGTACGGATAATTGGTAAACGGACCCCAAGGATTGTCAGAGCGCGCGTAAGTAATCATATGGCCGTATTCCGTGCCGCCTTCGGCAGCCATAAGATAATAGCTTCCGTTAATTTTGTAAAGATGCGGGCTTTCAAGATAACGTCCGCCTGAACCCTGCCAGATGGTACGGCTTGGCGTGAGCTTACGGCCGGTGGCAATATCAATTTCGCACTGGACAACGCCCGGAACACCGTTATCATCGGAACCGTTGCTGATAAAGTAAGCATGTCCGTCTTCAAAATAAAGAGAAGGATCAATTCCGTTCTGGTCGACCGTTATCGGTTCTGACCATTCTCCGCGGATGTCGTCGGTATATACATAGAAATGTTTGTGAGTCGTATCATTGGTGGTAACCATATAGAAACGGCCGTCATTAAACCTTATGGTAGGAGCAAATACACCGCCGGAACTGTTGATTTTGTTAAGCATGACCTGTGATGGCCTGGTAAGGACATGGCCTATCTGATTCCAGTTAACTAGGTCTTCACTTTCAAAAAGCGGTACTCCCGGGAAAAACTGGAACGAACTGCATACAAGGTAATATCTGCCATTAGCGGCACATACACTCGGATCGGGATAAAATCCCTTTAAAACAGGATTGGTATATTTCATAACAAACCTCCAAAAATAAATATATAATTATTGTAGCATTGCCACAAGACTCTGTACAATCGTGTTTTTTTCAGCAGAGTTATATTACTTATTGCATATGAGTTTTATATCTGTCTCTTATACACATCTCCGAGCCCACGAGACAGGCAGAAATCTC
>ENA-OYZE01000050-OYZE01000050.1-human-gut-metagenome-genome-assembly--contig:-NODE-50-length-61102-cov-8.244320_pt1 | contig 61102 bp, 51 predicted proteins | sample MGYA00243259_ERZ653469 | MGnify/ENA primary metagenome ERZ653469 (study PRJEB26926, sample SAMN06164913) | human gut metagenome | biome: ENVO:00009003; feature: ENVO:2100002; material: ENVO:00002003...
TCTTGACATAAAAATATGCACCTCCAAAAGTGTCCAACTTTTGGGGTGCATATCACTCATTGTCCGTACCGCCTTGAATTTTGATAAAAATCGTTACTTTGCAAATCCTCTGAATACCACTCCGACGTATTCGGAACCTATTTTAAGATACACGATCAGGTCGGAAGAAGTTTCCTGAGACATATCGCCCGCTACGGCAGTAAATCCCGTACCGCTAAAATACATCCAGGTATTTCCGCAGTTTACGACAGGTGCGCCTGCCTGCATTACGAGAGGCTTTATCTTGGAAACAAACGTCGGATCCGTCATCGAGAACAACTTACCTGCCAAGGTAAAGTCTACGTCGACGGGATTGAGGTTTGTGGCAAGTTCCGCCGTGTTGGGAATAAGCGCAGCAACAGCGTTGAATGCTATTCCGTCGCCTTTGTTTACCGTAAAGGTGTAATTCTTGTTGGAAATAAGGGACATAAGAGACTGCAACTCTGCTCCGTATCCTGCCGCGTTGTTGATTACAAACCATGTTTCCTGACCGGACAGTTCTCCCGTCAGTACCGTCAGTTCGTCCACGCTCCACTTTGAGTTGACGTATCCTGCGGAAGGATTGGTGTTGGCGTCTGCGAGAACGAACAAAGGTCCGCCTGCATTTTCCATAATACAGTTAGTGATTGTGCCTCCTGCCGTCTGCCAATCGAATACCATGTTGCTGTATGAATCGTACCACTTGCAGTTTGATATAGTGTTATATCCTACAAGATCGGGATTTGTTCCGTCAAGATCCGCAATGAGATTCGTAAAGAAGTTACGCGAAACGATGTTGTCTATTGTGACGTTTTTAGCATTGGAGTGAATGAGCAAAAGTCCCTGAGGTCCGTTTACTTCTTCACGGGGAGCATTGCCCAGAACAGACAGGTCGTAAATTGCCGAATCGGTTGTGACGATACCCTGACTGCGCTGTATACTTTCGAAACCGAACAGCGAATAGTGAGGTTCGGTGGAAAAACTTCCGTCGGTCGGTTTCATTCCGGAGTCTACCACTACTTTAATGTCGTCCGCAACGGTTATCTGGTGATAGTTTCCGTACAAAGTTACGGTGCCTGTGTGACCGTACAAAGCACGCTGCGTCAGATTGCCGTGATCCGATGCGTACTTACCTTCGCGCAAAGATCCTTCGAGATAATCCCCGAGTGTTTTGGGATCGTCCGCACTGTACTTCGCGTTGCTGTACGAACTCTTTACCGAATCGAAATCCGTATCGGTGCTGTTAAAGAAGTAGCCTTGTGGCAGATTTTCTCTTGCAACGTCAATGTTTGCGTGAATGAACACTGCTTTCAATGTAGCGGCATAGTCTCCTATAGACTGCGTATCCCAGGGCATTGTCTGTGCGTGAAGGGGTTCCATTGCATTGGTGTGCACGTTGTCGAACACCGACAGACTGAGTGCGTCGTACACATTGTAACCTTCTTCCACCGCCACTTCGATGTCAAAGGACGAAGATCCGCCCAGCAATGTTGAATCGTAGATGCTTGACAGCGCAATTGTAATCTTGTAAGTGTTGCCTGCGGCGTCATCGGTAAACTGATATCTGTTATCCTTTATCGACACATGCGCAGACAATTCTTCATCCTGTAATTTAACGTAGGAATTTTCATTCCACAGATAAACGGTTGCTACAGTCTGAATGTTTTCGATGTTCTGCTGTTTGTCGTCCGTTGCGGAAGGTATAAACACAAAAGGATTGTCCGTTCCGACACGGTAAGGTCTGTCTGTTACAAAGAAACTGTTGACTCCTTCGGTGTTTTTACCGTCCAGATACTGCTGATATCCCAACGAATAGGTAAACTTGGTTACCTTTGCAAGAGCGTTTACGGTAATTGTCGTTTCAACCTTCTTGGTGTTGAGTATCTGACCCGACACCGTCAATGTATAGGTAAGAGTATAAGTGCTTGTTCCGGGAGTGTTCATTTCCGGCAGATCGTAAGTCATTCCTGTACTGTTGTAGGCAACTTCTTCCGTCGAACCGTCTGTGTAATGCAATATTACGGTACAAGCAGGCTGGAATGTTTCGCCGACGTTGTAAACAGTCTTCAATGTATCTTCCTTTACCGTAATTTCTGAAACTCCTATTACCTTCAACTGTATCGGGTCGGAATCCACTGAACCTACTTTAACGGAAAAATCTTTATCTCCTACCACTTTGGTATCGATGGGAGTAAATGTAACGCGACTGTCCGTTGCATCCACGGTTACGGGTTCCGCCACGTTTTCATAGGTGATAACTACCGTAAACCTGCTGTAATCGACAGCCTGTCCCTGCTTATAGGTCAACGAACCTTGCGCCGACAACTGTACTCCCGTTACCTTTGCGGTATCCGTGTTGACTGTAAACGTTACGAAAGTCTCCTTGCCTTGGTAGGTGATTTTAAGCGTATATTCGCCCGCAAACGTGATTTCGGGTTTGTCAAGCGTAATTACGGAAAGATTTTCCCCTACCGTCAGTTCCTTTGTCTCGTTGTTGTCGTATTTTACTATAAGCACTATAGCGTTGTAATTTATTTCGGCGGCAGTTTCGTATTCTTCGTCGAAAGTGCCTTCCTTGACTGTAATCGACGCGACCTTGGGCAGTTCTTTGACCGTAACGCTTACGGTTACGCTTTTACCTGCGTATTGCAATGTCAACTGTTTGATTCCCGCAGAAGAAGTGTCGATTGCACTGTGCGTGATCTGTCCTTCTGTATTTGTAACCGTTGTCTTGTTTCCGTCGGAATACACGACTTCTATTTCGATTGTTGAGTAATCGGGAGTGTCTCCTACATTGTAAGTGAGTTCGAAAGACCCGTCCACCAATTTAATCTCGGTCACGGTAGCCTGTGCGGTCACCACTACCGGAATCAACTTGGAAAATCCGAGATACTCTATACGGATATTCTTGTTTCCTTGCGTGTCTGTGCTTATTCCGCTGAAAGAAACGCCTTTTTGTTCAAATTCGCTGTAATTTATGGTTTCGGAAGTGCCGTTGTCGTATTTGACGGTAATGGACAAACCGCTGTAATCCACGACGTCTCCCACAATATACTGAGTCTTGAAACCGTCAACGTTGAACTGTACGTCCGTAACTGCCGGCTGGCAGGCGGCAAGTACAAACACATTGGCACTTACAAGCACAACGGCAAGTATTATTGCTACTAATTTCCTCTTCATTTTTAACTCCTGTTGTTTGTTTGGTTTGATTGATCTATGTTAACACAGCAAAAATGCTGGATTTTTAAACAGCGTCGGCTGCAAAAACAATTGTATTGTGCCGTTACCGTGCTCTGTAACATTCCGCACTCGGTAATTGTTACCGAAACGACCTGTCATTTGACGCCCCAAAGCGAGGCGTTTGTAAAAGTTATCATTTGCTGATCGGGCATTTGCGCATAAACGTCGCATCTTACCGTAACGTTTCTGCCGTCTGTGGAATAGATACGCACACTGACCATACCGGGTTTGTAAAACAGAATGTTTCCGCTGATAAATTCTGCCACATCGGTATCCGATTGGTAGTAAATTTCCACCTTGACAGCATTTCTCTCAGTGGCGTTTTCCGGCAAAGCCTCAAATGTCAGCGGGACTGTCAGCCCTTCGGTGTAATCGAACAACATATACAACGTATTGTCCGGACGTGTAACGAGTTCGGTGTTGGTGATGTTTATCTGCGTTATATATACAACGGGATTATAGGAAGAAATTTCCAGTCCGAAAAATCCCACAACCGCAATGGAAACAAAGTAGATGACTGCTATTACGATAACTGTTGATTTTTTCATGCAATCGTCCTCCCTTACTTTTCCATATAATACAATCTGACTCTTATAAAGAACAGATAAAGTCTCGCGCCCAAAAATACTGCGGCTACAAGCAGTATTTTGACAAATGCCAGCGTCTGACCTTCCTTCAGCAGGAAATATACCGCAAACGCAAACAGCGCCGACAGAAGAAAGGAAAGTACGGTGGCTTTTCTTTCGTTGGGATTGTCAAAGGACACGCCTACAGTGGAATACTGACGGCTTTGAGGATTCATTATGTCCAACTCGGCGCTCCAGAAAATGTATGCCACGTTGACGAATATTCCTATAAAGCACAGTAATGCCGAGTCCACCGCACTTGCACCCGTTACGCTCTTGTACGCTATTACGGAAAGAGCAACCGACAGCGAGGTTGCCGCAAGGCTGACTGCAAGTTTTGCCACAACGCTGTTGGCGTAACTTACGGGACGCGTCTTAATAATATATCTTGCGTTTCCTTCACGGCTGTATACTGAGGCAAGCACGGAATTCTGCGACGTGGAAATAAGCAACAGAATCAGCACGTTGAATGCAACCGCCATATGCTGTCCGGCAAGTCTGGTGTTCATTGCCACGAAAGTTTTGTTGAGAAAGAGTATCGCAACGGGCAATATCATCACTTGCGAAAAAAGATGCACAATGTAGGTAAGACTGCGGAAATTGACAGTCAGTTCCTGTGACAACGCGCTGAATGCAACTGAATGTACCCTGTTGGGTTTTTGTCTGACGTGGTCATTTTTTTCAAACTCAAACTGTTTGCTTGCCATGTACAGAAACAACGGACGGGCAAGCAGATACGCCACGCCCAACAACAAGGCAAGACTTGCGACAAGAATACCTAAAATTATAAATGTGTTTGCGGAAAACAGTCTGAATACATATCCCACAGTCTGTCCCACCACCATAACGGTCATATAATTTATAAGTGCAAACTTGTCGCACACAAATTGCAGAGCATCCTGAATAGCGTAGTAAATCTGTCCCCACTGTCCGACAAGGTTGATGTTTTCCGGAATAAGATTGATCAGTTTTACTATCAGATAAGTGATGCCTGCCAGTGCGAGCACGCTGAGAACTGCACGCAGAACGCCGTTGCGTATAATGCGCATGGCAAACATTGCGGGAATACTGATAACCGCGCCCACCGCCACGGGAACAAGTGCGACAAGAAACACACAAGGTATCAGCCACAGGTAGTAGTACCAGACGTAACCGTTTACCATACCGAAAGCAATAAACAACGGCAAAGTGAACAGTATACTTTTTTTCAATTCGTAAATGTAGTAAAGCACCAACTTGGACATAAATACCATGTTGGAACTTACAGGCATTGTGAGCAGCACCTTGTTGTCTGCGGCAAAATACAGTGCTTTCGTAAGTCCTACGGTGCAACTAAGCATCGACAGCAACTGCATGGCGATAAATATGACAGACAGCACATTGATGGGCAGGCTTTCCCAGAAAGAAAATATTCTGAGCATTACCGCAATACTGAACAGCAGGTAAATAATGGCAGTTACAACGGCAACGGACAAAAACGCAAGCACCGTTTTAAGTATAAGTTGACGTCTGTTTTTCACAAACGACAAGTTCAACTTGTCCTTCAACTGCATTAAAACAAGCGTTTTAAGGTATTTCATTTTGCCACCTCGGCGTCCTTGGGATGAACGGCAACGGGAAGTACTTCGCTACCTTCCACCACGTCCATATAAAACTGTTCAAGCGTCATGCCCGAATTTTCTATTTCCTGCACACTCCTGACGCATTGTATCTGTCCCTTACGGATGATGGCTATTCTGTCGCAGATACGTTCTACCACATCGATTATATGACTGCTGAAAAATACGATGTTGCCTTCCTGCGCATGCTGTTTCATACATTCCTTGACCTGATAAATACTGTTGGGATCAAGGCCTGTCAGCGGTTCGTCAAGAATCCACACTTTGGGATTGTGAATAAGCGCCGCCATTATTGTGACTTTTTGTTTCATTCCGTGCGAATAGGTCTTTATCTGATTGTCTATTGCCGAACGGAATTCGAAAAGTTCTATAAATCTGTTGAGCCGTTCGTCGCGAGTCTTTTTGTCCACGTCGTAAAGATCCGCGACGTAGTTAATATATTCGCGCGCCGTAAGTTTTTCGTACAAGGCGTAATGGTCGGGAACAAACCCTATCTGACGCTTTGCCTGAACAGGCTGACGTTTTACGTCATATCCGCACACCTCTATCGTTCCGTCGGTGATTGTCTGTATTCCGACTATACTCTTTATTATAGTCGATTTACCTGCTCCGTTTGGTCCCAAAAAACCGAATATCTCACCGCCGTTGACCTCTAAATTGGCGTCTTTTACGGCATAAACGTCACTTCTTCCGTATCTTTTTGTGAGATTTTTCAGTATCAACTTGTCAGAATTGTTCATGTTAAGCGGCTCCTCTATATTTCTTCCGTTAAGTGCGCTTTGCAACGCTATACGATCGGCGCGGTAGATTTTGTTTCTGTTGCGTATGTCCGCCCAACTGACGACAACATCGTAACCCAATTCGTAAACAAACCATACTCCCAAAGCCAGAAATACGTACACTATAAAAAACAGTAACTGATATACAGGGTAAAATGTGAGGGTAAGTTGCCGACCGTTGACGTTCCAGTCAAACGACCACACTACGTTGCGCAGATTTTCCGCCCATTCGCCCAGTTTGTCCGCGATATAATTGCTGTTCAGGAAGAAATAGTCCACACCGGGATCGAAGTTGGTAAACAAGGCGTTTATAAACAATATAAACACGAAATACACCGCAAAACCGATCATCGAGTATTTGAACTCTTTCAGTCTCGGTCTGGGGAAAATGCCCAATCCGACTACCAGCAACGGCATGAAGAACGCCTGATAATGGTTCACCCAGAACAATACGACGCTTGCGCTTGTTACAACGGATTCGCCGTAGTTTGGTACGAGCAACGCTATAAATGCGCCCAGGACGTTTATAAAATAGGTGAAGTAAAACACCTTTCTGCCGTTGAACATCAGACACAGAGGAGTGATGTACATCGCCGTGTGGCACAGGTGCAAAGGAAGGTTGGACAACCGTTGCATATCCGCCAGACGAAAATCGTTGGAAAAGATTATAAGACTTGCAAGCGCGTAATACAACAGCACAAGTCTGCGGTTTTCGATACTTGTTCTTTTTAGTACAAGGTAAAGCACAAGAGGAATTATAAATGCAAAGTACAGTGCGATACGATGTGCAAGAGAAAAGTCTTTAAGATACCATGTAATGTTTTCCGTTCCGATTACGGCGTTCATTGCGTAATTGGGAATGTTGACGAGAATCATTGCAACGACCGCAACCGCTATCCACCATGCGCCCACCGTCTTTTCCCAACGGCAATGCAGCAGACGTGCCATACTGTATCCCAGACCGTAGCCTGTTCCGAGAGCGATCATCACCGCTCTGACGGACAAAGTTTCGGTTGCGGCAACACCTTCTATTGCCGTTATATATTGCGGAAGCGCAAAAAAAATCAGCGTGAACACCGCCGTGCCGAACACCGCAACAATCTTTTCCAGCGAACGAGATCTGAAATACGGATCAAGCACAATTGCAAGAAATCCCGCAAAATACAATGTGACAAGCACCAATGCGAATATAATACTTGCTTTATCGGGGAAATCGGCGGAAACCTGCATCGAGACTACCGCCGAGATTTTGTCTTCGCCCAGCATATGGCGGACAAACAATGCCACGCCTGCCACCGCGGCGAATATCTTGATCAACAGTCCGTTTCCCTTGTTTTTGCGCAATAAAGCGGAAGTAACAGCAAATATGACAATCAGCGTGACCGCAGATATAATATAGTAGTATACCGTTGCTTTCAATTTTTCTCCTTGTGTGTAGTGTGTGCAGTTGATGTATTATTTATCTTAATTCACTGAAAAATGAATTTAAATCGTTTGACGTCATAACGTCCGATTAGTTATATATTATATCAATTACAGCGGATATCGTCAACACTTAACAAGCCTATACGGCGTACAGCGCGCCTTTTAAAGCACAAAATTCCATTATCTTTGACTATTTTAAACCTTAAAGATTGACTTTTTATTGAAAATATGCCATAACTTTGTTGCAAATACAATCTTAACAAATATTTACAACGGTTAAAGTTTATTGCAAAAATAACAACAATCAGGTATTCACCGCCTAAATACAGGCACGTTTGACTGTGAACCACTGTTTTTCGTAACGACTTAAAACGTTTTACGCCTTGAACGCCCCTGTCACGCTCGTGCGTTCTTTCGCTACTGCTAAAAAAACAGCAAACCGTAGTTTGCTGCAAAATGACGGATCAGTGTTTGTTGTCCACATATGTCTGATCGGCAAATTTTATGTAATTGTCGTAATCGCTGTTCATCAGAGCGGTAAACAGTATATCTATCAAATTGAGTATCGCTATACGACTGCACATTCCGCCCAATCTGTTCCACGATTCGGTTGCGTCCACCACAAGCGAGTATCTGCACATTTTGGACAGCGCGTTTTCGTTGATGGAAGTAATTGCAACCGTCGGTACCTTCTTCATCACGAGTTGATGAGCGACTTCCAATATTTCCGTCGTTTCACCCGTGTAAGATACGAGAAAAGCCATTGTATCCTGACAACTGCATGCCTTTGCATTGACCATCATCTGCATACGGTTGTTGTAGGATGACGTTTCGATGCCCAATCGCATACACTTAATGGCAGCGTCAACGGCTACCACGTTGGAAGGACCTACACCGTACCAATCGATACGGCGACAACTTTTCATCAGTTTGACGATTGTTTCCACCAGTTCAGAGTCGTTGATGTTGGTGGATTCCAATACGGATTTGGCATTCTGATTGGACACTTTTTTAATAATGTCAGCCACCGAATCGTATCGCCTGACAGGTTCCTTGGCGCCCTTTATGATGGAATTTTTGATATAATTGGACAATTCCATCGACAGTTCGAGACGAAAATCGATGTAACTGTTTATGCCCAGTTTCTGGCACAGACGCTTGACCGTTGTAGTGGAAGTATTGGTCTTTTTAGACAAATCCACAATGCCGATGTTGATTACCTCTGGCAGATTGTCAAAAATATAATCCACTATGTGCCTTTCAGAGGGAGATAAATCTTTTATCTGTCTCATCTTGATTAAAAGACTCATGATTACACCTCTTTTTATTGATCTGATTTAAACTAATTTTACTATTCTTGCTGTACGCTGTCAATACCGCAATTTAACGAAAATGCCCGATTTATCGGCAATTCGGGTGTTTTTGCGTGGTAAATGCGTTGCAAATATCAGTTGTCGGAACAACGTCTTGCAACGGTATTAAATTACTTTTTGCGCCGTGCGTTTCACAATCAGTCTTTTTACGTAACGGCTAAATCCCGCCCGCCACTCTTAAATACCGTCCATGCGTCGGGCACGTCGGAATGCGGGCAACAGTTAATACGCAAGCGCGATATTGCCGCACGCGTCACTGTCTGAGTTTTCTATATTTTGCAAAGGTATAGGATAATACAAAAATTTACCTGTGTTACAGATGTTCCGAAACGAATATGTTTTTAATAGTGTCGGCAATTTCCTGTTCCTGTCCGCCCTCTACCGCAACGGTAATTGTTTCTCCCTGCTTTACCTGCAAAGCCATCACGGCAAACATTCGTTTGGCGTCAGCCTGCTTGTCCTTGTAAAAAACGGTTATTTTGCTGTCTTTATAGGGAGCAACCGCTTTTACCACAAGTCCGACAGGTCTTGCGTGCAACCCCATCGAGTCATTTATAAGGTAATCGAATTTTACCATTGTACATCCTCCGATATTTTAGTCTTTATTGCTCTGCCAACACGCTGCTGTCCTTTAACGCGCTTTCCACAATCTGCTGATACGAAGTACCCTTCAGATTTTTAGCGGCGCGTTGGAGATAGCGCGTCACCAGTTGTTCGTCCTGTTTGAAATAGGCAAGTTTGGCAATACGGTACTGTGTTATGCCACGCACTACGGGGTGTGCGGTTTTTGCTGCTTTTGCGATAAGCGACGGAATAAAATTGACGTCTTTTTCCACGTACACCTTTATTATCACATCCGCCTCTTCCAAAATTTCCCTGTACTTGTCCGTTTTGTCAGCCTTGACTTTTTTTAAAAAATTTACCAGACTGTCCCTGCTGGCTAACGCTTCCTCGCGGTTGTTTCGTGTAGCGAAAAAACTGATACGTGTCTGTAAAAACTCCACCTTTTCCTGCGGTTCAAGTCGCATTGAATCCAACGCACGAATGCATTGCAACGCCTTGTCGTCATCGCCCTTGACGATATAACCTTTGAGCAGCATAAACTGAATTATGCTTTTTCTGAACACCCACTTCAAACGCTTGTTGGAAGTAAGCCTTTCGAGATACACGTCGACATTTGTGACGAGCAATCTGTCAAGCGTCTGCGCCGCGTCGGCTCGAGCCTTTGACAGCATGCCGAGAGTAACGCCCGACAACACCGCCACCACGACAAACACCGCTATAAACGGCCAGTAAACTGCGAGTATATCCGTAAATGTCGCAAACAACGTCATTGTAATTACTCCTCGGGCGGATAAATAAGCACCGACTGCGTAGCAACGTCAAAGGCAAGTTTCGCCAGTTCCTTTGCCGACAGTTCGGTATTGAATGTCATCTCGGTATAGGCGGACGTATTTATACCCGCCACCACTGCAAACCGAGGATTTTCCGCACACAGCATTGCCGTTTCACGGAAGGGCGAACCGCCCGCAAGATCGCAGGCAAACAGTATCTGTTCATTGCGTCCTATTTCGTCCACAACGTCCTTCAACTTGGTTTTGAGCGTTTCGAGATCGTCCGTTTCGTTGAAATCCACAAAATAAAATTCTTCGGGAACGCCCACAAGCATTGCCATGTTTCTTTTCACGGCGGATCCGTAGCCGCCGTGTCCTACAACTACTACCTTAGCCATAAACACCTCTGGCTGAAAAACAGGGTCGGGGAAGTATTTGCCCGACCCTGCAAATCAAAACTTACATATTTTTGTTGCCTTTCACAAGTTGTGTGTAATCGGCGTAAACCTCGTTCATGTACTCTTTGGGTACTTCGGTAACGTTGGGAGATACAAAAATGTACATTTTGTGTCCCATCTTCTGCAACAGCAAAGCCGTCTCGGAAGCGAGAGCCTGCGAAATGGTGATTACGGCAACCGTAGAACTTGCGCCCACTTTCTGATAGTAACCGGGAATGGGGACAAGAGAATCTTCCAAAGGACAGCAGTTGTCAATCACGATGTCGGCTATATCGCCCAGTTTTTTGCCGGAGGAGTGAGTAGCCTTGGCTTTTTTGTAATTTTCGCCGCTTGTCACGGCAATAACTTTAAGACCTCTTGCCTTAGCATACATTGCGGCTTCGATAGGAGCAGCATTAAGTCCGCCGTGCGAATAAACTATCATTACTTCGCCTTCCTGGAAATTGTAACTTTGAAGGAAGTTTGCGATGTATCCTTCCTGTCTTTCAATCCACAGCAACTCTCTTGCTCCGCCCGGACCGATGACATTGTTCCACATAAGTCTCGGATCCATGCACGGATGCCAGCCCACGACGCCGCCGTAACGGGGAAACACATCCTGAACGGGAAGCACGCTGTGTCCGCTGCCGAACAGGTGAACCAGTTTGCCGGAGTTGATTGTTTCGGCGCACATCTGTGCCGCCTTTTTGATGTTGTCAGATTGTTCTTTGTCGATTTTTTCCAGAACCTTACCGATTCTTTCAAGGTACTCTAAGTGTGCCATTTGCATATGCCTCTCTTAAAAAATTATTTTACGCAAAAGCCCCTACGTTGGGGATATATCCGATAGCCGTCAGCGCTGCCGCAAGTACCAGAATCAATCCCATTATAGCAATAGGTGACCAATGCTTTTTAGCGTACAGTCTGTAAACCACAAGCGTAAGTCCCAGCGGAACTATATTGGGGAATACCGAATTGAGCAGGTTGTCAAGGTTGAAGACGGATACCAGTTGTTGAACATATTCGCCCGTTTCGGAGTTGAATACCTGTTGCATTGCCTTTATGTCGATGTTGAGCGTACATGTAACGAAACTTGCCGTAAGACCGCCCACTACAATAAGACCGAGTATTGTTGCGGTGTTCATCAGTTTGTCCAGTTTGCCCGACGCCATAAATCTGCTTATACCTTCAAGACCTGCCTTATAGCCCAGTTTGAACAGGTACCATGAAAGGAAGTACGTTCCGATGGGATAAACCAGCATGTACACGACTGCGCCCACCCACGGAGCGGATGTGAGACTGGATGCTATTGCGATACATACCGTCAGCAACAGCGGAATTATCGTGGCAACCCACAGCGAATCGCCTATTGCCGACGTAGGTCCGATAAGCGCGACCTTCGTTTCGGAGATCATTTCCGCACTGCCCGTACCGTTGGCAAGTTGTTCTTCCATACCGATACATATACCGTTGACGATAGAACCGACCTGAGATTCGGTATTGAACAGAGTAATGTGGCGTTGCAAAGCCGCAGCCCTGTCCTCCTTTGTTTCGTACAATTCTTCGATAACGGGAGCCATTGCCTGACCGAACGCCATACCCAGCATCGATTCGGCCTGTTGGGAACATCCGTTCCAGAAGAACCAGTTATTAAACGATTTTCTTAACGTTTTTTTGCTAACTTGTTTTTCTGCCATGTTATGCTACCTCCCCGTCGGATTCCTTCTTAGTCATTACGGTGTAGACGATTGCCGCAACAATGATTGCGACAACGGCAATTGCCATTGCTGACAGTCCGAAATACGTAGCCAGCACGAAACCGCCCATGAATATCGCCCAGTGAACCTTCTTCTTCACAAGGAAGGACAGTATTATACCCATGCCAAGTGCTGCCATCATGCTTCCGAATGCGGTAAGTCCTGTCGTCAGCCATACGGGTATGGAAATTCCTCCCGTTGCCGAACCTGCGGCATTGATTCCCAACAAAACTATAAGTGCGGGAACGAAACGGCACAGAAATCCTATTGCCTGACCTCCCAGTACGTTGGGCATCCACATTTTCTTGGTGTCACCTTCCTGCGCTATCTTGCCTGCCCAACGGTTGAGCACGACGTCAAGCGCATAGTGAACGTTCCACATTGTTCCGCCGATAACGCCACCGATACCTGCACCTGCAAAGGCAAGTCCTATAAGAGCCTCCGTAGATGTGACCGTACCCTTTAACGCAATAGCCGTAAATGTTCCTACATATGTAGCGTAAGACAGATCCCATGCAACGGCGCCGCCCGGCGTTACGTTTGCAAGGTACGCTATTTGCAGAGGAACGCCTACCGCCATTGCCGTTGTTACGTCGCCCATTATGAGACCGGTAACAAATGATGCGATCAACGGTCTGCCCAGACAGTACCAACCGATTGTATTACCTACAATTGAACCGATTGCGCCCAGGTAAATAAACAGCGATACCAATACTGCTTGAAGTACCATCATAAAAATTTACCCTCCAATTTTATTGAGTTTTATTTGTACGGAATCAGCCTTCTTCCGTAAAAATCACAGTTATCTGATGCTTTCACGCATTTCCGGCCACGTCTTCTTTGGCGAAGTAGGAACGGTCTGGTAAATCAAATTTACTCCGTCCCTTTCCACCTCATCCAACAATTCTACGTCCTCTCGGCTGGCAAAAAATACCGAGCCTCCTCCCTTTGTCAGATTGTAGTCGTCGGCATTCTTCTTGCTTGCATTGCCTATTATACAGATTTCACACTTTTTCAACTGCTCGCGGTAATTTGCCAGATCCTGAGTAAATCTCGTTACAAACAGTCTGTTTCCGTCCGACGGCGTGTCAAGAAGTTTTTTCGCCTGTTCGCTCGTAACCACATGCGCCTTGTAATTTTTGGGGATACCCATAAGCATTATTGTCTGCAACATAGGATTAGACGCCAGTTTGTCGTCAATAGCGACAATCTCGTTTATTTTCAAAAAACTGCACCAGGCAGTCACTATCTGACCGTGAATAAGACGGTCGTCAATCCTGAAATAATCTTTGCCCATCGAAATATCCTCCTTTACGAAGTTATCTTCACCCCAATTGTAACAATCGGTTGTAATAAAAATCAAGTTTTTGCCCTTTTACGTCAATTTTTGACGGGAAAAATTGAAGTTTCCCGTTGTAATGCGCCGATTTTTGTGATATAGTTCTTAAAAAAGTCAAATTTTTGACGTCCGGAGGACTGTTATGAAAACAATTGCTTTGTCAGACCGTACATCAAAAGTCTACGCCACAGGCATCAATGTGCTCATTTTAGCAATAGTTGCAACGGTAATACTGCTCAATCTTAAAGTTACCGCGGTAATTGTCGTCGCTTCTGTGCTGGGGGCAATCTCACTGTTCGTGGCAGTGTTCTATCTTATTGTTATCTTTACGGCGAAAGTTACCGTTGGAGACGGCAAACTGACGGAACGCTTCGTAAACAAAACCTACACTGCGGACATTTCAAAAGCCACCACGGTGATGACGGTACAGCGTACCGTAGGACACACCGTCACAAGAGTTATTGTTTTGCTGGATGCCGACAACAACGAAGTTTACACACTCAGTTGTTTTTACGGCGGTATAAAGGGATACCGCGCCGAAATTCCCGCAAAAGCCATTGCCGACGCGTGCGGACTGAAATTCGTACCTACCGTAGACCCTTCGCTGTTTGACAGGAAAAGGAAAAAATCAACGGTCGGTACTGTGCCCGACAATGCCGTAACCCCCGAAGAGCAAACCGCCGAAATAAACTACGACGAGGCAGACGACGATAAATGACGATATTGCACTAATCTAAAATATGCGCTTTATACGCAAGTATGAACAATCTTATGCCTCCGATGGCACTTTGCAACGCAAAATCCGTCCTATCTTATTGTTTTAAATTTTTTGACTTTTACAGGATATCTTCCGACAACACATAAAAATTTTATAGGAAATTTATTGAAACAGGCTTATTTTTCAGTTTCCGTATTTATCCTTGCCGTATAGGAATAAAATTCAGTATATAATCATTGAACGCAAAAGCGTCGATCGTTTTAAAACAAAAAAAACTTCGGAACGTCGTTTTTACGTTCCGAAGTAATGGATATAAATTTTCAAATTTTCGGTAATGCACAACGCTCAAACGTCAAAATTTGCCGTAACGTGCAATAAAAACACGACATTACATTGCAAGCAGTCTGTCTATCAGGTCGGCGACTGCACCCGTGTTGTTGTCACAGGTTACAATACCGCACAACTGTCTTATCTGCTCGCATGCGTTTGACGGACAGGCAGGTATGTCAGCGTTTTTTATCATTGCGTAGTCGTTCATGTAATCACCGATACACACAAGCGTTCGGTCCGTCATGCCGGCGTATTTCATCGCCCGGCGTATGCCTTCCGCCTTGGACACCGTTTTGTTTACTATTTCGCAATATATAGGAGAGGAAAGCATCTGCACCACTTCGTGCGCGGAAGGAAGTTTGTCTATATCTTTGCGCAATGCTTCCATCTGACTTGCGTCCGCCGCAACGTAAACCGTCTTTACCATATCGCCATTGATATACTCGTCTACCGTTTTGGTCTTTCTGATAAGGTAATCGACAATGGACGAATCTCTTCCGGGATCGCCCGTCATTATCTGATATATACTGTACTGATCGGCAGCCACCATCCACACGTTGTCGTGCGTAAGCAGATAATGTGCACTTTCCGTCTTGTAATTTTTGCTCAGAGTATCCGCAAAGAAAACTTTGTCCACTTGGCAATCGTACAGGTTGGATCCGTTTCCGCACACCAACGGAGCGTTGAACTCAATGTCGGGAAAGTATCTCAGAATATCGGAATATTCCCTGCCCGAAGCGACGGAAAAAGCACCGCCCTCCGAAATAAACCGCTTTATCGCCTGCAAATTGCGTTGCGGAACATAAGGACCTCTGTCCCGGTCAGTAAGCATTGTTCCGTCCATGTCCGAATAAATAATAAGATTCTGTGCTTTCATAACGCTGACATTTTACCACTAAATGCGTAATGTTGCCTAAATATTTATAATTTTTGTCAATTTTTTACAAAGTTTGAAAAAAAGTTAATTGTATGATACAATATCTTTACAAAGCGACAGGAGGATGTTCAATGAAACAAGACAATCGCGATGTGACGGAAATAGGCAAATCAAAAAAAGACAAAGGCAATAAACCTAAAGGCGGAACACTGAGCGTATTTCGCGTCGTTTCCGTCGTGGTGGTATGTATTGCCATAGTTGCAATATGCGTCGTGCTGTCTGTCGACAGTTTCAACTCCTGCGACGTCACGCAGGGAGTATTTTACATCGTACTGTCGGTGCTTGCCGTTGCAGCAACGGTAGCCATACTGGTACTGAACGGTAAAAACAGCAAAAATCAATAAAATTCAGTTAAATACAACAATCGATTAACCCTACTACCAAGGAGGCACACTAATGGGAACAGTATTCAAAAACGCTAACGTACTTACCGAAACGGGATTCAGACGTTGTGATATTCTGGTCAAGAACGGGATTATTTTAGATATGGGCAACCTTCAGCAGGAAGGCGTCGATCTTAAAGGCAAAACGGTCGTCCCGGGACTGTGGGATATTCACACCCACGGGGCAAACGGCTACGACTTCAACGAAGCAACCGCCGAACAAATGGAAGAAATACTCGACTTCTACGCACGAAACGGAGTGACATCCGTAATGGCAACCGTAATGACCGACAAAGACGAAATAATCAAGCGCCAACTTGCCACCGTGGCGGAAGTCGCAAAGAAATTTCCTATAATCAAGGGAATACATCTCGAAGGTCCTTTTTTGTCGGCTGAATACAAGGGAGCAATGCCTTTGTCGCTGTTGCAGATACCTTCGGCGGAAAAATTTGACGAATATCAGAAATGCGCGGGCGGACTCATCAAACTGATAACAATAGCGCCCGAACTTCCGCATGCCGCCGAAGTAATCAAGCACATTGCAAAAACGGGCGTTGCCGTGTCATTGGGACACAGCGGAGCATCGTTTACGGAAACAATGACCGCAATAAAATGCGGTGCAAAAAGTTTCACGCACCTGTTCAACGCAATGCGTCCCATACACCACCACACTCCGTCTATAATAGTTGCCGGACTGTATTCAGACAATTACTGCGAAACCATTGTAGACGGCAAACATCTCAACTGCGACATTGTAAGAACAATTGCCAAAATAAAGGGTGACAAAATGATAGCCATAACCGACAGTCTGATGTGCGCCGGACTTCCCAACGGCGAATACCGTCTGGCAGGCACTCCCATAGAAGTTGTGGACGGCGATTGCTGGATCAAAGGAACGAATACCCGTGCCGGAAGCACTCTTACGGCAATACAGGGCTTGCGCAATGTTATGAAATTCTGCAACTACACTTTGCAACAATCAATAAATTTCTTTACCGCCAACCCTGCGCGTATGTTGTCAATGTACGACAAGGCGGGCAGTCTCGAAAAAGGCAAACTTGCCGATTTTATTGTTCTGGACGACAACAACAAATTGCTTGAAACCTATATCGCAGGCAAAAAAGTCTGCTGATACGGTCTTCGGCAAAGGAGGCTGAAATGAAGTTCAAGGGAACGGGAGCGTCTGAAGGCGTTGCAATAGGAAATATTTATTTTTTAAGTCAACCCGATCTGAGTGTAACCAAACAAAACGGTTGCGACCCGCAAAGGGAAAAAGAGCGCATAGATCACGCCGTAAAGCAGGCTAAAAAGGAATTGCGCCAACTGTACGAAAAAGCATTGACGTCAGACAAAAAAACTGCCGAAGTATTCGAAGTCCACAGTATGATGCTGGATGATCCCGACTTTACCGAAGGTATTCAGCAACAGTTGGAAATGACTTTTAACGCCGAATACGCCGTACGCTGTACCGGAGACGCATTGAAGTCGATGTTTGAAAGTCTTGAAGACGGTTATATGAAAGCGCGTGCGGCGGACATTGCCGATGTCACGGACAGAGTCGTAAGAATATTAAAAGGTTTAAATGAGACTCAGCCTCAGCCCGACGGCGATGTAATAGTTCTCGCCGAAGATCTTTACCCCAGTCAGACAATGAAACTGGACAAAAACAGCGTAAAAGGATTCGTCACGGCAAGAGGCTCCACCGCCTCGCACTCCGTGATACTTGCCCGCACGATGGGAATTCCATGTATAGTAGGCGTGGAAAACTTCGACGCTTTGCCTCACAGCGGAAAAATCGCGATAAACGGTAAAAGCGGAGAAATCACCGTCAACCCCGACAAAAAACTTGCCCAACAGATACATTCGCTGATAAAAAGTCAGCAAGAAGAAAAACTGCAACTGCAAAAGTACGGCGGTAAAGCAATTACTCGTTCAGGCAAGGAAATTCTCGTTTGCGCCAACATAGGCAACCCCGAAGACGCACAGTTTGCGTTGCAAAACCATGCCGACGGCGTTGGATTGTTCCGCAGCGAATTCATTTATCTCAATAGCAACGGTTTTCCTGACGAAGAGATACAGTTCATAGCCTACAAAACGGTACTGGAAAAACTTGCCCCGATGTCTGTCGTCATCAGAACACTGGATCTCGGAAGCGACAAACAGGCTTCTTACTTCAATATAGGCAAAGAAGACAACCCCGCTCTCGGTTACAGAGCAATTCGCATTTGTCTGAAACAGCAAGACATATTCGTAACTCAACTAAGAGCATTGTTGCGTGCGTCCGTGTACGGCAAACTGAATATTATGTTCCCGATGATCAGTCACCTTGAGCAGGTAAAACAAATAAAGGAAATCGTGCAACGGGTAAAAGACAGTCTGACGCAGCAGCACATACCCTTTGCAGACGACATTCAGTTGGGAGTAATGATAGAAACGCCTGCCGCCGTAATGATAAGCGATCTGCTTGCCAAAGAAGTCGATTTCTTTTCCATAGGTACCAACGATCTGACTCAATATACTCTTGCGGTAGACCGCACCAACGAAAAAACGGTAGACCTGTTTGACAGTTCAAACATTGCCGTTCTGCGAATGATAAGTCAGACGGCGCAAAACGCACACGCCAACGGAATCTGGGTGGGCATCTGCGGAGAATCGGCAGCGGACACCTCGCTTACGCAATTTTACGCCGACACGGGAATAGACGAACTGTCCGTTTCACCCTCCTCAGTACTTAAAGTCAAAAAAGCAGTCTGCAACTGTAAATGACGGTAAAAAAAACAGCCCTTTCACGGGCTGTTTTTTTGTTGCGAAAATCGACGTACGTCCTGATGTTTTAAAGTGTACAAACCGCTTAAGTCCGTTCTTTGTCCGAACGGTTTTTAAAGAAAATCACTTTGCCGTATATAGGCTGTGGTAAAAATCAAGATAAAAATTTTCCGACTGACCGAACTTTTCTGCAATATACGCAATAAACGGGTATTCTGCCGTGTTTATTTTACGGATGGTAGTATATTGTCTTCAATATCCTTTAAATCAAGCCGACGCGTCCGTCTAAACGCTTTTTTTTGTTAAATTTCCATTTAAACAGACATCCGTAACGGCACGATGTTACCTTGCAGTGTATAGACAAGTGTCTGCAAATGTGTTAAAATATATTAAATACGAATTGAATAAACTTTTCGTCGAGGAGTAAATATGAGCGCTACAAAAACATCAGTCGAACTGGAACTGTCTCTGCGTAAAGCAGTGGGTTATTCCTATTACAAAAGCAACGTTTCGCTGATACAAAGACTGTATATTAAAGCAAACAGTCCCGAACCGTTGCAAAACGTAGAAGTAAAGATAGAAAGTCAGCCGGAATTTTTACTGCCATTCAGCAAGACAATACCTCAGTTGCCGTCGGACAGCACGGTCGAAGTGGACACTTCCGACCAGCTGATACTGTCCCCCTATTTCCTGTGTAACGTTACCGAACCTTTAAAAGCAACGGTAAAAGTCACTGTTACCGGTGAAAAGAAATACTGTAGCAAGGAAAGTCAGGTGACTCTTCTGCCCTACGACGTCTGGAGACCCGAGGGGGAATTCGTGGATCTGCTGGCGGGTTTTGTCAAACCCCGACATCCAGAAATCACACGACTGCGCAACAGCGTAACGGAAATACTGTCGCAGTGGAAACTTTCCACCGAAATCAGCGGCTACGTACAGACGGACAAAACTGCCGTAAGACAACTGTCCGCCGCCATTTACACAGCGTTGCAATCGCAACAGTTCGAGCGTCTGGAAGAAACTAAGGACATACGGATACGCAATTACGCCGACATCTTCCGTTCGGGCAAAGCCACCATGACGGAACTTGCCGTACTGTACAGCGCCTGTGCGGAAAGTTGCGGATTGCATCCCGTGATACTGTTCGGCAACAATCAGACTCATGCAGGCGTGTGGCTTTACGACAACTGCATGATAGACAGTTACGTAAACGACAAGGAACTGCTTCGCAAACTGATTGCAGAGGGAGTAAACGACCTGTCGGTATTCGACATGTCTTCAATATACCGTTCCAGCATACTCAATTACACCGGAGCGGAAAAATCCTACGCCTCAAAACTCGCAAAGGAAGACACTTTCAGTTACTGTGTGGACATCAAACGTTGCCGTGCGGGCGGAGTACGTCCCCTGCCCGAACGAATAATAGGCGAAGACGGCGCTCAACTGCTCAGCGAATCGGATACTGACATACAGGCCGCGCCCAAAGATTTACGTACCGGCAAGGTATACGACCTTAAAAACACCGTTTCAAGACAGAAACAGTGGGAAAGACGTCTGCTTGACCTGTCATTGCGCAATATGCTGTTGCACTTCCGCCCTTCAGTCAGTTCGTTGCACATTCTTTCCACGGACATTTCCGAAACGATAAATTACTTGAACGACAAACGTACGTTTACCGTCAGCGAAATGCCTCCCGATATAGGGGGAGTACTTGCAAAGTCACGCAATTTCGACACGGCGGGCAACCTTAAAAGTTTTGCCGAACTCAACACCATAGAACTTAAAAACAAACGGTTGCGCACGTTTGTAGACCGTACAAAACTCAAAACTACGCTGTCCACTCTTTACAGACGCGAACGCACAGCCCTTGAAGAAATGGGAGCGGACCCCCTTTATCTCGCCACGGGATTTTTGAAGTGGTTTGACAAGGAAGACAGTTTGTTCCCGAAATACGCGCCGTTGGTGCTGTTTCCCGTTACGCTTATAAAAAGAGAAGGCGGCAAAGGCTTTACACTGCAACTCAGAGAGGAAGGGTTCCAGATCAACACCACCTTGCTTGAATTTCTGAAACAGGAATTCAACATCGACCTGAGGGGTCTGGACGTAATAACCGCCGAAGACTTCAACATCAACAACATCATTGCTTCCGTTCGCAGCAAAGTTGTCAATATGCACGGCTGGGACGTTGTGGACGACGTTCACCTGGCAATATTCTCTTTTACACGTTACCTGATGTGGAGCGACATACGCAATCACATCGACGAGTTTTCCAAAAACGACATAGTGTCTTCGTTGATGGACAACAAGTTACACGGCAAATCGGAATTCCGTCTTCCGTCCTCCGACATAGACCACGATTACCGTCCGCAGGACATAATGCTGCCTATTGTAGCCGACGCGTCACAGTTCGAGGCTGTTGCGGCGTCGCACAACGGCAACAGTTTCGTGTTGCACGGACCTCCGGGAACGGGTAAATCTCAGACAATCACCAACATAATAGCCGACGCCGTTGCCAACGGCAAACGTGTGCTGTTTGTTGCGGAAAAAATGGCGGCACTGTCGGTAGTTAAACAACGTCTCGACAGCATCGGAATTGGAGATTTCTGTCTGGAACTGCATTCCAACAAAGCGGACAAAACGGAAGTTTGCGAAAAACTTATAAACAATCTTGACAAAAAAGGCAAGATTGTCTGCGACTTCGAAGAAACAGCAAACAAATACAGCCAGATACGTTCCAAACTGACGGACACAATGGATGCACTGCACCGCAACCACACTCTCGGAAGCGTTTACAACGCCTGTCTGCAATATCTTGAAAATGCCGACGCTCCGGACGTAATGGAAATCGACAGCAGTTTTTCCGACGATCTTACAGCCGACAAACTGGGCAGATACGAAGCGTTGCTGTCCGAACTGGCGGTATATGCGCGAGAATGTGGCGAAGTACACCATTCTCCCTTCAACGATCTGGAAATAGAAAAATACCAACCGGGAATGAGCAACAGTCTTAAAGTGTGCTGTACGATAATGATCGAAGAGACCAAAACGCTTAAAGCCTATACCGCTCACCTCGCCGATCTGTTCGGTATGCGTATCAGAGTGCTTACCAAAAACAAACTGGACTGTCTTTACAAGATGTGTCAACTGCTGTCGGAGGACAATTCGCCCTACCGCACTCTGTTCGGAAAGGGAAACACACAACTTGCGGAAATGCTGGAAAATTACGGCAAGCAACTGTCTTACCTCAACAGCACTACCAAACAGTATCTGTCACGCAGTAAGGTAATTCCCGAACCTACCGCAAAGACGGAAATACTTCGTCAGGAATTTGACCAGCACGGCATAAACGGCAACGGTAAGTTGAAAAACTTCATAAAGCGTATTCAGAAATACGCCAACGGAGTTACCGATGCCAAAACACTGGAAAAAATGTGTGACCTCGCACTGTGTATCTGGGAAACTCAGCAACGTTGTGACGACATGGCAACTCAACTGGCGAAAATGTTCAATCTCAACAGACGTCAGTCAAACGTTCTGGACAGTTTTGTCCAACAATTACAACTGCTGTACGGACTGGCAGACGACGTTTTTGCCGAATTCGATTCGGCACAGTTTGTAAAGGCATGCGCGGAGGTTTATCTCAACGACAACATTTTGCTTGTGCGCAAATTTATACAGACGTGCGACAGTTTTAATGCCAATCAGAAAATGTTTGCCGACAAGTTCAACATAAATACCGACTACTCGGTATTGGACGAAAACTATCCCGACTATATCGAAAATAAGTGCCGTGCGTTACGTGAAAACATCGACCTGTTCGACAACTGGTGCAAATTCTACTCCACCTCTACCGAACTTGCCAAAATGGGATTGTCATTCACGGTTCAGCCGTTGCTGGACGGCACGCTGACAAGCGACAATCTGCTTGCCTGCTTCAAAAAGAAAATATACGGTCAGTATATAACCACCACGGTTGCCGAGGACGCCGTGCTAAAAGAATTCAGTTCCGCTCAACTGGAAGACAAAATAGAAAAATTCAAACAGATAAACGACAGTTTCCTTAACGCGACGCGCAAGGAAATACAAAGACGTCTGCTGGAAGCCGTGCCCGACGTGGACACCGAAGGCAAGTTGTCGCTGGAAATAGTGGCGTTGCAGAAGACCTCCAAGTCATCGGCGCACAGTTTCACACTGCGCAAACTGTTTGACGATATTCCCAATCTGTTGCCCAAACTCGCGCCATGCATGCTTATGAGTCCCATATCCGTGGCGCAGTACATCGCTCCGATAGCCAACAATTTCGACCTTGTGGTATTCGACGAGGCGTCGCAACTGCCAACCGCCGAAGCGGTAGGCGCAATAGCAAGAGGCAAATCGGTAATAGTTGTAGGCGACCCCAAACAGTTGCCTCCCACTTCTTTCTTCAACACCGACTACGTCGACGAAGAAAATCCCGATCTGGAAGACCTTGAAAGTATTCTCGACGACTGTATGGCTTTGGGACTTCCTCAGAAACACCTGCTGTGGCACTACCGTTCGAGACACGAAAGTCTGATTGCCTTCCCCAATCTGATGTACTACGGCAACAAACTGTACACCTTCCCCTCCCCCGACGCAATGGACAGCAAGGTAACACTGCGCTACCTGCCCGACGGCGTGTACGACAGAGGCGTGACAAAACAAAACAAAAAGGAAGCGGAAGCACTTACGGAAGAAGTAAAACGCCGTCTTACAGACAAAACTCTGCGCAAATTCTCAATAGGTATAGTAACTTTCAGTACCGCTCAGCAAATAGCCGTCGAATCGGCAATAAACGCGATGCTTGTGCGTAACAAACTGGAAAGCGAGGCATACGACAGGGAAGAACCGCTGTTTGTCAAAAATCTTGAAAACATTCAGGGAGACGAAAGAGACGTAATACTGTTTTCGGTAGGCTACGGTCCCGACAGCCGAGGTTATCTGTTGCTCAACTTCGGACCGCTCAATCAAAAAGCAGGTTGGCGCCGTCTTAACGTTGCCGTATCGCGCGCAAGAGAGGAAATGATCGTGTTCAGTTCAATGACCTCGGCAATGATAGATCTGTCGCGCACCAACAGCAAAGGCGTACAGGGTCTGAAACGGTTTTTGGAATTTGCTTCGGGAGGCAAATCGATGCTCGCCGTAAATTCCGATGACATCTCCGTCAGCAAGCACGGCATAGGCAGATATATTGCTCACGAACTGCGCAAACAGGGACTGGATTGCCGTTACGACCTGGGCGTATCCGACTTCAAAATCGACGTTGCCGTGGCAGATCCGCGCAACAAGAAAAAATTTATACTTGCCGTTCTGTGTGACGGCGCATACGACAACTCCGTAAAAGACAAGTTTATTTTGCAGACACAGACGCTCAAACGTCTCAACTGGAACGTGATGCGTGTGTGGACGCTCAATTACTACAACAATCCCAAACGTGAGATACGCCGTATAAAAGACTACATAGCACGGTTGCTGGAAGGCACGAAGAAACCTGCGTCCAAGACTGTCGACAAGTATCTGCATCCGTACACTACCGCCAATATACGTGCGGAAAACGTACAGTCCGATTACCTGTTCGATGTTGCAAACGAAAAGACCATTCTTCAACGAATGTCCGCAATTGTGGAAAAAGAATCGCCGCTTTCCACGAGTTTCCTCATCAAACGTACTCTCAATTCCTACGGTATAGTTCGTAGCGGAAGCAAAATCAACAAACGTATGTCGGAACTTGTGGCAAAACTGAAATTCCCGTCGGAAGATTTCAACGGTACCGTTTTCCTGCGTGCAGACGACAGTTGCCTCGCATGCAACTTCTACCGTCCGCTGTCCACAATGAAACTGGACATCGACGACATTTCTCCTTACGAAGTGGTTGCTGCGTCGAGAAGCGTTCTGGAAGACCGGATCGCGCTTCCGCTTGAAGAGCTGATTACGGAAACGGTAATCAAACTCGGCTACGGTAAAAATAACAGCGCGCTGTCAGAACACGTCAGACAGTGCCTGCAATACGGAATAAACCGTGCCATACTGATAGCAACTGCCAACGGCAAAGTTACCCGAGCATGACCTCGGCGTCACCACAGTTTAAAAGCCCCGCACTTAACACCGTGCGGGGCTTTAATATTTTATTTGCGTTAATTTACTTTACCGTACATTACTTCTACGCCTGTTTATTCAAAAATCTACGCTTGCCGTCAGGCAGAAAAACGCGCCGAAAAACAGAAAAAAGTCACACAGTCATTGCCACAATACTGTTGACAATGGTGTAAATGTTTATCGCTATAATAAACAGCAACGTGCCGTTGTAAACCCACAGTATCTTTTTGCCGTCGATTTTCAGATTGATGTAGGTACCCAACAGACCTCCTATCACCGCGCCTATCGCCATACAGGCAACAATTCCCCAAGGCATATTTATCACGGCAAAAGTTCCGGCTACGGCAGTCTTCAATATCTTTGCCGACTGACTGAAAATGATAAGCACAAGTGAATTTATGGTGGCACTCTTTATATCCATTCCGAAAAACAGGCACAACACCGCTATGTTTATAGGTCCTCCTCCGATACCTATAAACGTGGAAATAATACCGAGAGTCATTCCTATAAGTATCGTAAGCGCGAAATTAGTCACGTGCAATGAAGACTGACTTTTTTTGCGTATCACGTTCATGTAAATCAGTACGAAACACAAAAGTAATATCAATGCGGAACACTGCGCCAGTTTGACGACCGAGTCATCGCCCGCACTTTTTATAAGTCCGAACAGGAAATCTCCCGCGATACCGCCCAGCACCGCACCTATGCCCAGAAACACAGTCGCCTTTCCGTCAAAAGTCGTGCGTTTGACGGCGTGCCTGATTACCGACGTAACAGACATTGTAAGTACCGAAAATGCCGAAATCAGCCCTATTACCGTTGAATCAAATGTGCTGAAAGCGTCCAGCAACGGTTTTATAATCACTCCTCCGCCTATACCGGAAATAGCGCCTATTACCGAAGCAGTCGTGCCCACAAGAAAAAATATCACATAAATCATGTTGTACCTCTGTTTTAATTTTAAAATATACCGCACTCAAAGGAAATAACTGTTAATTCAAACGATTGCATACGCCCGTATGGACAACCCCACAGTTGATTTATTACAATAAATACACAGAGTTCAAGTCGTAAAGTGCAGTTGTGCACAAACTGCGACGACAAAACCGCTCGAGGGGGTAACAATGAAAAACATCATAATTGCGCACGGAGGTGCGCCGACAGCAGTTATCAACGCTTCTCTTGCAGGCGCAATAGAATGTGCAAGAACACTGGGATTCGACGGTAAAATCCTTGCTCCGAAATTCGGAAGTAAAGGCATACTCAACGAACAGTTCATCGACCTGACGGACATTTCCGATTTTCAGTTACAACTGCTCAAACATACGCCGGGATCGGCAATAGGCACGTCCCGTCATCCTCTCGAAGAGGCGGATTATCGCCGTATGGTGGAGATACTTGACAAAAACAACGTCGGGTACGTATTGTTTACCGGCGGAAACGGTTCCATGGACACGTTGGGAAACATTTACAAGTACAGCGACGGACGTTTTTTGTGCGGAGGTATTCCCAAAACGATAGACAACGACATTGCGGTGACCGACCATGCGCCCGGATTTGCAAGTTGCGCAAGATACATGGCGCAGACGGTACGAGACTGTGCACAGGACGTAATGGGACTGCCCATTCACGTTTCCGTAATAGAAGCAATGGGAAGAAATGCCGGATGGCTGACGGCATCCGCCTGTCTTGCAAGACAGAACCGCGATGACGCGCCTCACCTGCTGTATATGCCGGAAGTAGCCTTTGACGAAGACAAATTTTTGGACGAAGTTTTACAGATGCACAGAAAATACGGCGGAGTAATAGTAGTTGCCAGCGAAGGGCTTAAATATAAGGACGGAACTCCCATTGTAAAGCCCACGTTGACTGTAGGACGGGCAGTATACTACGGAGATGTAAGCGTGCACCTTGCCAATCTTATACTCTCCAGACTGAATATAAAGTCGCGCAGCGAGAAACCCGGACTTATATGCCGTTGCAGCAGCGCATTGGTCAGTGAAACGGACAGAAATGAGGCTGTTCTTATGGGAGCGACCGCAATGCAGGCGGTACTGCAGAACAAAACGGGAGTAATGGCAGGAATAGAGCGCATTTCGTCGCAGCCTTACAGCATACGTCCGATACTTATTCCCATAGAACAGGTGATGATGACGGAAAGTATGATGCCCAAACACTTTATAAACGACAGCGGAAACGGAGTTACCGACGCATTTGTAAAGTGGCTGACGCCTTTAGTGGGAGAACTGTCAACGCCCATCACTTTTCTGAAATGACAGCGTTTGACTTATAGACGAAAACAATATTTGCAAACAAGGCGTCACGCGGTCACGCCTTTATTTTGTCGTTTTTGATATAAAGCAATCACAACTGACTGCACTTTGACAACAGTTTTTCCGCATACAGTGCTTCAGCGAATGTTGCGCACTCGGAGGGTTTGCCGTTGACTGCGTCAATAAACGCAGATGCCTGCCTGTCAAATACCTGTTGTCTGTCCTGCGTCACTTCAAAGGTCTGCCATGTCGAGGTATATCCTTTGTCACATTGTTTAAAAAGATACCGAAAATTACAATGCAAAGAATCGTCAAATCTGATTATACCGCCGTCGCCGGAAATTTCGACGTGCAATCCGTCCAATCCTACCCTGCTCGTAACAAGACTCAGCAAAGTATCACCCGAGGCTACGGCTACCGAACAGTCGTCGTTTTCCACAAGACGATTTCGCCCGTCGGAATCGGTTCTGTGAGTAATGTACGTCTTTGAAAAACACGCCATCCGGTCAAAACGCGCATTGCAAAGATAGCCGACAAGATCAATCACATGACTGCCGAAATCGCAGACAGAGCCTTTGCCCGACAGTTTTTTGTCCATACGCCATTCAAACCCAACAGACGCATTTGCCAGGCGAAGACCGCCGTGCGATACGTCTACCGAATAAATACGCTTGAAATTGCTTTCTATCAACTTTTTGGCTTGTACGACTGCGGGCAAAAATCTGTTGCAATATCCCACTGCCGCAACCGTTTGCGACGTCACAAGATTACACAGCATTTCGCTTTGCGCTATGTCAACACCCATAGGTTTTTCAAGCAACACGTGTTTACGCGCCTTTAACGCTTCCGAAGCGTACTGAAAATGCCAACTGTTGGGTGTGCATATCACCACTGCGTCGCAGTTGTCAAGCAATTGTCCGAAACTTTCGGCTGCTAAGGCATCGGGACACAACTTTTCCGCAACGATTTTTACCGAGTTTATGTTGCGTGAATACAGTGCGGACACACGACTGCCCTTTACATTCTGAAATGCCCTTATATGATTGTGCGCTATTGCGACGGTTGCGCCAACGCCTACTATACCTACGCGAATCATTTTACTTTTTAGTAAATTTTTCCAACAGGTCGTACATGTTCTTTTTGTAATTTTCCACGCCGTCCTGATTGAACGGATTTACGCCTATATAGTTTGCAGACATATAAACAGCAAACAGGAAGAAATAGAACAGTTCGCCGAACAACTTTTCATCGGGGTTGTCGGGACAAATAAATTCCAGACAGGGAACGCCGTCATCGTAATGCGCTTTAAGACTTCCGTTGTAAACGGCACGGTTGACGCTGTCATACGGTTTTCCTTCGAGATAACCGAATCCGTCCTCTACATCGCTTGAGGGAACCTTCTTGTCGGGATGCGTCTTGAAGCAACGCAGATAGGTTTCGGTAATAAATCTTCTGCCCTGCTGCACATACTGACCTATAGAGTGAAGGTCTTCGGAATTTACGTAATAATCGGGATAAATACATTCCTGTATTTTTCCTTCCGTCTCGCCGAATTCCTGCAACCACCACCGTGCAAAAAATTCCAAGTCGGGCTCGTTGACTACCATGCTTTCAACATAAAATCCTTTTTTCATCAACAGATTTCTTGCCACTGCGTACCTTACCGCAGGATTGTTGGCCGCGTCCACCGTTTTAAGATACTTTTCCGTGTCGCGTGCGGACTGCACAAGGACGTCGATGTCTATACCGGCAACTGCGCAGGGAAGCAATCCAACGGGAGTGAGAATACAGTACCTTCCGCCCACTTCTTCGGGGAAAGGCAAAAAACCGAAACCGTACTTCTGTGAAAGTTCCAACAGATTACCCTTGCCCTCGCTGCCGCACACCGTCACTCTTTCTTTGTATTCGTCGCCGTATCTCTGTTTTAGGTACTGTCTGAACACGCGGAACGCCAGTCCGGGTTCCACCGTATTGAAGTCTTTAGCTATAACGTAAACGGATACCGAACGGTTACCTATTCTGTCCATTACTCTTTCTATTGCCGTTGCGCTGACGTTGTTGCCCGCCCAGATTATTTCTGGACTGTCGGGATGAGCGTATTTAAGACATTCGACTGCCGCCATTGAACCGCGGTTAGAACCGCCTATTCCTATTACGACAAGCACTTCGGACTGACTGCGTATTTTGTCGGCAACCTTGTGAATACGCTTAAGCATATTTTCATCCGCATTGTTGTCCACTTTGAACCAGCCTTTTCTGTCGTCAGGACCTATTTTACAGGCGTATCCGTCGTCAAACAACTGCTTGTGTTTAATGATTTCCGCCGTTATCTCATCCGAACCGATATATTTGTCAATATATTTTTCGTTAAATTTCAATGATAATGCCATTTTTGCTTTCACCTCTTCAATTCGTTCGTTTATTGTCTTTTTCCAGCAATTGAACTATACGCCAGTATGCTCTTGTCATATGATACGGGCATTTGACGGTCGAACCTTTAAAATCTTCTATAACATTGTTGTTGGGGTCAAGAGCATGAAACCAGTCGCCGTACTGTCTGTCGATAAAAAATTCGTTGGTAAACGAGTAAATCTTTTCAAATCTGTCAAGATACTCACGTTGCCCCGTGGTTTCGTAAAGTAGCAGCCAAAGATACATCGCCTCGGCATACGCCCAACTTACTTTATCGTCAGGACGGAAATCTATTTCGTATTTCCAAGTGGAAAACTCCGTTTTTAAACCGCGCGCGCCGTAACTGAACAGCATTCCGTCATCCGTCTGAGTAAGGTCGAACATTCTGTCGGCAACACGGCGTGCTTTTTCGAACAATCTGACGTCATTTGTCTTCAATGCCGTTTCCATTACAAACCACATACATTCGTAAACATGCCCTACGTTGACAAAGTCATCGCCTTCCACCATTGAGCCGTCGAGGTGTTTTTTTTCAAGCACCACGCCGCTTACGTCGTCATACATCACGTTGAATATCTTGTCCAGACAGTAATTGCGCAACGGCGATACATCGCAAACGTTTGCCTGCTCCACCTCATACGCCACATTTACGCCTATCATCATGAGAGAGTGATGACAAACGTCACGGTCGTATTTCTGCGGAGCGATATCGGCAAATTGAATGTCGGTAATATTTTTCACAAAAGTCTCATACAGTTGCGCCAAAGTCTCCTTATAACGTCTGTCTCCGGACACGGCAGTATATTTGGCAATACCGGCTATAATAAACGCATCCGAAAAGACGGAAATCGCTCCTACCTTCTGCTGTCCCTGTCTGTCTACAAGATAACTGAATCTGCCGTTGCCGCAGAACATTTTGTTCAACACGAAATCTATTCCGCACTTTGAGTATTCGAGGTATTTATAGTTGCCGTATATCTCGTAAGCGTAGGCGTAGTTGTAAATGCTTCGCCCTTGTCCCCAGCCTCCCTTATCCGACGAACGCAATCTGAACGTTCTGTCGAAGTCGGTCAGGTAACCGCCGTATTCATTGTCGGGGGAAATTTTCCCCCAGATGTCTAAAATGGACTCCTTTGCATATCTTTTGATTGATTGCGCCAATTGTTTTCTGTCCATAAATCCTCCGTATATATTTAAGGAGACGACTTACATCGTCCCCTCAAATATTTTACAGTGCCCGTGCTAATCAGGCCTTTTTGAAGTGTTCAATAGCTTTAAGCAGGTAAGTGTCGTTGAAGGATTCTTCAAAAGACTTAACCGTGTTTCCTGCAGGAACATTACCCTTGCTTGTATTGTACAGATATTCCATATAGGAGTAACCCTGTCCGGATTCGTTTGCAAATCCTTCTTCGTACTGAGCCTGAGACCAGAAAATAGTAGCGTCAAGGTTGTAGGAACCTGCTGTAACACCGCACAGATTTTCAGCGGCTGTGATAGCTTCCTGACCGTGTTCTCTGCTTGCACCGCGATAGATTGCAACTTCATACAAAGCGTTGATGAGGTTTTGAGCAACTTCGGGGTTTTCTTCCAACCATTTTGTGGAAGCAACGTATGTACCTACGGAAGCCTGTCCTGTAAGAACGGACCAGTCGGCAATCTTTTCAATGTCACTGTTTGTAGTATAAATGGTCTTTGTAGCGGGAGAATAAGCAACCGCAACGTCGATCTTTTCGCTTGCAGATGTAGCCATTGCAGCGGGTATCTTGTCGTTTTCCATGTTGACAACCGTTACTTTGTTTGCTTCCGTTGAGTTGGGAGCGGTGTAATCGGCAAGGTAATCGGATGCTTCCGTGAAGATCCAGATCTGATCTGTAGCGTCAACGCCTTCATTCAGCCAGTTTACAAGACTCTTGAAGTAGTTACCGGGGGTTGCGCCTGTCTGCAAATAAACAGTCTTGCCTTTAAGTCCGGCAAAAACTTCTTCCTTTTCGAAAGTGCCGTTGCTGTTGGTGTCGGTAAACAATCCTTTACGAGCCATAAGGTGTTCGGAGTTACCGAGGTTTTCAAAGAATACGAACTGTGCGCCGTTGCCGTTGCCGTCTATAGCGTTCCATGCAACGCCTGCTCCGATGTAACCGATATCGAGTGTTCTTTTGTCTGCACGGAGAGCGGTCATTTCGGCAACACCGTTTTCAACTTGTGTAACCTCGAGATTGATTCCCCATTTTTCAAAAATACCCTTTTCCAGACCGAGAGCAACGTTAGACGCTCCTTCGTTTCTGTGAATTGCAATTCTTACCGTCGTAAGATCGCTTGCAGGCGTACAAGCAACCATAGTTACGGCGAGTGCAATTACCACAACAAATGCAAGTAACATTGACAATACTTTTTTCATAATTTTTCTCCTTTTAATTTTTTTTAATTTTAACAGAGTCCGCTCTGCTTGAAATTCGTTGTTTACTTTCTTACTTCCAGATACATTCTGTATACCGTGTCCCAGATTTTGTTTTTAAGTTCGAGGAAATGTGGCTCCATTTTTGTTGCCTGATTACGGGGATAAGGCAAATCGATGTCCACGATTTCGTGTACTTTGCCGGGACGTGCGCTCATTATTACTACACGAGTAGCAAGCAATACCGCTTCTTCCACGTCGTGAGTAATGAAGAAACAGGTTTTTCTTTCTGTTTCCCACGTTTTGAGCAGATCTTCCTGCAACTGCGCTCTTGTCTGAGCGTCCAATGCTCCGAACGGTTCGTCCAGCAACAGTACTTCGGGAGCAACGGCATATCCTCTTGCAATTGCGACACGTTGTTTCATACCGCCCGACAATTCTTTTGGAAAACTGTTTTCAAAGCCTTCAAGATTTACCATCTTTATGTACTTGTCTGCCAAGGCATGTTTTTCCGCCGGAGTCATGTGCTCGTAACGTCTTTCCATGTGGGTTTCACCGGTTTTCTTGTCCACCACCATCACATCGTGCCACACCTTTTTGAACTTCATACCGAATTCGATATTCTTTCTGACAGTCATCCAGGGGAACAAGGCGTATTGCTGGAATATTACTCCTCTGTCCGGTCCGGGGCCTATTACAGGATGTTCGTCAATGGTGACTTCACCCGTATCGTGCGGTTCGAGACCGGCGATTATATTAAGCAACGTAGTCTTACCGCAACCGGAAGGACCTACCACGCATATAAATTCGTTGGGGTAAATATCAAGACTTACGTCGTTCAATGCAATTACGTCGTTTCCACCGACAACCTTGTATGTTTTGTTGACGTTCTTGACTCTTATAAGAGGTTTGGACTGCGTAACAGTCTTATCTTTTTCTTTTTCCATAAGTGATTACCTCCTTAATTACTTCCACTTGGTAAGTTTCTTTTCGACAAACAAAAGCACTCTGTCCAGTATGAAACCTATTATACCGATTGTGATTATGCCGAGAAGAACCACCGAGACATTCATGAATTGCTGAGCGGAAGTGATTCTTGCGCCAAGTCCGTAAGTTGCGCCCGTCATTTCAGAAGCGATAAGCGTTGTCAGAGCCGTAGCAATACCCAGTCTTGCCGCCACCAGTATGAAGGGGAAGGCAGCAGGTATCATCACGCTTAAAAAGATGTTGATATCTCTTGCGCCGAAAGTATATGCCGCTTTTACAAGCGTCTTGTCCACTTCTCTTATTCCCTGATAAATCGTTACGACAGATACAAGGAAAACTGCAATAAAGATGATGGTATACTTGGCCATTTCGCTGAGTCCCATTGCAAGAATTACCAAAGGAATCAAAGCGATCGGGGGAATTGTGCGGAAAAACTGTATCCACGGATCGATCAGTGCACGAACCTTGGGATACCATCCCATCAGGAACGACACAGGTATTGCACAGGCCAAAGCCACAATAAAGCCTACCAATACACGTTGCAATGACGCCCATATGTCTTTAAAATATCTTCCTGCCTGTACTTCCTGTCCCAAAGCACTTATTACCTGTTGGGGACTGGCAAGGAAAGTGTTTATAGACGGAATGAGCGTTATAAGAAACCACACCAGAACACCTACGAAAATCGATGAAACGTTAAGTATATTTCTGGTAGTCGGGTTACCGTCTGAGAAGTCTTTTAACTTTCTCATTTTTATTTCGCCGGTTAAGGCTTTTTCTTGTTCATCCATAGCACTGCACCTCATGTAAAATATTTATTTTTCAGCCACTTCCCGGCTGATACCTATCAAAGCGTCTTTGTGCTTCTGCAACAGAGAAGCGGGGAATGTGATTGAGGGGGTACCCAACACTGCACGGCGTACTACCGAGCGGTGCCACGGGCGGAAACAAAACAGACGGATCTTTTTTGCTCCGAGTATCTGTCTGAGCCCTACAGTCACACAATATTCAGGCATTACGTAGTAAGCGCCGTCAAACTCGTTCAATGCGTTTACCACACGCGTCTCCCTTGAAATTCGTTGCACTCTTACGGTAGAATTGACGAATTGCGCTTCCGTTACCAGTTCGTCCGGTTCGGGAGGTTCGTTAAACGCCATATGTCCGTTGATACCTATACCTCCGAAACATACATCCGCGCTTCCGCCGTGACGTGCAATGACGTCCTCGATGAACGCCGCATTGTCCTGCGAAGGGAATATACGCTGACTCTCTGGCATTATAAGATCCTTGTCTATAAGACCGTAGCAACCTTCCGCCATAAATTTGCGGAAACTGAGGTTATCTTCGGGAGATATCAGAGTTTTGCTGTCCTGCATGTACTCGTCCATATTGATAAAAGTTACGTCTTTTAAAGAAATACGCTCTTTATTGACTCTTTCGGCAAAATACTTGTACTGACCTACAGGACCTACGGGCACGATAAACAGCGTTTTTTTGCCCTTTTCGTTGTTGGACACTATTTCTTCTGCCATCATGTCAGCCATTGCCTTAAACGCCGCTTCGGTGTCGGCATATACTTTAACGGGAATTTTACCCTTCATTAACGTATCGCTGTCTGCAAATACGATATCCTTGATGTTCATATCGGCCTCCTTATTTTTCCACCGTATAACTTACTGTATAGGTAGCGTCAGACGATGTCTTCAAGATGTTGACGAGCGGTTTTTCCGACAGTTCGTACGGAGAATCGGCAACCTCGCAAATGCCCCACCACGGTTCGATGCACACGAAATCTCCCGATTGAGCATTGCTCCATATAGCAACCGTTGAAGGATTTGCGCGTACCGTAATATTGATTCCGTCACCGCGTTTTAAAGTAATTTTGTCACCGCACGGTTCAGGAATAACTACCGTAGCGTGTTTTTTGAACAACTGTTTGTCCACTTTCACAGTCGTATCGGCAAGCACTTGTTTTTCTCCCGCTATTCTTCCCTTTTCGTCCAGCGGAAAATTGTAGAGCGTTTGCGGAGCAAACTCTATGACGTCGTTGCCTGTAACGGCAAATCCGGGATGTGCTCCCAAATAGTAAGGCATATCCTTCTGACCGCAATTGGTCACTTTGTATTGCACCGTCCAGCCGTTTTCCAATAACGAATAGGTGACATCAAGTGCAAATTCAAACGGATACTGACGCAGGGTATCGCTGTCTGAAGTCACGCTGAGCGTAATGCTGTCTTGCCCGTAAGAAACGGCAAATTGTTTGTTACGCACTACTCCGTGCCCCATATCGGTAGTGTATTTCACTCCGTCAACCGTAAAGAAGTCCCAGCGTCCTATTACGGGAAACATCACCACGTCACGGTATTTCCAGGATCGTTCGTCTCCGTTCCACAGCAATTGCGTCGAAGCGGGAAGATATTCCGCTCTGTGTAAGGACGCGCCCGTACAGTCCACCTCTAATTTAATGTTTTTGTTTGCCAACGTTACAGTACTCATAGACCCTTGCCGTATCTTTCAGCCATTTCTTTCAACGTAACGACGGGAATATCGTCGGCGTCCCCCGCTCCGCCGAAAAGAACCGTTGCAGTAGTGACGATCTCCTTTACGCCGTCGGTGATGGGTTTAAGATACTTCTGCGACAAATGGTCATGGCGGTCTTCCACCAACTGTTTAGTGAGAGGAGCAAGATAATATCTGTAATCGAACTGCTGCGGTTTTTCACACATCAGTTTCCACACCTGATCGTCTTCTCGCAACGTTTCGTCGGACATGTACATTTTGCGTACGTTGCGGGTGATAGCCAGTCTGATGTCCGTGTCAACGTTGATTTTACTTATTCCCGCCGGAATAACTTCGTTGAGTTGCGATACGGGCACGCCCTTGCCGCTTACCTGTCCTCCGAGCATATTTATCTGTCTGACGATATACTGCGGAACAAGGCTGGATCCGTGAGAAACAAGCGCGCCGTTTATCTTCTCGTGGTGCATATTTTCCATTGTGGCAATGACAATTTCCTTGCGCAGTTTCACGTTGTCGCCTTTGACGGCACCGTGTTTTGTTCCGTAAGAAATGGCAAGACTGTCACAACCCGTGCGCTTGAAAAAGTCTACGGCGGTAATGGGATTTGTGTAACTGCTGTTTTCCGCAAACACATCGTCCTCGGTACCTGCAAGTACGCCCAGTTCTCCTTCTACGGAGACACCTCTTTTGTGTGCGTAATCTACTACTTTTTTGGTAAGAGCAACGTTTTCTTCGTAAGGCAACGACGAACCGTCCACCATTACGGAGGAAAATCCTGCATCGATGGCAATTTTTACGCTTTCGAAAGAACGACCGTGATCGAGATGTAAAACAACGGGAATCGTTGCTCTTTCAGCCAACTGCCTGACGTAATTTGCAATTCTTTCGGCACCGAGTCTTTTTTCTTCAAGCGTACCGTTGAGGAAATCCGCGTTTCCTCCGAGATATGCCAACCCCGGTTCCGCAACCTGTATAATCGCACCGCTGCGAATGGTTTCGTGAGCCTCTATAATCGCCTTGGCCTGACAGGGCATGTTGACATTGTAAGCGCCGTGCGCTATTCCGTGTGCTGTTGCATATTCCAAAAGCGGTCTCATCGGAATGTAAGGCATATCCGTTCTCCTTTATATCGATTTTAAATATTTTATTTATTCGTCTTTCATGCAAAGGTGTACTGCAGCCGTCTTGAATGCCTTGGGCATAGCAAGAATGTTGGGCTTGTAACCTACATACTTTGTGGCGTCCTGCAACGCTTCTTCCACCGTTGCACGCGTCTTCATTCCCATTGCTCTGGCAATACCCGGTTGTTTTGCTCCGACTATATATATTGCCGAGCAGTTTTTCTCCGCAATGTGCGCACAACTTATCATTGAAAATCCGTGGTAAGGATGATAGCCGTATTCTTCACGGTACTTGCGGATATATTCCTTGTCTTTGGCAAGACGTTCGGAATATTTGGCAACTTCCGGCAAAATGTTTCCCTCCTGTTGGAAAAGGTTGAAGATTTCACGGTAAGAGGGGAACTCCTCGTCGTGGAACCAACCGTCGCACACCGAACACGCTATTATCACCGCATTGTCGCTGAGCACTCTCTTGTGACGTATGACCTGAGCGGAAATTGCCTGCATCATCAACAAAGGATTTGTTCCCATACCGTTTCCGTAATGGAACATTACAGGAAGCCCTACCACCATCACGTCGTACTTCTTTTCCGCCCATTTGACGTAAGTACGTTTGTCGGCTATTGCCCAACTTAAAGGCTGAATATCGTGAGCGTATCCCGTAAACACCGCTATCTGTCTCTGATAGGTATCAAGCACGGCGTCACAGGTAAAGAATTTCTTGCCCATGCACTTTTCCATGTGCATTCCAATGGCATCGAACTTGCGACGCATAAGAGAATGTGTTGAAACGGGAACAAAGTCCTGTCTGTGCATTACTTCGGGAGTGTGGTGAGCGGAAATACACCGCCAGTTTGTAATACCTGTAGCGCAGTGCTTGTAACCTCCGCTGTACCCGCCGTAAGGATTGCCGAGGGTATGTCCTATAAGAACCGCAAGGTCGGCGTCGTACACTTCTTTGTTCATCACCACGTGAGAATTGAATTGTTCTTCGTATCCCAGATCCACAAGATTGTCCCAGTTTTCGCTGTCGTGGTTTTCTATCTGTCCCAGCGGGTAAAACTCGTCGAATATCTTGTCGCCGAGCAAACCTCTGATTTCTTCGGGAGTGTTCTTGCGGTGAAGCCCGTTGCTGCACAGCAGTTTGATGTCCTTGTGCTCGACTCCTGCTTTGAGACATTCCTCGATGATGATGGGAATGCTCGTCTTGCGATGACTGTCGGCCTGAGTACCGCCTTTAACTCTGTCGGGGAATATGATTACTACTTTACTGCCTTTTTTGACCTGTTTGGAAATAGGTTCTACTCCGATGGGATTGAGAATGGATCTTTTTGTTTCTTCGTAAATGTTCTCCAGCACGGGAGGATCGGGCACTGTTTCGCCGGGTATAAACACATCGGTGTTTTCATCGGGCAAAGTGACGTCCATCATCTCGTTTCCGTATTCGAATTGCAGTTTCATTTCAAACCCCCTTGATAAGTTTCTACTATTTTGTTGAAATCTTCTAAATAAAATCCGAAATCGCTTCCGAATCTGGTAAGAGCAATCAGCCCTCCGTCCAGTTTCTCTATACCGGCAAGCATTTCGGCATTCTGTTCTTTCAGACCTCCTCCGTAAACAACTGGCAGATTGTAAACCGATTTGACGTGTTCCACAATTTCTTCTATATACTGTCTGTCGGGAGGTATCTTGCCCACTCCGATAGCCCAAACGGGTTCATAGGCTATGGCAACGTTGGTAAGATCCACGTCTTTAAGTCCCGTTTCCAACTGATGCGTCAATACATCAAACCTGTACTGTTGTTCTTCGCTCTTTTCACCTATACAGTACAGCACGTTCATTCCGGCATTGACTGCGCACCTGATTTCACGGTTCAATATTTCGTTGACATCTCCCTGACCGCCACCTGCGCTCAGAATACCGTTTAAGTACGCGCGCTCTTCGCAGTGACCTATTATCACGCTGTCAACGCCGAGAGCCTTCATCGACTTAGCAGTACGGAATGTTGTCATACCGCCGAAATTGCCGCCCTTTTCAACGTCCTTTTCGTAAACGCCCTGACAGCCTATATGAGTTCGCTTGGCAACGTCTGTGGCAGGCAACACGTACGCTTCCTGAAAAAACACTGTGAACATAAAATCCTGCGAAAGTTTTTCAATGTCGGAAACTATCTTTCGGGCGTACTGCTCACGCATCCCCGTATCGTTGATACCGCCCATTTCGCGCGGTATGTCGAAACGCTTCAAATTCAAATAAATTCTTTTCATACCTCTGATCTGCCTGTAAATTTTTCAGACAAGTACGTCTGTTCAATTTCACTATACTTTGATGTAAAGAATTTGAAAAGACACTATTTGTGCAAACGATTGCGGAATAAGACTTGAATTCTCTTTACTTATAGTTTACAATATATACAAACGATTGCATCCGAAACCGTTGCATCAAAGGAGGAGGGACAATGACATTAAAGGAACTGTCCAAAATACTCGGCGTTTCCCCGTCGACGATATCGCGTGTATTGAACGACAAAACTTACAGCGCGTCGGAAGCCAACAAACGCCGAATACTCGAAGCGGTCAGCACATACGGTTATACGCCGGACATCGGAGCGAAAAACCTGCGCAAACAAACACCCAAGACTCAGCCGAAATTTACGGTTTCCTGTATATTTGCCCGTTCCACACAAAGGGAAAACAACGTATTTTTCGAAGCGCTTGCACAGCAGGTAAAAATAGGGATACTCAATGCGGGAATGAAACTCGGCTCCTCTATTTACGCAGACGAAATCAGCGCCTACCGTGAAGAATTCGGCGAACTGACAAAGGGGCACGGGGTAATCGTATTGGGATTGTTCCGCAACGAACAGCCCGAACTGATGAAAATGTACAAGAAAAACGTTGTGTGCATTACGCTCAACCAATGGAAAATGGATTACGATCAGGTAGTATGCGACGGCGGAGCGGCGGCATATACGGCATTGGATTATCTGCACCGTCTCGGTCACAGCAGAATTGCATACGTTGGCGAATGCTACAAAGAAATACGGTATACTAAGTATATTGAATTTATAGGCAACAGAGCGTTACACTCCGACGCCTCGCTGACATACAATTGCCGACTTACGGAAGAGGACGGTTACAACACCGGAATGAAAATTGCTTCCACAGTCACCAAAAAAGCCACTGCCATCCTGTGCGGCAACGATATCACGGCAATAGGTCTGCTGAGGGCATTTAAGGAAAGAGGAGTAAGAGTACCGGAAGACATTTCAGTAATAGCAATAGACGACATTCCTCTGTCGCAGGACGCGACGCCCCCTCTGACCACAGTACATATGCCTATGCATCATATGTGCCGTTTCGCGGTAGACCTTTTAAAATCGCGTATGATGCGCAGACACACTCTTCCCGTGCAGATAAACATTCCCGGTACCCTCACGGTTAGGGAGTCAACGAGAAAACTGAACTGAACAAAATTTTATGTCGTCGATAAAGCCGCACCGTGCAGGTGCGGCTTTTATTTTACGCTTTAAGAATTTACAGGTCGCAACGATAAGAATAAAAGCATCCCGTTGAAAATAATAATTTCATCAACTGAAATGCCTGCCCGTAAAAAGGTTGCAATGCGCGGTAAATCAATGTTATAATTGACATATAACCATTTACAAAAAGAGGGGAAAATGAAAAAAGTTCTTGCGATAACGTCAGCGATACTGATTGCCGCACTGCTGAATATAGGAATGTGGATGCTGGGCTTTTATACAGCACAGCCCGACAACCCCGCATACAGTATTTCGGCATCGATATTGTTAGTCATTCTGCTTGCAATAATCGTAATAAACATCGTAATTCTGATAGTACGAAAAAAACATGACGACAAAATGTCTTTCAATGACATTTACGAGTTGGGCAAAAAGATCAAAAGCAAAATTGAACAGGACTACTTGAAAGCGCAGAAAAAGGTAGACCGACTAATCACGGCAGGATACATCTATATCGTAGTCCTGTTGGCAATGTTTACTGCATTGATGTACCTTACAGGCAAGTGCGGAGCCGAGTGGACGTCGTCGATAGCGGGACCGTGCGTAGTAACAAGCGGTTTAATGATATACTGTCTGTTTGTTCCTTACCGTGAAGAAGTCCCCGACGAACAGTGTTTGTCCAAAAGCAAATTTCCGCAATTGTATTCGCTTGCGCAAAAAGCCTGCGACAAACTGGGATGCAAAGGAAAACCGTACCTTTACGTCGGCGACGATATCAGCGTTACCGCTTCCGAAAGCAGAATAAACGTGTTTCTGCATCCCGAAACAGTCAGCATCCTGACGTCTGACGAACTGTACAACGTGTTTCTTCACGAATTTGCGCACGTGGCAAACGTGGACACAAAGAGACTTGCCCGCTATGCAAAAGTGCAGACGATGTACAACAACGATTGGATGTCCATTCCTTTATTCAATTCATTTATATCGTCGCCAACGAAAATGGCGATAGAGTATTACAGAACGTTTGCCTCACGTTACCACGAAATCCGTGCAGACGCTCTCGTAAACAAATACGGAGACGCACAAGTCTACACAAATGCCAACGCCAAAAGCGAAATGTACAAACTGTACACGCAAAGTCCCAACAAGACAATGTTCTACACGCTTTTTCAAAGTGAAAAACCCACTGACAGATGGTGTGAGCAAAATCTCGAAACATTTTACCTGATAAAAGCCGAGAAACAGTCCCTTTGGGAAAAACAAATGGCCGCTGAACTTCCTTCCTTTGCCGACTCTCACCCCACCTTCAAAATGAGAATGGAAAACGCCGGATGTACGACGTACGACACTGAAACCACCGAATCGGATCCCGCTTACATCGCAGAATGTTCACGTTTGCTGGAAATGGGCAGCAAAAAAAATTTCAAGGAACTGAATACGGATTACAAATATTGGCGCAACGAGTTCTACGTAAAAAGAAACGAGGCGTTTGACGTGTACAACGATTTTAAGGGAGGCAAAGAAATACGGGACGGTCAGCTGATAAACAGTATGCAAAATCTTTTGTTTATCGACAACAACGCAGTGCGGGAAATGGCAGATTTTATGATTGACAAAAGCGATTCGCCCTTCGGACACTTCTATCTGGGACTGGTACTTGCCGACAATCTGGATGACAGATGCGTAGAACATTTCCGCAAGGCAATGGAAAAATCCCGTCAACTTGCTCCCGATTGTATTCAAAACATAGGACAATTTGCCATTCGCACAGGCAACAGCGCTTTGCTGGAAGAATACCGCGCTTCCGTAGCGGATACGTTACAGAAAACCCATGACAGTTACAAAAACTCTCAATGGACAAAAAAGCGTCCTCTTTACCCCACCACCCTCGACGAATCCTGTCGCAACGAAATAGTCAGCGCAATGACGTCAAAATTCTTTAAGGAAACAAACGCTATTTACTTTGCCTCGTACAAGGCAAACGGCAAAGAAATGCACATGGTAGTGCTTGAACTTGCCCCCGGTCCGCAAACGGAAAAAAAGTTCGATTGTATAGGTTACTTTCATGAGACGGTAAATTTGTCGGGGCGCGACGATATGGTTTCCTATACCTCTCACTTTAAGGCGCCATACAAAGCGATAAAGAAAGTCAAAGGAGCAAAAGTTTACGACAAGTCCTTACAATGAACACCGACTTTTAAAATTAAAAGGCTGAATTTGTCCATACAAATTCAGCCTTTTCCATTGTTCGGAATTATGCAGCCTAAAATACGGCGTTGTCAGATTTAATACGCTTGCACGCATCAAATTTCATTTCGGATGTTGTCCCATTTCCGTTTACTTCTGCAACTTTTGTCCGCAATTTTTACAAAATCTGCTGTCGGAATCTGTCTCGTTGCCGCACTTCGGGCAAAACAACTTGGGCGCATCGCACTTTTCTTCTACGGAAAATACCGTATTTTCATCACTTTCTTTTAAATTGTCACGTTCATTTCTGTTGTACAATACCACACTGCGCCTGAAACTAAGTCGGAACAATATGCTTCCGGTTGCCGCAAGAACAAACCCAATCATAAACACGGCTATCCAAATACCCCACAATCTATTGCGGTACATTCCGTACAAAAGGAGCACTCCTCCCGATATAAACAACAAAATACCCGACACTAACAGCACTAAAGACACAGTGCGCAATGTATTTTTGGACTTTTCTTCAGACATTTTTCGCCCTCCTTGATTTTACAGTTTAATTATATGCTACGGTGTTTTCTCTGTCAACGGTAAATTTGGCGCGTCGCATGTTTCTGTACTCTGCCCTACGATAAGCAGGTAAAACTTTGCAACATTAAGCGAACGGCGTTTTTTATTATAAAATCGATATTGAAATTCTTTGACGGGAATGTCCTTTCAATATAAACTCCAATTACCTAAGCAACTCAAAAGGAGCAACCAATGAAAAAATTCAACACTTTAAACGTAGTTACTACCGCGATGCTGACGGCTGTCGCCGTAATTGCGGCAAGAATGTTTCATCACTTGGGAGGAGGAACTCTTTCCACGCTGTTCAGTCCTATGCACTTTCCGATACTGATTGCGGGATTGCTGTGCGGACCTTATCTCGGACTGATTGGCGGACTTCTTACCCCCGTGCTGTCATTTCTTATCAGCGGATTGCCACCCTTCCCCAACGGACTTGTGCCGATGATATTCGAACTGGGCGCCTACGGATTTTTTGCGGGGCTTTTCCGTTCGTTGCTGATAAAAAACAACCGCGTTTCCCGTTTCTCGTCCGTAATATCAATAGCAGTTTCGATGATAATAGGACGCGCGCTCAACGCTGTCGCAGGCGCAATACTCATTTCGGCAACGGCGGGAACTCCGTTTTTCGTAAACCTGTGGACAAAATTTTTGGGAAACTTCACTTCGACATGGCTGGGTATAATACTGCAACTTGTTCTTATTCCCGCACTTTTGCTGGCTTTGAAAAAGGGAGGAATACTGGTCAAGTATACCGACGATAAGCCCGAGCAGACCGTTCAACAGACATCCGAAGTACACTGAAAGGAACTGATTTTACATTAAAAAACATCGCTCTCCGAAACGGGAGCGATGTTTTTTAAAAGGATTATATTGTATCCTATACAGCACTTAAACGTACGTTATAAGCAATTTTAACTTGTCACTGCTTTTCGGGCAAGAATGCGTCTCCTCCCGTAAGCACTATCATCTTTACGGCTGCGGCGGAATAGTCGTCAGCGTAAACGTTGAGTTTTTTGTCCAGCGTTCCCCTTGCAAGCACCTTGTAGTAACCGATGTTTTTGGCCACAAGTCCTTTGTCTTTCAATGCTTCCAGCGTCACGTCTTCGCCTTCGTTGAAATTTGCGCTGATGGTGTCAATGTTGACAATGCCTTTCTTGTCGCCGTACGAGCGTTCAAAACCTTTGCGTTCCAGCATTGCTCCCACCAGTTCGTCGGGAACGATGGCGTCCGCTTCGGCGACGGTGATCTTGGAACGTATAAGTTCGGCAATGTCTGCCTTGACGATACGGGCATTTTCCGTACTGCCGTCCGCTTTAAGTTTGACAAGTCCCATGTCAACAAGTTTTGCTGTAGTTTCGTAGGGCAACTTGTAATCGGTGTACGACGCTCCCGACGGTTGAATACCGTCAAACAGCATTTCGATAAGTTCCGACGCGTAGCGACTGCGCAACGGATTCTTAACTGCGTAGCGTGTAGGAACTTCACTGTATTTTTTGCTGTCCGAAGCGTCTTCGGCCTTGAATTTGGTGTCGGCAAGAGACGCAGGATCCATTGCAAGATACAAATTCAATGTCTTGCCCTTGACGACAAGCATTGCATACAGTTTTCTGCCGATACGAAAACTTTCGGCGCCCCAACTGAAACGGCTTTTTACTCCCTTGTAAGAAAGCAACTTGTTCTTTAAAACATCGTAAAATTCTTTCAACTGATCGTCAGCCTGCATGATACGCGCCTTGAAACTGCGGTCATACACGACATGAACAAGACGTTCCTTGACGTGCACTGCCTTCTTTTCCGTCATGACGGGTTGTTGCTGCCGATCGCCCTCTGGGGTTGCGTCCCCTTGTTGCTCGGAGCCGTTTGTCTGAGCAATGTCGCAAACATTCTGTGTCAATGTCTGCCCCGATGTCTGTTGATTGTCTTCCACAACAGGTTCTTCTTCCACATTTATGCTGTCGGCAACAACCGCAACGGTTGCGGCAGGTTGTTTGTTACTGCGACTGCGACGTACGCCTCTAACTATTGCCGAAACGATTACGACAACAAGAATTACTCCTACAACAGCCATAAGTCCGTAAATTATCAGGTCGTCAGTCTGTAGAGCGTTTAACAGATTTGCCATACTTCCTCCTTCCGTGAAACAGATACCGTCTGAATTTAATATCTGCAACTGTATTTGTTTTTATAAAGACATTATGCCTAATTGTACAAATTTTGTCAATACGTTAGTCAAAAAATAAGCACAAAGTTCAATGTGTTTACTTTTTAAAACAATGCGATTCAGATACTGAGAGTCCAGTTTATACCTGCTTTTTCCAACTTTTCCTTATCTTTTACGATACTGTTCAACAGCCGTCTGGGCACGTCTTCGTTGCGTTTCAGAATATCTTCGAACTGAGTGTATGGATAGGGATGTCCGAACGCATCGTTTCCCACTTCTACGGTAAAAGAGGGTATCTTCAACATACTTACGCACCAGTCTTTATATCCCCCGACGCTTCCGCGGCTGTCTGCGAGATTGTAGCCCGTAACTCGAGATATTGCGTCGGCGTACCTTTTGTCTCTCCACAGACGGTGAGCCGCCTGCCGAAACTTCCAATAAATCAACTCTCCCTTGCAGTGATAGGACAACGTCACCAACGGCTTGACCGCCAATGTAAATCTTGTAAGAGCCTGCGTTTCTCTTTCGCTTTCGGGACATTTGCCAACGTAATTTTCTGAGGCAGGCTCAAACACGTTTGTAATTCCCTTGCCCCATTCGGCATCGAAGTTGATGTTGAGGTCTACGGCGTTGGCGTTGGCTTTCCACAAACTGAAATCTGTTCCGTTGTTGACGGACTGTAAAAACCGCACCTTGTCCTTGTCCTCTATAAAATCGGCGCCCTCCTGACACAACCTCACACCGTCGGGATTTACCATGGGAATAAAATATATTCCTCCCAGATTTAGCAGACCGTTGTTTTTTACAAGATACTTGGCCTGACACAGACACAGCAGGGCGGTAATATGTTCACGGGCATGGATTGCGCCCTGCACTATCATATAATTGCCGTTTTTGTTACCTACAAAAATATAGGGAATACGCTGCGAAAGGGTACTTTCCCCTATGCTTCCAACCTCCACGCCGTGACGGTTGAACATTTCCAGTTCGTGCAACAAATCTTTATAACCAAACACACATTGTTCCTCTGTGCTTAATATATGACAATCGGCTACACAAATTGACAAAAAGTACCATCACAATCGCCCTAAAGACACTGCGACGTACATTTATTTGCCCACACGTCAAAGCCCCGGCAGATATACTCTGTCGGGGCTTTGATACGCTACCTGTTTAGTTTAAAGGCAACAAGACTTTACTGTTGCAGTTTCGCCGCAGCGAGTGTGTCGCACACCAGCACGGCATTTGCGTGACGTTGCAATATGCTGGCGGGGCAATCTTCCGTCACATTGCCCTTTACCATGTTGTACACAGCCTGCGCTTTGTTAGAGCCGTTTGCCACCACAACAATCTTTTTGGCGTTCATAATATTGGAAATGCCCATCGTGACGGCCTTGACGGGAACATCTTCTATACTTGCGAACAACCTTGAATTGTCGCGTATGGTACTTTCGGTAAGATCCACCACATGCGTAACGCTGTCAAAGGAAGTTCCGGGTTCGTTGAATCCGATGTGACCGTTGCTTCCTATTCCCAGTACTTGCATGTCCTGTCTGAGAGTAGCAAGCAGACTGTTGTAACGCCTGCACTGTTCCTCAAGATCGGCGGCACAGCCGTCGGGTATGTGAGTGTTGCCGATATCGATGTCTACGTGATCGAACAGATTGAATCGCATGAAGTAAGCGTAACTCTGATTGTGCGAGACAGGCAAACCTACATATTCGTCAAGATTTACGGTGCTGATATGTTTAAAGGACAATCTTCCTTCGTCGTACATCGCAATCAGATTGCGGTACAGGCCTATCGGACTGCTGCCCGTAGCCAACCCAAGTACCGCGTCAGGTTTCTCACGAATAACCTGACTTACTATATCGGCGGCTACACGGCTCATTTCCTCGTAATCTTTTGTCACAATTACCTTCATAAAAAAATCCCCCGCTTGTAGTATTTAAATTGTATAACCTCTTTTAATTTATGTCAATATTGTTTGTCTCAAATGTAAACTATTTACTTAAAAAGGCAAAAATTCCTTTTTGAGACAAAAAAACGTTCCCGAAAAAGGAACGTAGTTTTAAATATCAATTTGCACACCTTACCGTTACTTATAGGCTTCCTCTGCAAGAACGCATATATCGCGCAATGTACGGTATTTTTCGTCGAAATCCAGTCCGTATCCCACTACAAATTCGTCGGGAATTTCAAAACCGATGTATTTTACGTCAACTTCCACACGGCGACGCGACGGTTTACTGAGAAGAGTCGTTATCTCAACGCTTTTTGCGTTGCGCTCTTTCAGCAAGGTTTTAAGCCGTGCGAGAGTAAGACCGCTGTCCACAATGTCTTCCACTATGAGAACATCCCTGCCCGTGACGTCTACCGTAAGGTCCTTTACGATAGTAATTGTTCCGCTTGTGGAAGTTCCGCTTCCGTAACTGGACACTGACATAAAATCAACCTCTACGTCAACATCCACCTCGCGCAGAAGATCGGCAAGATATACCCATGCACCTTTCAATATACCAATTACTATCGGACGTTTTCCCTTGTAATCGGCGGTGATCTGTTTGCCCAGTTGCGCTACTCGTTGTCTGATCTCCTGTTCGGAAACAAGCGTTGCCTTGATAAGATTGGTGTGCTCCATTTTTAATTCTTCCCCTTTGTAAAATTGATGTAATATATTTCTGACTTGTCGTCAGTTTTTACCGAATCCGCTATTTCCACTCCGCAAACGACTAAAATACGGTTGTCTGAGGCTATAAGAGGTATGGCGTCACGCATACGCGCGGGAATTTTTTTGTCGATTAAAAACTTTTTCAACGGTTTTGTACCGCCGCCGAACTTGGTAAACACGTCGCCTTCGCGTCTTGTGCGTATCACCGCATCGGGAGGTATTTTTTTGGCGTCCACACGCAGACAAAAGCCTTCGACGGGACGTTTGCCTACATACAGCGTACCTGACGGAAGTTGAATATATCCCTCTTTAAAAGGCAGACAGTAATCCGAATGTGTTGCAAAAGATTTGCAAATCGTCACTCCGTTATAGTCGTTGTAGGCGGTAAGCCCGTGAGGCAGATCTACCCTGCTTCCGGACTGCTTGTCTTTAAGCGCGATAACCGACAGGTAATGAGTGCGGTTAAAATCGTTTACGACACCCATTGCTGCCAACGTCTTGTCCACAACTCTGTAGGCGACGGCGGGATGCTGACGTAACAGACTGTCGGGTATAAATGCCTTGCCCTCCCCTGTCACCACTTCGTCGGTTACGGCGCAATCTGTCAGATACTGTTGATCTAAGGCTACGTTTTCCGCAAACTGCACAATGTTGTCGATGACGTTGCCGTTGATCTGTTTTAACAATGGGATGACCTTGTGACGCAGAAAGTTTCTCGTGTAGTTGCAGTCGGAATTGGTGCTGTCGGTGACAAAAGGAACCGCGTTGTCCTGGCAGTATTGCAAAACTTCCTTTTTGGTCATTTCCAACAAAGGTCTGAAATATTTACCGCTGAAAGTCTGCATGCCCGTTGCTCCCTTCAGGCCGCTGCCTCGGATGATGTGCATAAGCACGCTTTCGGCGTTGTCATCCTTGTTGTGAGCAAGGCAAATATAATCGCATTGCCGTCCGTTAAGAGCCTCGTACCGCAGAATACGCGCCCCCGTTTCCACAGATACGCCCTTTTCCCTGCAATAGGAATTGACGTCCACTTTAACGATGTCGCACTTTACCCCGTGCTGTGCACACCACTGTTGCACAAACAGGCAGTCGCTGCCGCTTTCCTTTCGCAACGAATGGTCAACGGTCACTACCGAAAAATGCAACTTGGGCTCGTGTCGGACAAACATATCCAACATCGCCATTGAATCCGCTCCTCCGCTTACGGCAAGCAAATACTTTTTTTTTGCGGTCACGTCCTTTAAATTCATAGAATGATTATACATTACCACACACTTTCAGTCAACTTTTAACGGGGCAGTAAGGTTTTAAATGTTTGCTCAACAACACAAACTGTCCGACAGAAAGCGCTTCTCCCCTGATGTCGGGGCGGAAATCGCATTTTCTGAGTATTTCGGCACATGTTTGCCTGTCCAATCCGAAAGCGGCGCACAGATTGTTGTACAGCGTTTTTCGGCGCATTGCAAACGCCGCCCTGACCGTTTTTCTGAAACATTCGTCATCTGCCACGCCGTATTTGTCGTTGACGGTCAGCCGCACTACTGCGCTGTCCACTTCGGGAGGCGGGAAAAAGGATGTCCTGTCGATGATACGCGTCACCTTAACATCCGACACAGCCTGAACGGCAACCGTTATCGCTCCGTATTCCTTGGTGTTTTCTTTGGCTACAAGTCGAAGAGCGACTTCCTTTTGCATTGTAAGACACATGCCGATGAGGTCTGTCGGATCTTCTAAAAACTTCATTATAATGGGAGTTGTGATGTAATAGGGAATATTTGCCACTACACGGTAGGGTTTGTTGTCCATCAACTGCCTGATTTCCGACGTTGACATCTTCATTACATCTTTTATCAGGTAACTTGCATTGGGGCAGTCCGACAGAGTGACATCGAGCACTTCCCGTAAATTGCGGTCTATTTCCAACGCAACCACCTTGTTGGCGTGACGGGCAATGTGTCTTGTAAGAGTGCCTGCTCCCGCCCCTATTTCCAGTACATTGTCGGCAGGAGAAACATCCCCGTCTTCCACTATCGCATTGAGCAACGTATTGTCGGTGATGAAATTCTGTCCGAATTGCTTGTTGAATCGGAAAGACCTGTCTGTCAAAATTTTTTTAATATCCATATTTGCTCCCGTAAAGAATTTGTCAGACGTTGTCTTTGTCCTGACCGTTGCAATGGGTTTCTGCGTCGCATTTGCCACGACCGTGCGCCGTGACGTCGAAATCGTAATCGCTTTTTCTTATTTTTCTGACCGTCCTTTTCAGATTGACGTAAATGAACGCGCACACAAACGCGCACACAAGTACAACGGTCCACAATGCCAGCGAAATGCCGACTACCGCTCCCTTGTTACCGATAAGCACAAGTTGCAGTCCCAACGTCACTACGATAAATCCCACAAAGGCAAATGTCGCCAGTATCATTACCGAAATGAGCGTTCCGAACAACGCCACCCTTGCCGTTATATACTTCAACTGACTGTCGGTGTACCTGTCTGACGGCAGGACAAAAGGATACAACGACGGTGCTTTTTTAGTACGTTTTTTCATTGGTAACACTCCTTGCGGGTATTATAACATCGGGTCACAGCCTTGTCAATTATTCTGTATTACAACTGAAACGAAGGGTATTCCGACCGTTTTTTCAACACGAAATTTATAAGCGTTTTCGCTTTAAAAGTTTTACCTCTTGACAAACACGCCGTCTGCGTAATGACGGCGTTTCCCCGCTATAACAGCCTGTATTCACCGTAAAAATATCTGTCTGAATGAGTAAATAAAAAGAAAAAACTTTTACTTGTTGCCACTGTTTTTCCTGCCACCGAAATACATTTACGCAAGACAGAAACAGGCGTCAAAGGCTCCCGTTTCAATCGCTTTTACGTAAATTCTTATAACAGTGCAAACAAAATTTTTACATCCGTCAAAAGCATTGACGCCTATACTTTACACGGGTGACGGAATGACCGGCGTCGATATTTAATCATTACGGTAAAAAGCCTTCTTCCCGACAGACGTAACGCTGCCTCCAGCGGGTATTGCGCATAAAGTCACGGACAAAAGGGTTTGGTCGCAGATTCTATCAGACAGTTGCTACTGTGGTAAGTTGTAATGCCCTCTCTCACAATAATACTGTCCGCTTTAAAATTTGCAAAAAGCACTTTCATTTGTCTTAAAATTAGTTTTGTGCGTACAAATTCCATTAAACAGCAACTACCGAAAAATGCGCAATCCCCGATTGCTGTGATGGTGTACGGTATGATGACGTAAATTAAAGTATAGCGCCGTAAAACGCTTTGTTCTCTACCGCTTTTACTCCCGCTGTTGTATCGGAAGGCATAGAAACATCCGTGTAAATGCCGTTGTATTCGGTGAGCATGTACAACTTGCGTAACCGCTCAACTTGTACAACAGCCTTCCGTCCTCTATTCTACTCACTTGGTATTAAGAGTCAAACCTCCGCCGTCACAACTTCCTGTGCTTTGACGACGCAATACTTTCTTTTTGTTGCAAAGTTCTGAAAAAGTATAACCGTCCATTAATAACGGCGTTGGTTGTAAGTAACCGCAGAGTCTGTACTGCTTGTCGGTAATTGCAACGCAAACTTACACCACAAAGCGTTTTGGCAAAATGTACGTCAAAGCGCAAATTTCAATTTACGGCGCAATGCCCGCAATTAGACGGACAGACTCAATTCAATCGGTAAAAACGTCTTTACTGATTGTTCGGCTTAAACGGAAATTTAACCGACGCACCGTTAAAATCGCAACAAAAAAAAACGACCGTCCTTTCGGTCGGTCGCTGTTTGACATTTTAGCCTTCTTAGTCTGCTACGTAGGGAAGCAAAGCCATCTGTCTTGCGCGCTTGATAGCAACGGCAAGTTCTCTCTGGTGTCTTGCACATACGCCTGTCATTCTTCTGGGCAAAATCTTGCCCTTTTCGGTGATGTACTTGCGCAACTTGGCAACGTCCTTGTAATCGATGCTTGCGGCCTTTTCCAGACAGAAGTTGCACACCTTGCGGCGAGCAGGCTTTCTCATAGGCTTCTTGAATTCTTTATTTTCCATTTTAATTCACTCCTTGATCAGAAAGGCATTCCGTCGTCCAGGTCGTCTTCCACTTCCTGCAAAGTGTTTACGTTTTCCTTGACTGCGGAGCCGGTATTTGCTGTTGCCCCGTTGTTGGGACGGGTAAGAAATTCTACTTGTTCGGCACGGATATCCACCGTCTGTCTCTTGATGCCGTCTTTTTCGTAACTGCCGGTCTGAATACTTCCCACTACCGCTACTTTACTGCCCTTCAACAGATACTTGGCACAGTTCTGCGCCAGTCCGTCCCATGTGACAATGTTGATAAAGTCGGTGCGGTTGTCTTCGCTGCGTGTAAATCTGCTTACCGCAATGGTAAATCTGCACGCCGTGTGACCGCTGTCGAATGCCGATACCTGAGGATCGGCGGTAAGATTGCCGATAAGAAATACTTTGTTCATTGTGCTTCTCCCATTACTTCGCAATTACAAGGAAACGCATTAAACCGTCTGTAATTCTCATAACACGTTCCAGTTCGAGAGGAAGAGTTGCAGGTGCAGTAAAGTTGATCAGAACGTAGTAACCTTCCGTCTTGAAATCGATGGGATAAGCAAGTTTCTTTACTCCCCACTTTTCACAAGAATCAACCGTACCGCCATTGTCTGAAATCACGGCATTGAACTTGGCGATGAGACTTTCTTTTGTTTCGTCTGCCAGTCCGTTGTCCATGATGTACAACGCTTCGTAAGTGTTCATTTAGATGTACCTCCTTTTGGTCTGTTGTGGCTACGGATGGTAACCGTAGCAAGGTGCTTGTTTTCAAGCCTTGATAGTATAGCAAAAACACCGAAAAAAAGCAAGTGAATTTGACACATTTAATGAAAATGTCCGTAATACGGCTGTTTTATATTTTTCCCGTTGCGTGGCAATACGCCCGCAAGACAATACGGGCGTATTGCAAAAAGAAACTCATCACAACCTTTCAAGGAAGAAATTTCTATTCTTTTACTGCTCCTGCCGCCAGTCCGTTGACCATATATTTTGTAAGACAGAAATACAGTATTACTATTGGAACCGCAATAAATACCGCACCTGCCGCGTAACGGGCAAATTCCGTTTCCGGCATTGACATCAGTCCTATTGCAACCGTCCACAGTTCACGGTCTTTAAGTAACAGTTTGGGCAGGATGTAGTCGCTCCACGGCCACGCAAACTGCGTCAGCAGCGTGTACACCAAAATAGGTTTGGACAGCGGCAATGTAACCGAACAGAAAATTCTGAGATTACTTGCGCCGTCTATTCGCGCGGCGTCGTAAATTGTCTTGGGAATAGTGTCGAAAAATCCTTTCTGCACCAGATAGCCCATCGGAGCACCGCAGGCGTATATAAGAGCAAGACCTATACGACTGTTGATAAAGTTAAACTGCGTCATCAACAGATAAACAGCTGTCATTCCCATAAAGGAGGGAAACATTCCCAGCGCCAACGCACCCTTCATCAACGCTTTTCTGCCGGAAAATTCGAAAGACGAAATGGTAAATGCCGTGATTATTACCAAAAGCGTACCCAACAGACTGCTGATAACGGCAATAATCAATGTGTTGGCAAACCAGTTGAGGTAGGTGTAGTAAGAGTCGGTAAACAGCGAAATGAAACTTGCCAACGAATAGGACGTCGGAAAAAATCCGTTGAAACTGTAAATACTTCCCGTTGCGGAAAAACAACTGAGTACCAACCACAGACAGGGGAACAGGAAGATTATGGACACGATCAACAGCAATGCGTAGGTAAGAAACACATCCGCAACCTGACGCGGACGAACTCTGAGTTTTCTCATCTGAACGTATCCTCCTTCTTATAAGACGCCGATCTGACGTACACTATGAGGCTCAGCGCGGAAGTTATAAGGAAAATTATAAGACTTATCGCTGCGCCTATGCTGTAATAGTTTTTCTCGATAGACATTCGGTACAGCCAGTTTATCAACAGGTCGGTGTCGCTTGCAAGGAAATAGCCATCGCTCAGAACGTCGCTTCGCAAAAAGAAAAACACGCCGAAGTTGTTAAAGTTGCCTATAAACTGATTGATGAGTACCGGAGTTGTGGAAAACAGTACAAAGGGCAACGTGATGCTCTTGAACTGCACCCAACCGGAAGCGCCGTCTATGCGCGCCGCTTCGTAAAGGTCGTTGTTGATGTTGGACAAAATTCCCGTAGCCAACAGCATTATCGACGGAATGGACAGCCATGCGTTGACAAACAGTCCTATACCTCTTGCCATCCACTTGGAATTTATGCCGAAAAAGTCAATGATTTTTCCGCCGTTGTCCACTATCATGTTGTTTATCGGACCGCCGTTACTGAACATAAATTTAAACGCCAGCAAAGTTATAAATCCCGGTATTGCATAGGCAAGCACGGGGAACGCGCGCCATATAGCCTTACCCTTGACGCATTTCTTGTTAAACAGAATGGCAAGTCCCAGTCCTACAAAATAATTGAACATTGTGGAGGCAAAAGCCCACAGCAGGTTCCAGCCCAGTATTCTTATAAAAGACTGCGAAAGTTCGCTGCCAGTCACAAGTTTGCCGAAACTGTCCAGACTCCAATCCACCAACTCGGGAGGAACAATCGTGCCGCCGTAGTTGGTAAAAGCAATTAGAATCATAAACACGATGGGCAATACGTTGAAAATCAGCACGCCCACCAAAGGCAAAAACAAAGCCAACTTGTAAAATTTGGAATTGATAAGTGCCGACAGGTCGTCGCGGAATGAGGGAAGATGTTCCTTGAATATCTTCATATCGGCATACTTTTTGGCGTCTTTAATGTTGTGTATGTAAAGATATACCAGCACCCCTAAGGCAAACCAGGCAAAAATACCCATCAGCAACATTATTACGGAGTTGTCGCCCTCGATGCCCAACCAGGCATCCGCCTTGACTGTACCGAGGGTGAAAAATCCGATTATGTCGCTTATGCCCCGTAACGCAAAGTAGGCAATAAGTCCGCCTTCCGCCAGCATGTACAAAAGTCCTTTTATATACTGACCGTTGATCATCTGCCCTACGCCCATAAAGCACATGGACGCATATGTTTCCCGTCCGCTTTCTTTAAAAAATTCCTTTACGGCAGAGGGCAGATTTCTGATCTTTTGCCACAGTTGTCTGAAAGCATTTTTCATAAAATCACCCGTTACTAACTGAATGTGTGTATAGCCTTGTAAATGTTGTCGTCAATAGTCTTCAATACGTTTTCTATGTCGTCAATAGTAAAAATGCGGTCGCCGCAACCGTCGGTGGCTATTTGCTTGAATCCCGACGCGATGGGCATCCATATCTGTCCTACCGCTGATATCGAAGGCATTACCACTATCGTGCCGTCGTCCAGATTGTCGTAGGTTATCTGCGCAACGGTGTCATGCATTTCCGCAAGGGCGTCCGCTCTTGCCGGAACGACACCGAGCATTTCGGCGCGTTTAAGCACCATTTCCTTGCTTGTCGCAAATTCGACGAATTTCAACGCCCAGTCTCTGTGTTTGGTGTAACTGGAAATTCCGTAGCCGTTGACGCCGCCCATCGTCTTGTGAGCAACCCACAGACTGTCGTCCGTGACGTCTTTTCTGACAGTTATGTCGCCGTCGGCGGGAAGTTTCGGCAATCCCGTAATCACAAGATTTTCATCCACTTTCTGCAACGCTTCTTGCTCGGAAAGACCTTCGCTCTGATATACGGCGGACAGTTCTTTTATAAAACTGCTGGTCATGTCGGGAGTGCATATAGTAGCGAATATCGTGCCGTTGGCAAGCATGGATTCTCTGCCTACGGTGAAACTGTCGTCAAGGCATTTCTGATCCATTATTCCCGCAAGATCCCAGATTATTTTGCCGCCCAGTTTGGCATTGCCCGCGGACAATCCTATGTCCGTATCGTCGGTGTTGTTGTTGCCGAACACATATCCGCCGTAAGTAAACAGGAAACCGCTGTTGAAATACTCGTTGTTGAGTTGCAAAGCAAACCCGAACTTGCTGTTGTCGGACTCTCTTATACTCTTGCTGTAAAGGTACATTTCGTTCCAATATTCCACCATATCGGGAATATCGTTGTCGTTTTTGTCCCATTCCGTCTGCCAGTTTTCAGGCAACGTATCTTTACGGTAAAACAGCAACGGTTGCTGTACGTTGACGGGTATTCCGCAGTAAATGACTTCGCCGTTGTTGTCCGCCTTGTAAGCATCCCACGCGTTTTGCGGGACCTGTTCGTAAACTTCCATGCTTTGTATGTCAATGGGCATTATGTGATGTCCTTCGACATACTTCATAAGCACGTCGTTGGCCTGATACAACACGTCGGGACCGTAACCGTATGGACCGTCCTGTTCGAGATTGGAATACTCGTCCATGTTGGCGTCCACAGCCACCACGTTGTCGTCTTTATACTTTTCGTTAAAAGCCTCTAAAATATAATCGAGGTAACCTTCTTTCTTGGCAGTGTCGTTTTCCAGCACACGCAACGTGATCTGTGACGAAGGTTTGTCGCAGGCGACAAGCAACACCGTCATTCCCGCAACCATCACGACTGCCATTACCAATGCAAGTATACGTTTCATTTCAACCTCCCTTGTATCAAAAAGTATTTGTTTAATTTTTCTTCGGCAACGCCGTTGCCGTGTCCTTCCTCGATGTAAACCCCTTTTTCTCTGCTGACTGTCAACAGTATCGTCTGTACGTCGCAACTGCGTTTTATTACAAATACTCCCTTTTCTCCGCTTATCTTCACGTCTCCCCGTTGCAACGCAGGTTGTTGTTTCAATGCAAGCAATGAGGTCAGTTGCTGTACAAATTGTTTTACTTCGCCGTCGTTTAATCTGTTCCAGTCGAACGTTCTTCTGTTGTCGGGATCGTACCCGCCTTCCGTCATTATTTCGTCACCGTAGTAAATATTGCAACTGCCGGGCATAAACACCGACATTGCCAGCGCGCACAGATATTTGTCTTTGTCACGCTTTACCAAAGAATAGAATCTGTCGGTGTCGTGACAGTCCAGCAGATTGAACATCATGTTGTTTGTCGTATCCGTGTAACGCATCAGCAATCCGTTGAGTTGCAGGGCAAGTTGCACTTCGTCGATTTTTTCATGTACGAAGTAATCGATCATCTGCTTGGTAAAAGCGTAATTCATTATACTGTCAAACTGATCGCCGTTTAGATAACTTTCGCTGTTGTGCCAGTTTTCCCCTATTAAAACCGCATCGGATTTCACCCTGCGCACAGCCTTGCGCATCATCCGCCAGAAGTCGTGCGACACTTCGTCGGATACGTCCAGTCTCCACCCGTCAATGTCGTATTTTTTGATCCAATACGTTGCCACGTCTATAAAATATTGTTGCACTTCCCTGACAGACGTGTCCAGTTTGGGCATATACGGACAACTGGCAAACTGACAGTAATTGTCACGCTGTTCGTTGATTTTGTCCCCTTCTATTACAAACCAATTGAAATACGGTGACTGCTTGCCGCGTTTCAGAACGTCCTGAAACTGTGCCGACCTGTCGCTGATGTGATTGAAAACCGCATCCAGCACCACTCTTATGCCCCGTTTGTGGCATCCTTCCACCAACCGTTTCAACGCTTGGTTACCGCCGAACATAGGGTCAACGTTGTAGTAGTCGTAGATGTCGTATTTGTGATTGGATATACCGCAAAAAACCGGAGTAAGATACAGCGCATTTACGTTGAGACTTTTTATGTAATCCAGTTTGCTTGTGATACCGTCGAGATCTCCTCCGTAAAAAGACTTCGGATCGGGCAATTGTCCCCACCTCGAATTGATATACCCTTCGTCCTTTTGCGACGCCTTGTAAAACCTGTCGGGAAAAACCTGGTAAAATACGGCATTGTTAAGCCACGGGACGTTTTGCGTAATGTCGTTTGCATTTATGTAAGCGTACTGAAAACTGTTCAGATACGCCACGTTAAAGTCGTATTGTTCCGTAATACCGTATTCGCAGAAATACTGCACCTTGTTATCATGACATATTTCAAATACGTAGGCAAGTCTCGAATCTTTCAGATGAAGTACGGTCGAGTAGTAACTGTACCAACTGTCGTCGCAGAGATGATGCAACTGCTGTCTGTACTGGTGTCGGGCAATATCGTACTTGTTGTTGTAAAGCACGCTTACCCTGTCCGGCACATCCTCCTTGGAAAATCTGATACGCAAAACCACGGTTTTGCCGTCCAATGCGAAGCAGTAATTGCTTTCCGCTCTGTGATATATTGCAGGAATGTTCATTGTTTACCTCTTTTTACCTTCTTGACAAATAAAATACCCGATACTATAATTGTTATATCATGAAAAACAAAGTTACACTGCGTGACATCGCTCGGGAAGCAAATGTGTCCGTTGCAACGGTAAGTTACGTACTTAACAACCGCAACGACCAGAGCATAAGCGAAGCAACACGCAAAAAAATTTTACAGATAGTCAACCTGTACAACTACAAGTTGAACTTTTCCGCCAAAAGCATTGCCAGCGGCAAGACAAACATTATAGCAATGTGCCTCGGCAAACACGATTTCGCTCTTCACAAGGCGGAACACATGCTTGCGGTGGAACGTTTGTCGCGCTACCTGTTCAAACGGGGCTACAATCTCAGCATTGTGTACGGAGAGGAAGTTGCTCATCTTGACTGGTGCGACGCAATAATATGTTGCGACACCGATTCGATCTTCTTCGCAAATTTGGCGGAAGCGAATTACTGCCCGCTGTTGGCGTTCAACACTCGTTCGGAAAACCAGGATCTCTTTTACCAGATCAACACCGACTACGAAAACGTCAGGCGCATCGCCGACGAAATATATAAAGACAAGCCGTACACCGTGGTAAGTTTTCCCGCAAACAGCGCACTGCTAAGAGATCTGCTTACCGCAACGTTTCCCGATGTGGTATTTGCCGACAGTTACCGCTCTCTTGACAAATTAGCCAACAAAAATATTGTTGTCCTTGGCGAAACGCTTGGCGAATATTGCAAACGTTTTGCGAAAGACATCCTTGTAATAGATACGTGCAGTAAAGACAAAATCGGCAAACTGTTCGAATGTTTTACCTTTGCAGTGGAACGCAAGGAGGGAGCCCCTCACGACATACGTATCTGATATATTTAAATTTAAAAAGTACTTTCCCCTACCCGCTCCGCCACGATTGTGGCGGAGTTTTTTCAGGTAAGGGTAAATCAATTGTTATGCAGCCGTAATAGTAAGCACGGGTGTCTCGCCGCTCATGTCAAGCACAAGAGTATATGTACCCGTTACTGTGCAGGCAATGTTGCTCTGAGAAAGGTCAAATCCCTCGGGCGTTCCCGAAACATTGGACGAGCCTACCCAACCGCGTTGGTTGCCGGAATCGTTGCCCACGCAGATTCTGAGACCGAACTGAGCGCCTTCGGTAAATTTCTTGGTGATGGTATAAGTCAGCGTGTCGGCGTCGTAAGTCATCTTCCATTCGGCGTCGACTGCCCAACCCGCGCCGGTCATTGTGCCGTAAACATACACGTCGTCCGGAATATTGAGGTCTTCAACCGAAATCATCTTGGAAAGACTGTTGAAAGTTATCTTGTAATCGCTTGTCTTTAAAATCTTGATGTTGTTGTTGGATGCGCTTACCGCACTGAAATTGTCACCGCCGTTCAACAGATTAAAGTAATTGTAATTACCCAGACCATTGTACGTATCCGTTCCCCATTCGCCTCTTTCCGTAGAGCCTTCCTTGAACGCCTGAATTATAAATTCTTTGTCTGCCGTCAGGTGGATACTGTCAATTGTGTAGATGTGCGGATTGGTTTCGTCCTGAACGAATTTGTACTGTTCATTGAAACAGTAGCCTTCCCAGTCCTTTACTCCGTCGGCAAATGTACCGTCGATATAGTAATCGGTGGGTTCGGGTACATATTTGGTATCTACAGTTACGTTAAGTTTCGCCGTTTCTTCGGTGTAAGTGAATGTGTACATTCCCGCTTGCTTCGTGATCATGTTGCCACCGCTGTCTTCAAGCAGTTCCTTTGACGCGTCGTCAAGGTTTACGTACTTGATGTACGTCTTGCCCGCTGTCGTAACGCCATCTTCGGTAACTACCGTCGCAAACATAAAGGAATCTCCTTTCAACATGTACATCGACAGTGTGTAAATACCTTCTTCACCCTCTTTGAGAGTTGTTCCCGAGTATATAAAGTCTTTCCAGTCGGTGACTTTTTCGCCCTTTATATAAAAGGTGGTAACTGCTCCTTGCGGTTCTTCCTCGCCGCCGCCCACTACATCGCCGTTGCGCACAACGGTTACAGAGTTGTTGGCGTTGACGGGATCGGTAGTAACGGTAAACGTATAATTGCCCGCCATTGAACAAATTGCATTCTTGGGAGCATCGCCGAGACCGCCTCCTGCCTCTATATACTCACCGGGATTTGCAATCGCGTCAAATCCGACGTTTGTACCGTCGGCATTGTTGTAATCGAGCACTCCGTCGGAATTCAGGACGGTAAACTTGAATTCGTCCCCCAGATTGACGTCGATGGTAACTTCAAATACGTTGCCTTCGCCGCTTTTCTTGGTAAGTCTCACTGCGTCTTCAGCCGTCCAGCCTATTCCCGAACCTACCATTACCCAAATTCTGGTATCTTCGTAGCCGGCAGATTTCCAACGTGCGTAAGCCGCCGCATCTTCCGTAAGAACCTTGCTGAAATCGTACTTCGTCGCATTTGTAGGAGTTACAAACCAGTCCACAAATTCGAAGTTTGCCTTTTCCGGATTGGCAGGACGCTCGGGAGCCTTGCCTTCCTCTACCGTGATGGTATCAAGCACCGTCGTGGCGTCGTCATCGTACAGTGTCAATGTATATGTAACGGGTGTGCATGCCACAAGTGCAAGCGACGCAACTATACACATCACAAGTGTTACTGCCAGTAATATACGCTTCATATGTTCCTCCTTATATTTTACGGTTTACTTAACCGTTAAGTAATTTCAGTTTAGTATCCGAAAGCGTCAAAGTCAATACACCTGTCTCTTATACACATCTCCGAGCCCACGAGACAGGCAGAAATCTCG
>ENA-OYZE01000051-OYZE01000051.1-human-gut-metagenome-genome-assembly--contig:-NODE-51-length-60798-cov-6.985891_pt1 | contig 60798 bp, 53 predicted proteins | sample MGYA00243259_ERZ653469 | MGnify/ENA primary metagenome ERZ653469 (study PRJEB26926, sample SAMN06164913) | human gut metagenome | biome: ENVO:00009003; feature: ENVO:2100002; material: ENVO:00002003...
GAATCGCGTCTCCCCTGCCAAAATGCTCGGATTTAGCATCCGGGCTTTTTTGTTTTTTGGCGATTCTCACACGCAACCGAGGTTGCTTTGTGACGCTCGGAAAATTTTCAACCGATATAAATTTAATTCCTGTCTGTTACACCACGATGTCATTTCGCCTCGCTATGCCGTCGCTTGCGCTCCTTACGAATCGCGTCTCCCCTGCCAAAATGCTCGGATTTAGCATCCGGGCTTTTTTGTTTCTTGGGCGATTGTACACGCAACATGAAAAAGTCTTATACGCAATAAAATTAAAAATATAAGTTGATTTTTAAATAATTATAGTTGCATAGGCTCAGAAATACCGACTAATGTCGGCTTTGTGACGCTTGGAAAGTCTACAACCGTTAAACGTTTACTAACAGACTTATACGCAACTGTACCGTTTTGTCTCGCCGTGTAGCATCTTCATTGTCAAATGATTTATTTAATTGGAGCGTACTACGTACTACAGTAAAAATTCAATAACAGATTTGTGCAATAAGTTTCAAAGGTGATATAGAAGCGATTTATAACTTTTAGTTTTACACTTTATTTTAAATCGGTTTAAAGTGGACACGATTGTCTGTCTGTTTCTGAAAATGTATGACAAATAGTCAGTGCTTTTAAATGAAATCAGAATTAACGACACTCACAAGTAACTGAAATTTTAAACGGGCCGCTTTAATTAAATTGGAACAAACAGGCTATGTGCACTACGGCAAAGCAGTATTTAAACAAAAGTTTATTCTGCCGATTATTAACAAGAAAACATATTTTCAGATTGACTGATTATTTTAAAGTTTCCGTTTGACATACAAATTTCCTTTTCTGTAAAATGTTTATCAGATTGCATTTTGTCGGTAATAGGAAGACACCCCGAAAGTTTATGCTTTCGGGGTGTGTATTATTTTCTTGTAATATCAGATAAAGTTGCAATAAACCAATTATCACTCTTCGTCGCAACGTTCCACAGACACTATAAAAGAATTTTCAGCCATTATCTCATTGAGTCTTTGTGAAGAATACTCTTTGTCTGTGTTCAGAACGGCATGATAAACAGTCTTGTCATGTTCTCGCTTGATTGAAAGGCTGTTGAAGTGCTCGGCGTCAAACAGTTCTTTTACTTTGGCGCTTTCATCCGTCAAATTATAGAACACTATTCTGAGTTGATAGTACCGCTTCATTTGGAAAAGTCTGCATTTTATATGGCAAATACATTGTACCGCAATTATGACGATAGTTGCACCCGTTGCCACAATGTACAACCCTGCTCCCGCTGCCATGCCTACGCCTGCAGTAGCCCAAATACCTGCCGCCGTGGTAAGTCCGTGCATTTTCTGCCCGCGGAACATAATTATACCTGCGCCTAAAAAGCCGATTCCCGATACAATCTGCGCCGCCACACGTGACGCGTCTGCATCTTGACCTACAAATGCGTGTTTGCTTACGACCATTATCAATGCCGCGCCTACGCAAACTATAGTGTGCGTACGTATTCCTGCTTCCTTGTAGCGCAACTTGCGTTCGAATCCTATTGCGAATCCCAACAAAACAGATACAAGAATTCCTATTAAATACTGTAATTCGTTTATGATTGATTCAGGCATACTTTTTTTTGCTATAAACGCCAATGACTAATCAAACAATGCACTTGACGTTTAAAATCCATTACCTCGCTGATCTATATTTTACTATATGACTACAGTACGAACTTAATTACGACATAGGCGACCTTTTAAACGTTTTTCAAATTCCTTAAAATTCAATCGCACTAAAAACAGAAACAATACTCATAAAAAACGTCGGGTAATATGTTTGCAAAAAAAAAGCAAACAACAGTATTTTTCTTAAGAAGTTTTGTTACTGTTTTAAACTGAAATAAAAAATTAAAAAATCGTTTGAAAGTTTTCTGTCATGATTTTTATTCTTTATTTATTATAAATGTAAGTAATAGAAATGTCAATGGTAGTTTTTGTTTTTTACTATCGGATTTGACACTAAATCACAATGCAAATGGCGCAGATGAATCTCTGCGCCATTTTTGCAAATCAAATCGGATTTTATTGATTCAATTAGTCTTAGCAGCCTCGTCAAATATAGCAATTATATTTTCTACAGGTGTAGGCGCCTGAATATTGTGTATTGCATTAAAGACATAGCCGCCGTTTTTGCCGAAAATATTTATACGTTCGCGCACTTCTTTTCTACACTGCTCTGCCGTACCGAAGGGAAGTGTTTTTTGCGTGTCTACACCGCCACCCCAGAACACAAGTCTGTAGCCGAACTTTTCTTTGAGAAATTCCGGCTCCATGCCCTCCGCAGAACATTGAACGGGGTTTACAATATCCACGCCCATTTCGATGAAGTCTTCCAGCAGTTCGGAAATTGCACCGCAAGAATGATACATCACTTTCCACCCGGTGTTTTGGTGCACCCAGTCATTGAGCAACTTGAAGTACGGTTTGTAAAACTTTACAAAGTGTTCCCGAGAAATAAACAGTCCGCGCTGTGTACCGAAATCCGTTCCGGAAAGAAACAAAACATCTATATTGTCGCCCACTGCCTGATACAACTTTCTGATGCTCTTTAATGCCGACTCTGTCTGCATCTTGTTGACTTCGTCTACATATTCGGGGCGCAAAACGTGTGCCATGAGCCATTCTTCAACGTTGCGTATGCCTTTGGGACTTTTGATATTTGCCCCCGGAAGTTTAGCGGGATCGCCAAGTGACGCCACATTGAAATTGCACACTACTCCGAAGTCGGTTTCGTGACGCAACTGGTGAGTATGTCTGCGGTAGTACTCTGCTTCCTCGTCGGACATCTCTACAAAAGTATCGGCAAAGTCGTCACGCGCCTCAGTTTCGTCGTCGATGGTAGTTGTGCTTCTGTCGATGGCGTCAAAATAATAGCCGTCAGGAGGCATACGGTAGGAGGGAGTTGCAGTTACGTCCCCTTGAGGATAAGCCAATCTCGTACCGTCCGACTGAATCGTGTAATTAAATCCCTCAATGCAGAGTCCGTCACCGCCACCAGGTATAGGATAATCCTTAAACTTTAACGGATAGTTGCGCACACCTATAGAATTTGTGTACGGTATCGTACCGATAACGTCAGATCCCATCTTCTGTCTCAATTCGATGTCAACATATCCCAACTGCTGCAACATTTCGTAAACCCACACTTTGCCATGTAAACCGAGCGCTTTGCGTAAATTGTCACAAGCGTGCGCATGCAGTCCGGTAACCGTAGTTGCGGCAAAGTCCACAGGCGGTCGATCCGTCTGTATGTGCGCAAGTGCCGCGAGCAACCTTTCTCGTGATGTCATACAAACCTCCGTAAAAAGTATTCACAGAAATTATAATATTTAACAGTCGCCGAGTCAATGGTAATATTTGCATTAAAACAGTGTTTATTTGTTTTCGTGAATGCGTCCCCTTATCAGATAGCCGTACAAAATTTTTCAAATGTCATAAATACTTTGCATAATTTTCAATTAAAATAAAATGTTGAGGTAAATTTTGCCTCAACATAATATCATTTAAATCTGATGGTTCACCGATTTAAAGTTGCATTACAGCGTTGTCACTGTATCCTTTACGGCGTTGTCTTCCACCGTCATATCGGGCAATGCAGGCTGATTGCAATCGGTACAAATATCGTCTGCTGTAGCGCCGTTGCAGTTTACATAAGTGTCGCCCACCTGAGCCGTTGCACCGAATTCTACAGGTACCTGAACACAGATGTTCTGACCGATGGTAAACACGCATGTGCCGTTCTTAACGCCGTCACACCGCTTTTCCGGGCGTGACAACTGTTGTTGCGCCACAGCACTTGGTAACTGTGGCGCCTGCACGCGCAAACGGAGTTACCGTGACGGGAACACATACCGTGGACATCTAATAAGCGACGGAGGGGCAAGTTTGTTCTTGATTGTCATTAAACATAAATAAAAACTCCTTGTATTGAAGTGCATATTTCCATATGCTCAATTTCATGTTATGAATATACGGCACAAAGCGTTACACTTGACAGGACGTCTCTCGGGTAAAAAGTTGATTGTTGTCGCGGCGTTCGTTAATCTAAGTAAATACAATAAAAAAGGCAGGTGATTTAGTTCACCTGCCATAAAAGCAAATTAATTTACTTAGCGTAATCTACGCTGCGTGTTTCTCTGATGACGTTGACCTTGATCTGTCCCGGATATTCCAGTTCGCTTTCAATCTTTTTGGCAATGTCGTGAGCAAGCAACACGGTCGTTTCGTCATTGACGACTTCGGGCTTGACCATGATACGTATTTCACGTCCTGCCTGTACGGCGTAAGTCTTCTGTACGCCTTCAAAGGAATTGGCAATTTCTTCCAGTTTTTCCAGACGTTTAACATAGTTTTCAATGGATTCGCGTCTTGCACCGGGGCGAGCACCCGAAACAGCATCCGCTGCGGCAACGATAACCGCTTCCATTGTCATAGGTTCGACGTCTCCGTGGTGAGACAGAATGCAATTGACTACTTCTTTGCTTTCTTTGTACTTTTTAGCAAGGTCGGCGCCGATTTGCATGTGTGTACCTTCCACTTCCTGGTCAACGGCTTTACCTATATCGTGAAGCAACGCTCCGCGCTTTGCAAGGTTTACGTCCAGTCCCAACTCGGAAGCAATGATACCTGCAATATAAGAAACTTCGATAGAGTGATTTAACACATTCTGACCGTAAGATGTACGGAACTTGAGCCTGCCGAGCAGTTTTATAAGTTCGGGATGCAATCCGAACACCCCTGTATCAAATGACGCCGCTTCGCCTGCGTCTTTGATTGTGACTTCCATGTCGCGCTTTACTTTTTCCACCATTTCTTCAATGCGTGCGGGGTGGATGCGACCGTCCGTGATAAGTTTTTCAATTGTTATGCGGGCAATCTGCCTTCTGACAGGGTCAAACCCTGACAATATAACAACTTCGGGAGTGTCGTCAATGATAAGTTCCACTCCGGTTGCGTTTTCCAATGCACGGATGTTACGTCCTTCGCGACCTATAAGACGTCCTTTCATGTCGTCGTTGGGCAAAGGAACGGTTGTAATTGTCGTTTCGGAAACCTGATCGCTTGCACATCTCTGTATAGCCATACTGACTATTTCGCGCGCTTTATGTTCGGCAGTTTCCCTCGCCTCCGCCTCAATCTTTCTTACCAGACCAGCGGCATCTTTTCTTGCTTCCGAAGTAATGGATTCGATAAGCAATTGTTTTGCTTCCTCTTTGGTAAGACTTGCGACACGTTCCAGTTCCTGCTCCATACGTTCGGCAGACTTGTCAATTTCCTGCTGACGCTTGTTGAGTTCGTTTTGCTGAGAAGCAATGTGCTTTTGCTGACTGTCTAACTGGTCAATCTTTTTAAGCACTATTTCTTCCTTTTTGTCAAGAGCCTCCTCTTTCTGATTGAGGCGGTTTTCCTGACGTTGCAGTTCCTGATTTTTCTCACGAACCTGCTTGTCGTGTTCTTGCTTTAGTTTGTGGGCTTCTTCTCTTGCCTCTAAAATGGCTTCTTTCTTCAAAGCCTTCGCTTCGGAACGAGCATTGTCTACTATCGTTTGCGCTTCGGCTTTAGTTGTACCAATTTTTTTATCTCTAACATATTTATGGATAAACATCCCGAGTGCAGTACCGCCTCCGAGGGCAAGCACGCCTACAAGTACGGGAATTAACCATTGCAGTAAGTTGGATTCAGCAAGGAAGAAAAACGCAATGTCATTCATAACAGTTTTTCTCCTAAAATTTGATTGAAGTTGAAGTAAAATTCAACAAATATATTTTAAAGTATTTTTAAGGTATTGTCAAGACGAAAAAGTAAAAGTATTGATAATTATTAACGAAACTTATATTCGGTTTGTTTTGCCCAAAACAGACATACATATCAACTGCACGATTTTTGCTGTTTGCCGTCAGTTATTCCTTCAAATTCAGGTATATTATTACAGTAATAGTATCTGATAAAACATCTAAAACATATATAATGGGGTTAAAAACAAAATCGAAAATTAAAGGACTTACAATAGCGCCGTTTTAAATTAGCGTTTCAAAATAAAGAAATGCGCAACGGTTGTCAAGTTCATCTGTCTGCAGTTTCTGCAACGGCAAAGTCGGACTGCTCCGCTACTTTGGTGAAAAGCACAAAATACGGCAATACATGTACCGACATAAAAAAACGCCCACTTTACTTTTAAAGTTGGCGTTTTATATTTAATTTATTTTAGAAACTCAATCAGTTTCTTGCTGCTTGCGCCCGTCAAAACATAACAAAAACGCTGACCGTTTAAGGTAAACGAAAACTTTTTCTGCATACCGAAAAAGACGTTTTTTATTTTTAAATCGGAAAGTTCGCTTTTGTCTGCGGAAATCAACTGCTGACCCCATGTATTGTCAATATTTCCTTTGAAAACAGAAGTACGATTTCCGTTGACAGTTATAAGCACGATGTTCATCATTGCGCCCAACGCTCCGCCAATGGCCGAATCCACCTGAGCATAAGCATAGATTTCTCTTTCGTCCAATAAACCTTGCTCATGCATTTGTGCGACCGCTTGCTGTACTTTCATAAATTCACCACTTCAATTAAACAAATAAAAAAAGAACCTAAACGGACACTACGTCTATTCAGATTCTTCATGGTGGGGAGAGATGGATTCGAACCATCGAAGTCATGGACGACAGATTTACAGTCTGTTCCCTTTGGCCGCTCGGGAATCTCCCCATATAAAAAATGGAGCTGGTGAACGGAATCGAACCATCAACCTATTGATTACAAATCAATTGCTCTGCCTGATTGAGCTACACCAGCAAAAAAACTTATTCAGTTAATTGCCCAAATGTTGGTGCTTCGGGGCGGAATCGAACCACCGACACGGGGATTTTCAGTCCCCTGCTCTACCGACTGAGCTACCGAAGCGTAACATTGGCGACCTGGAAGGGACTCGAACCCTCGACCTCTAGCGTGACAGGCTAGCGTTCTAACCATCTGAACTACCAGGCCATATTTAAATAGATTTGGTATTGGTGGGCCTTCAGGGACTTGAACCCCGGACCGATCGGTTATGAGCCGACTGCTCTGACCAACTGAGCTAAAGGCCCTCACCTACTTAGTGGTCGGGGTGAAGAGACTCGAACTCCCGGCCCCATGGTCCCAAACCACGTGCGCTACCAAACTGCGCTACACCCCGATGGCTTACATCAGCTTTAATAGGTTACAATAAAATAACAAAATTGTCAACGGTTTTTCACTATTTTTTTTGAGAAAAAATTCTTCCGCCGACCCGCTGCAAAGCCGTCGCCAAAGATGCACTTTCTACAAGTGTTGCGGTCTGCAAAACCGCACGCAATCGCGCTAATTGTGATGTGACATTCAGCATGACAACTCTTATACTTTACCATTTTTCGACATTGTTGTCTACCGTCTTGCACTACTTTTTGCAAAAAAAGTCGTGTAAAATTTTCGCGTCCTGCCGTCAAACCGTTTGCATTATTTGTACGTTTAATTTATAATAGATACAATATTTTACAGAGAGGTGAACCATGATCAGTACCGAGCAACTCTCACACCGTATCGGGGTGGCAAGCGGAAGACAGAAGGCAGACATTGTGCTTAAAAACGGCAACGTGGTAGATATTTTCTGTCACAGAATCATTAAATGCGATGTAGCAATTACCGACGGCATTATTGTTGGACTCGGACAGTATGACGGAATAAAAAACGTCGACTGTACGAACAAATATATAATGCCGTCTTTTTTTGACACTCACTTGCATTTTGAATCGAGCATGTCCACTCCCGACAAGTATCTGATGCAGGCGGTAGCAAAAGGTGTTACAACCCTGAACGCGGATCCGCACGAAATTGCCAATATCTGTGGCAAAGAAGGAATAGACTACATGATGCAGTGCGTGAAATCCTCACCCGTGGATGTGCATTTTATGTTGCCATCCTGTGTTCCCGCAACGCCCTTCGAACACGGCAACGCCAACTTTACAGCCAAAGATATAAAAGAAATGTTTGCAACAGGCAAATTTTTCGGACTTGCGGAGATGATGAATTACCCCGGAGTTATATTCGCCGACAAGGAAGTTCTCGAGAAAGTGGCAACAGCCGACATCTGTGACGGACACGCACCACAAGTCAGCGGAAATCAATTGAACGCGTACCTTGCTACGGGAATCCGCTCCGATCACGAATGCGAAACTGTAGACGAAGTACTGGAAAAGGTTTCGAAAGGTATGTACGTAATGATACGAGAGGGCTCACAGACCAAAAACCTCACCACTCTTATCGGAGCAATAAACGACTTTACCAAACGCCGTCTGATGTTTTGTACCGACGACAGATATATAGGAGAAGTTGTGGAAAGCGGAACCGTTCAGAACTGTGTGGTAAAATCCGTAGAAAAAGGCATTGACATTTACGACGCACTTACCATTGCGTCTTTAAACGCCTACGAGTGCTACGACATCAAAAACAAAGGTGCTATATCGGTAAACTACAGCGCAGACATCATTGTTGCAGACGATATAGTCCCGAGAAACATTTTGCAGGTCTATAAAGACGGTAAACTTGTCGCCGAAAACGGCAAGGCTCTTTACACGCCTAATAAAGCAGACGACAGCAAGGTCACAGATACGGTCCGAATCAAACCTCTTGCGGCAAGCCGACTTGTACCGGAATTTACGCCCGGCAAAACACCTGTAATGCAGATTCTCAAAGATACCGTCGTCACGAAGACGATATATCCCGACACTACCGACGGATTGAATATGTGCGCAGTAATAGAAAGACACAACGCAACGGGCAATATAGGCACCTGTTGGGTAAGGGGTTTTAATCTTAAAAACGGAGCGATTGCTCAAACCGTAGGACACGACTCGCACAATATAACGGTATTGGGAGACAATGCGGAGGATATGGTAAAAGCAGTAAACGCATTGGGAACAAAAGGCGGTATGTCACTCGTTGTGAACGGAAATGTAGAATACGTCTTTCAACTGGATATAGCAGGCCTGATGTCCTCAAAAGACACCGAGACTGTAATCGAGGAACACAGAATACTGGAAGAAAAAACCAAGGCGTTGCAGATAAACAAGGATATCGCTCCTTTTATGTTGCTTTCTTTCCTTTCGCTGATAGTCATTCCGGAAATTAAAATAACAGACAGAGGATTGTTCGACGTAAACAATTTCAGGTTTTTCAAATCGATTGACGATAAATAATGCACTGATTTTTGCACCACGTGGCACAAAAAACTGCGCAAAAACTAAATATTTTTTTGACATAACAAAAGGCTGTACCCGAATCGGTGACAGCCTTTTTGTTTAAATGACAAAGGAAACTTCACGAGTTTTGCCGTTTAAAAGGTAAGTGTAACAACACACTACCCTTACAAGAGTAAGCAGATCATACCGCCTTTGCCCTCGTTTACAATCCTGCCCACTGTTCTGGACAGTTTTTCCTGCATTTCGACGGGCATTCCCACGCATTTTTCCGTAAGCCCGTCTTTGACAAGCCCCGACAGCGGTTTGCCGAACATGTTCGTTTCCCATATCTGTTCGGGATTTTGTTTAAATTCGGAAAGCAGATATTTGCTTTGTTGCTCAGTTCCTACAATAGGACTGACTTCGGTAGAAACATCCACTCGCATGATGTGAAGACTGGGCGCGGTAGCACGCAGACGAACACCGTATTTAGTACCCTGCTTTACAATTTCGGGTTCTTCGAGACGTATGTTCTCCGCAGAGGGGCATACAACTCCGTAGCCGTTTGTCTGAGCCTCTTCGAGCGCGGTTTTTACAGTATCGTACTTGCGTTTTGCCGACGCCGATTCGCGTACAAAATTCATTACAGCAAATTCGTCCTTTATATCCGCTCCCGCCTGTTCGCTAAGCACCTTGTAGAACAGTCCTTCCTGAGGCTGAATGTCAAAATACACTATTCCTTTTCCCATATCGGCAAGTTTTACCGAAGGCGGATTTACTCCTTCACACGGCTGGAAAGATTCGGCAAATTTCTTCGCGTCTTTCATCTTGTAAATGTCAGCCGATGCCTTGCGACATTCGGAAACGATGTCGGAAATCAATTTGTCGTCGCTGTCCAGAATACGCATCCAATCGGGAAGATCGATCTTGATGCAGTCGACGGGAAATTCGTCAAGAATGGCTGAAAGTACCACCGTCATGTCTTCCGCTTCCGCACTGTCCACATTCAGAGGTATTACCGATACGTTATATTTTTCTTCAAGAGCCTCGGCAAGCATTACGGTATCGCGCGAACCTGCATTGCGTGTATTGAGTACGATTACAAACGGTTTGTTGCATGCTTTCAATTCGCTGACAACGCGTTCTTCCGCCGGTATATAATTGCTGCGCGGTAGGTCGGTAACCGTGCCGTCGCTTGTAACGACGACCGCTACCGTGGAATGTTGCGTAACTACCTTGTGAGTTCCCATTTCCGCCGCTTGTTCGAAGGGCATTTCTTCTGCCGACCATGGCGTGCGTACAAGACGGCTTTTGCCGTCTTCACTGAGTCCTTCCGCTCCGTCCACGATGTAACCGACGCAATCTATAAGGCGTACATTGGCTGTTCTGTCATCCAACGTCAGTTGCACCGACTGTGCAGGAACAAACTTCGGCTGAGTCGTCATTACGGTTTTACCGTCGGCAGACTGCGGAAGTTCGTCCACCGCCCTGTTCTGCACGTTGGTATCCTTTATGTTGGGCAAAACAAGTTTTTGCATAAATTTGCTTACAAAGGCGGATTTGCCCGTTCTCACCGGTCCTACGACCCCGATATAAATGTCGCCGCCGGTTCTTTCGGCAATGTCCTGATAAATGTTCATACTGTTGCACCTTCCTCCATCGGTTTGTTAAATTGTATGACGGCAAAAAACAGATTAGAACATTGCGCCGTTGTAAGTTAAAAAAAATCGCCTTGCAACATTGCACCGAGGCAATACGCAAGGCGATTGACTTAATTCAATTATTTTCCTTGTCGTTGTCACCGACTGCGTTTTCAAAGTCTTTTTCCACTTGTATAGCCTTTTCGCTTTTAAGTCTGAAAACCTTTTTACGCAATCCCATGGGCAATTCCTTCCCTCTGAACAGACGCGCTATATTGTTGCGGTGTGCAAAGAATACCAACGCCACAATGGCAGTGACGGCAATACATGTCAGCAAACCGTACTGCGCTAAAAACACCCAATGCCAAACAGCGCAAAACAGCATATATGTCAACGCGGAAACGGACATTCTGTCGGTAATCAGCACAATGACTACTATTATCCAGATGGCGCATACGTTCAGCAGGGGCTGGGCGACAAACAATATTCCTATTGTAGTAGCCACTCCTTTGCCGCCGCGAAACTTGTGCCAAATGGGAAATATATGTCCGAGCACCGTAAAAAATCCCGTAAAATAGACGGCATACAGCGCGTCCGACGGGGAAATAGCATTGAATACGCACAAAGAAATCAGAGAAGGAACAACGCCTTTCAACGCGTCACACACGAATGTGAGAAATCCCATACCCAATCCGAACACGCGAAACATATTTGTAGTGCCGGGATTGTGACTTCCGCTCTGTCTGATGTCCTGTTTCTTGATCAGGCGCGAAAAAATCACGGAGAAATTTACCGAACCTACAAGATATCCTCCCAAAGCGCACAGCGCAAGTTGCCACCAGAATTCAATCAATACCATAATCAATCAATCCTTATCACTGTCGTCACGGAACACAAGCCGTATGGGAGTGCCATCCAGTTGGAAAGAGCGACGGATGCAATTTTCCAAATAACGTCTATAAGAGAAATGCAACAACTTGGCGTCCGACACGAAAAACACAAATGTAGGCGGCTGCGTTGAAGGCTGAGTTGCATATTTGATTTTTGCCCTGCGTCCTTTTATCGACGGGGGTTCCACCGCACGTACGGCATCGGTCACCACGTCGTTAAGAAGACCCGTAGTAGCACGGAAATTGGATTTTTCATACACATAATCCACCATTTCCATCAGTTTGTTTACCCTCTGACCGGTGATGGCGGACAGGGTTATATATTTAAAATAATCCATAAAAGCAAGATCGGCATTAAGTTGCTTTTTAAATTTTTCTACCGTATAGGTGTCCTTTTCAACAAGATCCCATTTATTTATTACCACAACGGAAGGTTTGCCTTCTTCGTGAATAAACCCGGCAATCTTGACGTCCTGCTCGGACAAACCTTCATTGGCGTCCATGACTATAAGACACACGTCGGCACGGCGTACGGCGTTGAGAGAACGTATAACGCTGTACTGTTCTACGCTTTCCTCTTCGATAGCACGTTTTCGCCTCATGCCTGCGGTATCGATAACAATGTATTTTTTGCCGTTATAGGTAAAGGGAGTGTCAATGGCGTCACGCGTCGTACCCGCTATGTCCGAAACGATTGTACGGTCATAACCGAGTATGCGGTTTACAAGGGAGGATTTACCGGCATTAGGCTTGCCCACTACGGCAATTTTTATAGCATCCGAATCGTCCTCGTAATCTTCTTCGGGGAAATTGGCGACTACCGCTTCGAGAAGATCGCCGAAACCCTGTTTCTGCTCCGCTGCAATCGGGAAAAAGTCTCCCAAGCCCAATGAATAGAATTCCGTTAGATCGGCTTCAAGGTAATTGTCCACCTTGTTGACGACCAACAGCACAGGCTTGTTGGTCTTGCGCAACAAATCCAGTACGTCGTAGTCTTCGCGTGTTATTCCCGTCTTTAAATCGGTAAAAAACAGTATAACGTCCGCAAGGTCAACCGCTATCTCAGCCTGTTGTCTGATGTGGCGAAACATTATATCGTCGCTTTTAAACTGTATTCCGCCTGTATCCACCAAAGTAAATTTTCTGCCCATCCACTCGGCGTCGGCATAGATGCGGTCACGGGTAACTCCGGGCATATCCGACACAATGGATATACGGCCGCCGCAAACTTTGTTGAAAAACGTGGATTTGCCCACATTGGGTTTTCCTACTATGGCAACTAAAGGTTTTGTCATATCATTTCTCCAAAACGGCACGGCACAATTCGTAACCGTCCGTTATCATCTGTATTTCTTTGCCTGTTTCCTGCTTAAGTCGATCAAGAGTCATTCCGTCAAGAAAGACATCTTCCGTTTCTCGAAGCATTACCGAAGGCAAAAGCAAAACTTCGTTACACTCTTTAAAAGATCTTACCGCCTCTGAAATATCTCCGCCCGTCAGCAGTCCGGCAACGGTTACGCTGCTGCCAAAAAACTTGTTGACTACGGTAAGCACATTTACGTTTACTCCTTTAAACTTGCTTTTGGCAAGGTCAATCAATTGGCTTATATACGGGCCGGCGGAAACCCCCGTAACGATAGTAAAGGATTTGGCTTTCGCCTTTACACTGTCTTCCAATGCCAGATTGAACTGATAAAGCAGATCGGCTATAAGACCTACGCCGTTTTCTATCTGTTCGAAATCGTCATAATACTCGTAATCGGGCAATTCGCGTTGGGCATAGACATACATTTCGTCGGAGCAGAACACAAAATGTCTGCCATGCCGACGATAGACCTTTTCCGCAAAATCGGTGACGAAATCTATTGTTTTGTCGGCAACCTCTTTGTCTACCTTTAAAAGTTCGGGCAACCCCTGTCTGTGTCCCGTAAGACCTACGGGTACAATCGCAAGCGTTTCCACCATGGGATACAAAGTGTACAGATCGTTGACTGTCTGTTCGAGCACTTTGCCGTCGTTGACTCCGGGAACCATCACTACCTGAGTGTGCAAGACTATTCCGCCGTCGGTGAGTCTTTTCAACAAAGGCATTATAGGTTGCGCATTTGCGTTCCCCAAAAGATAGCGGCGGACTTCGTCGTCGGTTGCGTGTACGGATATATACAGCGGGCTGAACTTCTTGTCAAGTATGCGTTGAATTTCCCTTTCCGATACATTGGTCAAAGTGACGTAATTTCCAGTGGCGAAGGAAAGCCTCCAATCGTCGTCTTTTACATAAAGAGTCTTGCGCTGTCCTTTTGGAAGTTGGTCGACAAAGCAGAAAATGCACTTGTTTGCGCACCAACGAGGCTGAATGTAGCACTGCTCACAGAAATCCCAGTCCATAGACTGCCAGTCCTCCTTGGCAATGCCGATGTTTTTCAACTCGCCGTTGCGACTGACAGTAACCGTAAATTTTTCCTGCGAATCGTAGTACGCCACGTCCAGCATATCGAGCGCGGGCTCGCCGTCAAACGCCACTATTTCGTCATCCTGCCTCAGTCCGGATTTGTAGGCAAGCGATTTTTTGTCAAGTTGCGACAATTTAAGCATAAATACCTCATAACAATAAGAGGCAACCAAATCAGGTCGCCTCATTAAAAACAATACGATAACGTATTACAGAGTAATTACATAGTGAGGATATTTGGAAAAATCCTTATCGCCCAACATCTTTACAGACTTGATGACTACGGGATCTCTGAACATCGTACGGGATTCCGTAACTTCGTTACCTTCGTCGTCGGTTTCCACTACAACCTTACGTGTCGTTGTTGTAGTCATAGAAGAGTTGTTGTTGAAGTCGTAAAGTACGGAAGCGGGAATTTCCGTTGCATTTTCCACCAGGGCAACGTCGTCAACGTAAACGCTGATGGACGCCAACGTGGCAAATACAGCGTAGTTCTTGTAGTTTTCCGTCTGCGCGCTGCTTGTGGTCATAAAGAACGCCGTGCTTGCTTTGTCGAAAGATGAAACGGAACTTTCGTGATACATAGCAAGGCTGAACAAAGAAAACTTAGCGTTTCCGTCTGTGATTTCCTCATTGTCCTTGTCGGCTTCGTCGACGGGAAGTTCCCAGCCGTTCTGATAAAATTCGCCCAGAATCGTATAGCCTACGTCTTTGGTCTTATAGTAATTGTATTCGAGGTCTTCGTCGGGATTGTATGTGTAACGACCTGCAATCCACGAATTGGTAGAAGAACTTATGCGTGAGTCAAACACCACGTTGTCATAGTAACCGTCGTTCACAAGATTGATAAAGTTGGCGACTGTGATAGGAGCCTTTTCCACTTCGAGATCGTAAACCAACACAAGACGTGTTGTCTTTTCGTTCAATGTGTATTCCACGGTCATTTCAGCCTGAGGCCTGCCGTATTCGTTTACAAGATTGCTGATTTGTCCTGCGCTCAAAAAAGAAACGCTATTGCATCCCGTCATGGAAACAAGCAGGACAACTGCGATAAACACGAGAGCTATTTTTCTGAGTTTCACTTTAGATACCTCTTTTGGTAATATTGATTTAATAGTAAGTTTAAAACAAACCTTTTTATATTGTAACTAAAATTGAAGTTTTTGGCAACTTATTTTACGTTACTTTTTGTAATATTGCGTAAGATCCACGTTTAAAACCACGCTTTTTTTGTCCAGATACTTCAAAGGTCCCTGTTTGAAGTGGAACATTATTTTTGTGCAGCAAAGCAATTGAGTCTTTACGCGGTACCTGCGGTTGATTTTGTTGATGCCGTATTTGCCGTCACCGAGAACGGGAAGTTTGATGTGAGCAAGGTGCGCGCGTATCTGATGAGTCTTGCCGGAAATCAGTTTGACTTCCAGAAGCGACAGTTCGCCCATATTCTTGACAAGCCTATATTGCGTCTCGATGGGCACGTACCCCGTCTTGGGGGTGTCAGAAACGTACACCATGCTCTTCTTGGCATCTTTAAACAGAAACGCTTTTAAAGTTGCGCTACTCTGCCTGGGCTTGCCGACGACAATCACACTGTAAGTCTTGTCGATTTCGCGTTCCTTGAAGGAATTGAGCAATTCCGTCTCAGCGGTTTTGTTGAGAGCAAACACTACAAGTCCGGTAGTATTTCTGTCAAGACGGTGAACGGCGGTAACCGTGCCGTCGGTAAGAGTTGCGTTCAGCCTGGATTTCACCGAATCGTCGCCCTGAACTTCGATTCCGCAAGGCTTGTTTACGACCAGAATATTTTCGTCGCGGTAAACAATTTCAATGGCGTTTTTTTCACGGTCGGGAAGATAGACGTGCACGACGTCGTCCTTGTTTACGTTCATATCCACGTTTACCCTTGTGCCGTTGATTTTTACACTTTTGGTCTTGATTATTTTCTGTATCTGAAAATATCCCAAATCCGTATTATTGGCAATAAGATCTGAAAGTAATTGCCTGTTGTCTACTTTTATTTCCTGAAGCATACAGATATTATACCAAATACACAGGGAAAAATCAATTAAATAAGCAAAATTTTAAAAACTGCACGTCACCGTACCGACTGCGGAAAACGTCGATGCCGACGGCTTTGACAAAAAACGGAAACAGCAGAAAATCACGCAGACGCAAAACCTTGTCACACCACCTTACGCAAATAAAAATGACCACGATTAACAAAGCCTTCGATGTGAATTTGTTTTTAATAACGCTACTTTAATGACACTGTTCACAAATAAAATCAGGCAACTTTAAACAAGGTCTTTTTGTTTTAAAAGGCAAAAATGCACTACTATGTTTAACATAATAGTGCATAAAAGTACAAAATTCAGATATTGTCGGACAAAAATTCAATTGTCGAGAATATAGTCGCTGTTGTCATCCCGACGGACATTTGTACTTGTAACGCAACAATCGGGAGAGCGCACCACGTTTATCGCGTTGGACAGACTGATACGCACAAGTATCACGTCGTCTCCGATTTTTTCTATATTGCCCCACGGAATAAAAACGTCTTCCGCCTGTTTAAACAATTTGCGTTGTCCGGGTACCACCAGCCCCAATACGTTTTTGTTCTGCGTATTCATAATCATATCGCACGCTCTGCCCAGTTTTTTACCGTCGCAGAGATTGACCACTTCTTTATTGCGCAATTCGCTGAAACTGATTTCCAAAACTTTCCTCCGTTACATTGTATTAGCAACAGAGCAAAATATTGACAAATTTTTACCTTTTACGACATCGATTGTCTGAGATGCGTCACGGCGTTCTTTTCCAGTCTGGATACCTGCGCCTGACTAAGTCCTATTTCGCCCGATACTTCCACCTGCGTTTTGTCCTGAAAATATCTGCGCATCACTATATCTCTTTCCCTCTCGTTGAGACTGTCGAGCGCCTGTTGCAAAGTAACGTTTTCCGCCCACACGTTTTCACTTATTCGATTGTCGAACAATTGATCCTGCAATGTGGCGCTGTCTTCGTCGCTGTTGTATACGTTGTCAGACAGTGACACGGTGTCGCTTATCGCATCGAGGCAGTACACCACTTTGTAGACGGGAAGACTGAGTTGTTCGGCCACTTCTTCGAGCGTTACTTCATTGCCCGTTTCGCGCTCCATCTGTTCTCGTGTGTGCAACGCCTTGTAAGCCACGTCTCGTATTCCTCTGCTTACGCGCATCGAATTGGATTCTCTTAAAAATCTGCGGATTTCCCCTATTATCATAGGTACAGCATAGGTGGAAAACCGAACGTTTAAATCAGTGTTGAAGTTGTCTACCGATTTTATCAGCCCCACACAACCTATCTGGAACAAATCCTCTATATTGCCTTTGCCCGCATATCTCTGCACTACGGACAGGACGAGGCGCATATTGCACATTATGAAATAATTGCGATCCTGCTTGTTGCCTGCTTTTATGCTCAAAAGGAGTTGTCGCGATTGCTCACCTGTCAGCCTCGGAAGACTTGCAGTATCCACTCCGCAAATTACAACCTTTCTTTTCATTTGCACCTCCGATACAGTTGTAGTTTGAGCCGATACGGTTTAAAATATACTAAAGTATTGACAACCCCAACACGACGTTATACAATTAAAGCAAGGAGAGTCCGTATGCTTAGAGAATTTATAAATCAACTGGAAAAATTACCTCAAAAAGTCATGACCAACACGCTGGAAACCGATACAATCAAGCCGGTAATCGCTGTAATTGTCGCACAAAGTCAGCAGGTACTTGCTCACCGCGATCTTGACGAAGTGGCAAAGCGGGTGGAAATGGGCATTCTCGCCAACGGCGGAAATTACATGAGAATGTATGTCCCTGCAATAGACAGCACTGCAATGACGGGCACAAACTGGGCAAAATACGACTTGCCGTCAAGAGATCTGGTCGCCGACAGCGTAGAGTCGATGGTATCCAACGACTTTTTCGACGGTATAGTATTTATCGCAAGCGAACCGAATTGCACGGCAGGAATGTTGCTGGGCGCAATCAGGGTAAACATACCGTCAATGTTCGTATGCGGCGGCACAATGTCGCCTATAGTAGAAAACGGCATACAATACGGCTTTACGCATCTTTTCAGACAGGTTGGAAAGGTAAAAACAGGCGAAACGGACTTCGAACTGCTGTCTAAAATCGAAAACAACACTCCTCTTGCGACGGGTACCGATTGTTCCAGATTCGGAGCAAACAGTTTTAACTGCGCACTCGAAACGCTGGGACTTGCCGTTCAGGGTAACGGCACCGCCCCGGCGATGTCCACACAGCGCATGGAAATTGCACGCAAAACGGGGATGGCAATAGTAAAGGCGGCGCAGGACAGACTTACTCCGCGTCGAATGGTAACGCCCGTTGCCCTGCTCAACGCCGTAATTGCCGATCTGGCGTGCGGAGGAAGCTCCACTACAATGCTCAACATAATAGCGATAGGCAAGGAACTGTCCTACAAGAACGTAACTTTAAAATCCATTGGCGATCTTGCCAAATCAACGCCCGTACTGCTTCACGACAAGAAAAACGGCATTGCATTGATGAATCAGTTCAATGAAGCGGGCGGCATGTACGCAATGCTCAAACAACTTTGCTCCGAGCATCTTGTCAACGCCGACTGCGTAACTTACAACGGCACGTTACAATCCGTATTGCAAAACGTAAGCATTGCCGACAGCGACGTAATACGCACATCGGCAAACTGTCACAACGAAACAGCGACGCTGCGCGTGCTGTACGGCAATGTGGCGGAAGAAGGTTCTTTCGTGCATTACAAAGGCGAAAGCGCGTTTGTAGGAAATGCACGTATCTACCACAGCGAGGAGTCTGCAATAGACGCTCTGATGCACAGGGAAATACGTCCCAAAGACGTAATAGTAATACAAAACGAAGGCCCGAAAAGTTGTCCCGGCATGCGTGAGATAAATGCAAGTCTTGCGCTTATAGAAGGAATGGGATTGCAAGGTAAAGTTGCGGTAATAACCGACGGCAGAATTGCAGACTTTTATGAAGGAATAGCAGTCGGACACATAACTCCCGAAACTAACGAACACAGTTTATTTGCCGTTTTGCAGGACGGCGACGAAATTGAGATTTCCGTTGCCAAAGGCAAGATTAACTGCGACCTCAAAACTAAAGAAATACAGCAACGCCTTAAAGATTACGACAACCACAACGCAAACTACGCCAACCACTACCTTAAAAAATGGGCAAGAACCGTAGGCACCGCGTCCGACGGATGCTTTACCAAACTGACCAAAAAGTAATATAAAAATCGACCGCCGCAGTAACTAATTTCAGTAAGTTGCGGTATGTATCTGCACAATAAAAAAACGGACTGCGCGTCCGTTTTTTTACTGCAAATCAATATTTTAGCTACTCCAAAGCCAAATAGAAAGCGACACGTTTTGTGTCGCTTTTACAGCATATTATGTCTGTCATATATTTCTGCGTATGCAGGGAAAAATATACATGTTTATTTTTTTGACTTAGTTCTGAGTTTTTTAGCCTTCTGAAGTTCTTCCTGCCAGCACCAGTAACACATATTTTCGTAACTTTCGTCGCCGCCTATAAACACTACCGGCCCGTCGTCGACGCAATGTCCGTCAATGAAACGGGCGTTGACCGTCGATTTGTTTCCGCAACGGCAAACCGATTTTATTTCCTGTAACGAATCGGCAAGTTCCACAAGCCTTTTACTTCCTTCAAACAACTGACAACGGAAATTTGTAAGCAATCCGTAACACAGCACAGGTACTTTTTGCGTCAACTGTTTGCACTCGTCTATCTGCACGCATGTGCAGAACTGCGCCTCGTCGATAATTATACAGTCACATCCTCCATCCGCAACAGCATCGTTGTACAATTTCACGATACTGTCCGTAGGCGATACAGTCTTACATTCCGCTTCAAGCCCTATGCGCGAACGCACCTTAGGTACATCGGTATCCCCCCTGTTGTCAATCAACGGTTTTATGAGCAATACTTTCATACCCTTCTGCTCGTAATTGAATTTGCACATCAGTGCCTGCGCGGATTTGCTGCTTCCCATTGTTCCGTATTTGAAATATAATCTTGGCATTTTACTTGTCCTCTGTAAATTCAGTTAGAAATTCGTCTATCGTTTGTATTGCCTGCGTTTCTCCCTTGTAGCAACGGCAACGGAAATAATCGTCGCCCGTTATCATGGAAGAAATGTTGTTGTTTAATTCACTGTCATATATCACAAGACAGGGTTTGCGCAGTTTTTCGGCAAAAGCCAACTCATAGCCTACGCCGAGGGACGGAACGGTTACTTCTGCTACCACCACGTCGCTTTCGGTGAGCCATGCCGTGTCCTGCCTGTACACTTCTTCGGCAGGTTTATAGCCTCCCTTGCCGTAATCGGCGTTGCCTATATGTTCAGTCAGCACGTCTCCGTAACTCTTCATGTGTGAAATGAACCTTGCATATCTGTCTGCAAGTTGTCTGCCGCCTTTTATCGAACCGCAAAAATATATTTTCATAATCACCTCAATAAAGCCCGTCTATCACACCGTCGGAGGATATCGTCATATTGACCGCATTGGGACGTGAAGGCAATCCTGGCATCAACAGCATGCTGCCTGCCAATGCTACTATAAAGCCCGCTCCGTTGCGTATTTCCACATCTCTGACCGTCAGAGTAAAGTTTTCCGGTGCGCCGAGCAATGACGGATCGTCGGAAAAAGAATACTGCGTTTTTGCAATGACAACGGGATATTTGTCAATGTCGAGTTTTTTCAACGCCGAAAGACTTTGTTTTGCCTTATCGGTGAAAATAACTTTGCCTGCTCCGTAAATTCTCGTTGCAACTTTTGTTATTTTTTCCTCAACGCTGTCAGAGTCCTCGTACGCAAAGCGAAAATCACGGTTTGATTGCCGATCGCACAGTCTTACGACTTCCTCCGCAAGTGCGATCGCACCTTTGCCGCCTTTACCCCACACGTCAGCCTCTACGGCTTTTACTCCCTGATTTTCGGCACTGCTTTTAATCATTTCCACTTCGGCGTCTGTGTCGGTGGTAAATCTGTTTATAGCCACTACACATGGCAGCCTGTAAACGTTTACTATGTTGTTTATATGGCGAATGAGGTTGGGCATTCCCTTCCGCAATGCGTCAAGGTTCTCTTCCGCAAGACTGTTTTTGTCCGCTCCGCCGTTAAGTTTCAACGCACGGACGGTAGCCACAATCACAACCGCATCGGGTTTCAGATCTGCAACTCGGCACTTTACGTCAAGAAATTTTTCCGCACCGAGGTCTGCGCCGAATCCCGCTTCCGTCACCGTATAATCGGCAAGCGTCATTGCAATCTTGGTTGCCTGAACGGAATTGCATCCGTGCGCAATGTTTGCAAACGGTCCGCAATGCACAATCGCGGGAGTATAGCCCAAAGTCTGAACGAGGTTGGGTTTCAGAGCGTCCTTCAACAGTATCGCCATTGCCTCTTCACCGTGAAGTTGTCGGCAATAAACGGGATTGCCTTCAAAGTCGTAGGCTACAAGAATGTTTCCGAGACGACGTTTCAGGTCGTCTATATCTTCCGCAAGCGTCAGTATCGCCATCACTTCACAGGCGGCGGTAATATTGAATTTTTCGTAGCGTTCAACGGCATTTTTTACATTGTGACTGACCAGAACGCCCCTCAACGCCCTGTCGTTTATGTCAAGCGTACGGTTAAACTGTATGCGCTCGGGATCGATGTTCAGCGGATTGCCGTGAAACAGACAGTTGTCTATAAGAGAGCACAGCAGATTGTTGGCAGACGTTATGGCATGAAAATCTCCCGTAAAATGCAGATTGATGTCTTCCATGGGGACTATCTGCGAATAGCCTCCGCCCGTCGCGCCGCCTTTTATACCGAAAACAGGTCCCAAAGACGGCTCGCGAAGTGCAAGACAGGTATTTCTGCCCGTCAGGTTCATCGCATCGGCAAGTCCTATGGATGTGGTAGTCTTGCCTTCTCCCGCTGCAGTCGGATTTATTGCAGTTACCAATATCAATTTGCCGAACGCGGATCTGTCGTACTTTGTGTTTATCTTGGCTTTGTATTTGCCATACAGTTCCAGTTGAGAACGTCTAAGTCCCAACTTGGCGGCAATGCTCGTAATGGGTTTTAATTTACTCTTTCTTGCAATTTCTATATCTGTCATGCTTTTACCCCCTTCTCAGACAATATACAATAGATATTACCAAATTGACAACGGCTTTTCAAGGGGTTTTACAATAAGAAAAAAAATATATTTCTTTTCAGCAAAGAATGTGTTTGCACAAACAAAAAAAATGCCCGTTTGCGGGCATTTTGATTTTAAAAATTGTTGTCGACTTAAAAGGCTGTAAGATTGTTTTAATCAGTCCGTCCACACGGTCATGTATTCGCCTTCCCCCTCCATAAAAACCTTCTCACCTGCGGAAAGAAAGGCCGTATCGCCCAATCCGAGTTGAAGCCCTCCGGCAGTAAAACAGCCTTTGGTCACGGTGACGCAAACAAAACTGTCCGCATTGCCTATAATCTCGCTTTTGTTGTGGACGTTCAGTGAAAAATACTTACAGGCAAATGGCAGTTTGGCTACAAACGGCATTTCACAGGGAGTAAGACGCGCAACTTTGAGCGCGTCTTCGAGGTGCAGTTCGCGCGGTTTACCATCAGCGTCCGTACGTTTATAGTCGTACATTCTGAATGTCAGATTGCTGTTTTGCTGTATTTCACACAATGTAACGCCTTTACCTATTGCGTGCACCGTTCCTGCGGGAATGTATATGCAATCCCCCCTTTTTACGGGGAAAAACTTCAGTTTGTCAATTACGCTGCCCTCTTCCGCAGCCTGTCGGAACTGACTTGCCGACATTATTTCTTTTGTGCCGAGGTAAACTCCGCCGTAAGGCTTGCTGTCGAGTATGTACCACATTTCCGTTTTGCCTTGCTGACCGTAGACGCGCATTGCATATTGGTCGTCAGGATGAACCTGAACGGAAAGATCCCGCATGGCATCTATATATTTTACCAGTACGGGAAAAGAATTGAATTTGGCGCAATTGACTCCGAGATCGTCGGCGGACACGATTTCGGCAAGTGCTTTTGTCCCGTCGGGGGCAACTCTCGACAGACCGTCAGGATGAAAGGACAGTTCCCACGTTTCGGCGATGTTTCCGTTGCTTTTCTTGCCCCAGGCGTTAAGAGTTGTTCCGCCCCATATGTAGTTTTTGACGGCGGGAATAAGTTTGACAAACATATTTATACCTCGGTCGTTGGAATATTATACAGATACAATTAGATTATATAAAATGAGTGACAAACAGTCAATAAAAAAATGCGTTTCGTTACACGCAAAAAGGCAATGCCGTGGCACTGCCTTTAAAGTCAATTGATTTTTTTAGCGCATATCGTCACGCAGTGTGTGTAACAACAGTCAGACTGCCGTCGGCAACTCCGCCCATACCGTACACTATTTCCGTTGCGGAACCGTCAGTACCGGCAGTAGCCTGAGCAACCAGACCGAGATTGCCTATCACTGTGCTGATCGCTTCACCCAGTTGATTGCATATCCGCTGCACGTCGAACGAACCGGCGGAAGATTGCGCTATATCCAACAGCGCATTTATTACTGGATCGTTTTCCTGACCGTTTATCGAGTAAGAAAGAGTTTCGAGATGGACGGCACCTTCGGAATCCGCCGTAAGAGAGTAATCGCAGACTATGAAAACGCTGTCGGGAATCTTTACAAACGACGCCAACGCTCCCAGTGACTGTTTGATCTGTTCCTTGAAATCGGCAACGGACACTTCGCCTATAACGCGCATAAAAGCGCTGTCGTTTTCAAGTGATATGGTCAGTTGGCGTATTTTGACATCCAGTTCGCGTAATTGGGAAATTGCGCCCTCCTCGCCGCTCGCGCTTTCAACGATATTGTTGAATATATATGCCAACGTAGTGTCCTTGTACACTTTCACATACTGCTTGTCGTAAACGACCTTGTCTGTAAGCAAAGGCATATAATTGTCACCCGTCATTGTGCTACCCTGCATATTGTCGGACGCCTGTTGCTGTTCTTTCTGCTCGTCGTAAGGATTGTCCACTACGCTTGCGCCGTCGGACAAACTGTTGAACGCTTTATAAATATCCTTTAACTTAGTATCTGACAGACCGAGTTCTTCTATTGTTTTACCGCCTATGTTAAGTTGAGTCAGACCGAGATGTCTCGGAGTAAGGTTTGCTACCACAACCAGTCCGATACCAATCACAATCACTATGACAAGAACAAAAGTGATAAGCCCTTTTATAAATTTAAACATCCTTTTTCTCCCGTACCGTGCCGTAATCTTCGATTGATCTTCGGACGGTAACCATTGTGTTTTACAATATATTAAACAAACGTAAAAGCCATTTTGTTAATTGTTGACCAAAATAATTTAATTAAATCATTGTTGCGGAATGAGGATGCTTAAACTCAGCGTCAAATTTACAGCACGTAACCAAGTTTTTGAAAGAATTTTCTCACACTTGCATCTATATCGCTCACTTTGTCCGCACCGCTTTCGGCAACTGATTTAACGGAATCGCACAAGAGTTGCGGAAGTCGGAACACATTGTAAGCGCCTGGTATGTCTACGGCATGCGGATTGGCGGTAGTTCCGTAAGCCAGCGTGTAAAATGCCCGTTGGATGTATTTGTAAAAAGCGTCTACATCCCCGTCTGCCATATAAGCCCGCCCCATCACATAGCAAAAAGCGCCGTTCAACGCTCCGCAATTCACCTGCAAAGCAAGGTTGTCAAGAATGTAGGAAATGTTGGAATTGTTATTGCTTATATCGCGTATAAGATTGTCGAAATTTACGGACCCGCCCGAATACAGCATGAATGCGCATGTTTTTTCCTCCGACGAATTACCTACGGTTGTAAGTCTTTTAAATTCGTCCATTACTTTACCGCCGCAACCCCGTCTTTGAAGAGCCGATGCAAGGCGTAAATATGCGTCGGAAGTAACTGTGTGATTTTGTCTTTCGCGTATAATATTGCTATACCTTGCGGAATCGGTTTCCACAAATACGCAATAAGGCTGATCGATAAAAAACATTTCGGGATAAGACGGATCTATCCTGTTAAAGAAGTAGTCTACGTAATGTGGACTTCCCGCATATCTTGTAATCTCTATGTCTGAATATATAGGCATTTTGACCTCCTGTTACCCGATTGCCCAAAAGATAGTGATCGGGTTTATATGCTGATTTTCCGTTTAATACCTGAAACTGCCGTGAAGACGGTCTTCACGGCAGAATAAGTTAAATTGTTCGGGTACAGTCGCTCAATCGAAATTGTAAGTTGCGGTAACCGTCGCTCCTTCCGCCGTCGTATAAGACAGCACAATTTTTTCAAAAGCAGTACCGTAGTTGACTTCGACAGTCATGTTTTTGTACTCGTAGGTACTATTTCCCATAAACTGAGCGGTGGCTCTGACCGTTGCGGTAAACTTGCCTTCGCTAAAACTTGCGGTGTCGAAATATTCTCTTTTAAAGTTGAAACCGACGTTACCTATCTGTTTAAAATCGATGTCGACGCTTTCGCCGTTCTGTTCGGTGATGTTGCCGTTTTCAACCGTAACGCTTCCGCTGATCGTAGTTTTGTAGCCGTCAGCAGGTTGCGTCAAAGATATTTCCGTCAATTGTTCCACACTGTATTCAACTACGCTTTTGTCGCCGTCGTTTGTGACCGTAAACTGTGACGAAAGTGTTTCACCTTTGTATACGGTAACCACATTCAATGAAAAGGAAGGATATGCGCATTTGCTCATGTCGGACAAAACCTCGTAGGCGTCGGCAGGGGCAATGTCGCATCCGCTTACAAGCACCGCCGTGGCAAGACATATCATTAAAATAAAAACAAGAAATTTATTTTTCATGGTCTATCTCCTTAAAGAAGTTTTTGTTCCAACAGAAACAGGAACGCAGCCAATGCCGCCGCCATAAACGCGGTTGACAGCAACACGCTTTGCAATGCGTTTGCCGATTGCGTATTGACGTCGTTTACAAACTCGTTGTACTGTTCTACGGCCGTCTGCAATTGCATGTACTCTGCTGCTACAGACGCTTTTTGTTCATCCGTTAAAGCGTTGTACAACGAAATTGCGTTGTTAATTGCTTCAAACTTTTCCGAATTGCCAGTTGCACTTTCGATGGATTGCACGGCAGCGACAAACTGCTCCGTAGTCGACTGAGAGACTTCATCGTATACAGCCGTCAGAACTACATCTCCCGTAACGGTAAATGTGTAAGTCTGTAATTTGCTTACAAACGTCGCACCGCCGTCTGCGCTCCAACCCGAAAAACTTTTGCCCGCCGGTATATCCGCAATTACTGTGACGGACTGACCGACATCCACAATTGCGGTATTTTTGCCGGTGTCTCCGATGGTTCCGCCGCTTACGGTTACGGTGTATTGAGTTACGGACATTTCCTTTCCGCACATATCGCACATTCCGTCGTTGTCGTTGTCTGCATGCGGAATGACCGGTATAATCTGCTGTTCGACAAGTATTTCGCCACATTCGGAACATTTCTTGCCATCCATAAGACCTGTTTCGGTACAGGTTGCAGGTTTACCCGGAATAGTTACCTCGGTGTGAGTGTGCGGAGTTGATCCGCCTACTTCGTACTCGATTGTCACGCTGTCGAGATAACAAACGCCGGAATTGGCGACCAATGCGTAATTAAGACTGAAATAGGTGTCTGTTGTTTCTATATTCCATGTTGCTCCTGCAGTTGTCACGGTCTTAGTTCCGTGATCCGTACCCTTTGTGGGAGCAGGGCTTTCCTCACCGTAAGGAGTATCCGATGTAAGCAACTTCCACTCTCTGTCTTCGCCGCTTGCCAGAGTAACGGTAACGGAAACAATGCGTCCGGGCATCGGAGTCGTACTTGCCAGGTAGTAGGCAGATTTGCTTACGTTGAACTGCATCTTATCTCCGTTTTTATAAAGATAAGCGACACCGCTTACCCCTTCTTCGTTCCATTCATAGAAATCGTATTTGCTCACATTGGAGAAAGACTGCATTGAAATTGTTATGCTTTGGGTAGGACCTGCATTTTCATCAATTACGGTCACCGCTATCTGCGTTTTTGCCGTTCCGCAGGTTACCGTTATCATTGTTTTACCGCGATTGACGGCAGTTATCAACCCGTTGTCTACGGTGGCAATGCTGTTGTCCTCCGATGTCCACGTCACAGTGCCCGATGCCGTGGCGGTAACACGCCTCTGTTCGCCCACTTTTAGCGTAACTGCGGTAACGTCTACCGCAACGGTGTTTGTGACAGTGACTTTACATGTCTTCGAATAACCGCCTATGCTTGCGGTAATAGTCGCGCTACCCTCTCCTGTTGCCGTCACTTTGCCGCCTGAAACAGTGGCGACGGAAGGATCTGAAGTTGTCCAGCCGACAGTACCGCTTTCGGTAGTTGTGGCAATCAGAGTTTCCGTCTGCCCTACCGAAAGTTGCAACGTCGTTTTATTGAGGGTGAGAGGCTGAGGATCTACTGTTCCGTCTCCCCATATGGCGTCGGCATAATTTTCGTTGTCGATGTACGGATTGCGGTTGCCCTGAATTTCGTACACCGCTTCGTTTCTGTTGCGTTCGATATCGTCCACGGGATCGATATCGTTCCATTCGAGCAGCAGATCTATCGCCGAATCTTCGGAACTTTCATCCATTATATTGGTAAATTTCAGGGTTCCGAAATAAGAAGATATTCCGCTGCCGTTAGTGGTTCCGTAAACGTTCGAATAGGTATTGTAATGAGTGTAAACGTAAAGCACGATTCTCGCAACGTCGCCTTTTACGGAATCCAGCGGTTCGAAAGTTCCGCCACCGTTGTAACCGCCCAAAGCGACAGGCTGTTTACTCGAATCTTTGTAATAAACAGGCGTTCCGTTCGACACAACGCCGTATTTGTTGTTTCCTCTGGTACTGTTTAAAGTCGATTCCGCAGGACGTATGTGATGAAGGTCTCCTCCTCCGCCGCTTTTGCCCCACATACCGTTGGAAAGACTTTGACACCATACGTGTTCTCTGTTCCATGTGCCCACAGCACCGCTTCCCCATGTTGAAGAAATGTCCGCCTGCGAATAGAATTCCATAACGCTGTTGCTGTTGCTTCCCGCGTCGGTCTTTTTGATGATGGACGGATCCTTACAGTCGTCGTATGACGTATAGGTGTCGTGCGTGGTAGTAATAAGGTCATGCAACTGTCCGAGCAACTGAGTTCCGCTTGTGGCAGTGATATCCGAGTAATAGGAATCTTGCGTTGCCGCGTTTGCAGTGACAGCAGGAATATATCCTATAATTGCACACAGAAAGATAACTGCCGCAAGATACAGCGAAAGACAAATTTTGAAGCCTGCTTTGTTCATTTGTTTACCTTCTTCTTATAAAATATTTTTGATATCCGATTTTGTTAATACTGAATATTACTGTCAGAAAGTTAAATTTGTGAATACGGTTACAAATATAGTTTGTATCTCAAGTAATTATAGCACGCAATACAAACGCAGTCAAGATTTGTTTTAAATCAACGAGCGAAAATAAACGGCTTAAATCAGGAGTATTTGCAATAAAATTGCAAAAATACCCGAACAGACAACTCATAATACAATTTTTACTTTTGAATTGAGTCTGCTTTAAAACAAAGACTGAATAAGCGCAAAGTCGACGACGAAAAGGGTAGCCTTTAAAACACAATTTACGTTTTTTCATATTATATAATCGGAGATACATGATGTTTGAAAATTTCCGAAAGCAGATCGGAATAAACGACATCTGGCTGTCGGTATTTATGATAATTCTGCTTGTTCACATTGCGGTCGGTATGTTTTTACCTGCCGACAGCGGTAAAGAACCGATTGACGTCGTTACAAGAACAGCCACTGCCGTTCTTGCAGGGTATTTCGTCAGCAAAAACTTTGTCACTCAACAGCAGTCACCTATAGAAGACGAAGCGCAACGAGCACGCCACAATTTTCAGACAAACATTGTGGCGGCAACGGGACTTTTTGCACTTGGCATATTGCTTACTGCAAGATATGTCCGTATATCCGCGATGTCAATGACTGCCATTTCACAATTGCGGGACATTTTCATTGCCTCGGTGGCTTTTCTTATGGGTACGTCAAAAGGTCAATAAAAAATCTCTCTTGCACAGAGAGATTTTTTCATACTCGTCGTATTTTCAAAGTGCGACGTTTAAAATTCTTTCGCGGTATAAATCTTTAAGGAAATAAAATAAGAAATTACAAGCACGCCCGCTATCAGTACAGCGGTAGTTAAATTAAAAACAATCAAATCGGCACCGACAAATTTGCCTGCAGCGGACAACAATCCTATAAAAGCCAGCATAAATATCAGAATTACCGCTATCATGTACACTCTGCCCTTGTCCACTCCGAATTTAAATACAGTGGGTAACATGACTGAAAGTACCGTTATCTGCATGAACAAAGGAACAAACAAATCGGTAAGCGACGTTCGTTCCGACAGCAAATATACGACGGCGTAGGCGACAAATCCGGTTACGGCACATATGATTCCAAGCAAATACTTTTCGGCTACAATCGTTTTAATGTCTCTTCCGCTTGCAACGACAAACTTCTGCCATGAATCCTTTTCTTCGTAACCTATTGCTATCAGAGGCACCGACACAGTGACCAGAACGCCTATCGTTCCGGCAAACGCGATGTTTTGTACCGTGACAGACAACAGGCAGAACAGCAATATCATCGAAAGATACCACCATGCTTGTTTTCTTATATTATACAAATCTTTCAACAACAATCCTTTCATAAGTTTTCCCCCTTGGAATAAAACAACATTATGTCGTCAAGACACAAAGGTCTGTATTCGAAGTTTTTTGGCATATGCTGTCTGGCAGCCAGAACATCCACTCCGAACTGTCTCGGCAAAACTTTTAAAATTGCTTTTTTGTCCAATTCTTCAAGTTGCGTTTTATCCGCACTGTAAACGGCATACTTGCTGAGCAGTTCATCCTTTTCGGCACTCAAGACTACCTCGCCTTCGTGCACGTATACGATGTAATCGCAAAGTTTTTCCAGATCGGTTGTGATGTGTGAAGATATTACGACGGAGCGGTTACCCTGCTGAGTATAATCGTAAAGCATGTCTATTATTTCTTCTCTGACTACGGGATCAAGACCGCTTGTAGGTTCATCCAGTATAAGTAATTCGCTGTCGTATGACAAAGCAACTGCGATTCCTGCCTGCATCTTCATGCCTTTGGAAAAGTCTTTAAGCAATTTGTCTGAAGGTAATTTAAAATAGTTGACAATAGTTTCAAATTGCCGTGAATCCCATTTAATGAAAACGCTACGCAAAACTTTGTTTAACATATGAAGATTCAATTCCATGGGCAAGCCTAAGTCATCGAGCACAAACGCCGTCTTTTGTTTTTCAGCGACACTCAGTTGACAAAGAGGTTTTCCGTCAAAAAGTATTTGTCCGCTGTCGGGATGTATCGCGCCAAGTACAGACTTTATAATGGTGCTTTTACCGGCGCCGTTTTCGCCTATCAATCCCACTACCGTGCCTTCGGGTACATCGAAGGAGATATTTTTAACGGCAAAATTCTTATACTGTTTGCACAAATTCTTTACACTCAATTTATACATAATCAACCTCTGTAAATAAGTTTTACCAAATCGACAAATTCTTCTTCACTCAATCCGCACCTGTTGGCAATTTCAACCGCATTGGCAAGACATTGTTCCATTTCCTTGTAGTTGATCTCCCTGACGAATTCCTGATTGCGTTGTGCGACAAAACTTCCTTTCCCCACGACCGAGTAAATGTAGCCGTCACGTTCTAGATCACTGTAAGCACGCGATGTGGTAATTACGCTGATTCGCAGATCTTTTGCCAACTGCCTTATTGTAGGCAACGATTCCCCCGCCTTAAGCGTGCCTTCTAAAATCATGTTTTTGATCTGTTCGTAGATCTGTTCGTACAACGCCTTGCCTGAAGTGTTTGAAATATAAATATTCATTCTCTTTACTCCATATTGTATATATTGATTATATACAATATTACAAAATTAGTCAACTGTAATGGCAAGATTTAATAAATAATTAATAGTCAAGTTGATTTAAAAGTTTTTAAAATGGTTACGTTTGTGTTAATATGTTCCGATGAATAGGAAATGTAAAACAAACTTACTCGGTTTAGTTGAGATTTGTATATAAATTGCTTTTGCACGTATCGTTTAAGTGCTTGAAATTTTAATCAAATATTCTGTGCAGTGCTGAAATAATTAATGCTCACATCAAATAATAATCTGTCTTCCGTAAAACGATAAAAAGTAGAAAATGAACGATAAACAGCAACCTGACACATGTGGACACGCAAAGTAAATATATAGGCAGGCACGTCCGTTGCAACAAGTTTTAAAAAGTTACTGCGTACGCTCGCAGTGCTCAGACTACGTGTCAAAATTTAATTGTCCGCTTGTTCAAACGGAACTTTATAGCACCCATTCATTTTGTCCGCTTCATGCGTCTGTTTTAATAGTTTTGTATGATAAAAACGCAGGTCAGTAACCTGCGTTTACTTCTTGCGGTATTTTGAATCAGGAAACCGTTGGTTGAGGGCGCTTTTTCTTTAATCGATAATGACAGACAACGGCAAAGACGTCAACAGCAACCACTGCAGTCGTTATAATACCATTTACGAGAAAATGTGTCGGCCGTGCGTCGTTAGAAAGCAATAAAAAAGGGAGAGCCAATGCTCTCCCTTTCTGTTGCGCACCACAAGCGAGCCGCAACATTGGTGCCGATGACCGGACTCGCAAGGAGCACTTGATGCGACGGAATAGCGAGGTACATCAATTACAATTGAAATTAATCGCAGTGCCAACACTAAATGAATTTTTAGCCCTCTATTCGCAAAACACCGAGCGTCACGTCATTTCGCCATGCGGTCGAGAAAAGGTGTTGCGGCGAAGAATCAGGAAGCAATGGAAAAGGGAGAGCCAATGCTCTCCCTTTCTGTTGCGCACTATAAACGAGCCGCAACATTGGTGCCGATGACCGGACTCGAACCGGTACGGATGTTACTCCGAGGGATTTTAAGTCCCTTGCGTCTGCCTATTTCGCCACATCGGCATAAATAAAAAAGTGAAGACGTTGTGTTGACAAACTGCCAATGCCAAAGCACTACCACTATTGCCATGCACAACCCGTCTTCACCAAACTATTGGAGGCACCACCCAGATTTGAACTGGGGCGTAAAGCTTTTGCAGAGCTCTGCCTTACCACTTGGCTATGGTGCCGTAACAGTTGCTTTTATATATTATCAAACATACAGAAAAAAATCAACAATATTGTTAAACTTTTTGTAAAAATTTTGCTCCGAAAAGTATGTCTGAAATCAACATTAATTCACAAGGCAATGCCTGAAGCAAAGCCTTGTGACGGATGCTTTGTTATTCTATACTGAATACGTAGTAATACAACGGTTGGCCGCCGTACTGCAACAGTATTTCGATGTCGGGGAATTTTTCCTGAAGTTGTTCGGCAAAAGATTCAGCCTTGTCTTCCGGTACGTCTTTGCCGTAGTAAAGCGTTACCACCTCGCTGTCGGCAGTTGCCATTTTCTCAATCAACGTGGTTGTAACTTCTTCGGCGTTTTTACCTTTTTCAACAACACTGCCCTGTTCGAGACCGATGATATCGCCCTTCTTGATGGACAGACGACCTATCTTGGTATCTCTTACGGCATAGGTTACCTGACCTACGCTTATCGTATTGAGCGAATCGAGCATGTTCTGAAGGTTGTCGTTGAGGTTGAGGTCGGGATTGTAATTAAGTACAGCCTTTACGCCCTGAGGCACGTCCTTTGTAGGCAACACAAAAATGTTGCGATTTTTAATCAGTGTACGCGACTGCTCGGCGGAAAGAATAATGTTTTTGTTGTTGGGCAAAATAATTATGTTTTCGGCATTGATTTTACGTGCCGCAGAGGCAATATCCTCAGCAGACGGGTTCATTGTCTGACCGCCTTCAATGACCTGATCAACAAGCAAATCTTTAAAAATAGCCGAAAATCCGTCGCCGGCGCACACAGACAGCAGACCGATAGGCTTGCGTTCCGCTTCATACTTGGCGCGCAGTTTACGGTTTTGCTCCATCATATTTTCTATCTTGATTTTGTCCAGTTCACCCAGCGTCAAAGCCCTTGCAAGCGCATTGCCGGGGTTGTTGGTGTGAACGTGTACTTTTACAAGACTGAGGTCGCCTATTACAATGGTAGAGTTACCTATATCGTTCAGGTAATCGCGCAATTTGTCGATGTCGGTGACGGTAGTCGTCTTCTTCATATTTATAATGAAAAATTCGGTACAGTAACCGAAATCGGGATCGCCCAAAGACTCGTAGTCGATGAGAGCTTCGTGATCGTCGTCGGGGAAAGCAGACTGCGACGCACCCGAAACGATGTTTTCGGCAGTATAGTTTTCGGCACCGCTGATTTCTTCGCCGTGGTAACCTGCGATAAGCCCCTTGAACATTGTAATAAGTCCGAAACCGCCGCTGTCCACAACGCCTGCTTTTTTAAGCACATCCAGCATGTCGGGAGTCTGCGCAAGAACTTCTTCGCCCTTTTGCAGTACTTTTTCCAAAAACTTGTCAATATCTCTTGTACGTTTACTTACGTCGACAGCCTCTTCGGCCATGCCTCTTACAACTGTAAGTATTGTGCCTTCCTTGGGTTTGCTCACTGCGCTGTAAGCAAGTTCCGCGCCCGTACGCAAACCTTTGGCAAAAATTTTAGTGTCTATTTCTTCACATGAAGTGATAACATTGGCAAACCCTTTTAATATCTGCGACAAAATTACGCCGGAATTACCGCGTGCGCCACGCAAAGCACCTTTGCTCAAGGCTTCGGCAAGATCCGCCATACTTGTAGATGTGACATTGTTGACTTCCTTTACCGCGGAAAGCAACGTCAAGGACATATTTGTACCCGTGTCGCCGTCCGGCACAGGGAATACGTTTAACGAGTCGACCTGACTCTTATTTACTTCAAGCATCTGACTGCCTGCAATAATCATACGTTTCATTACTGCGGCAGTGATGTATGTTGCAGTTGAACGAGCAGAAGACATGTTTTACTCCTTTCTTATAACCAAATAGAAAAACTCGAAATTAAAGTCTGACTCCTACAACGTGAACATCGATACTGTCAACTATCATACCGGTAAACTTTTCCAACCCATATTTAACTGTACTTTTAAGACTCGATGCTACGGCAGATACAGGAAGACCGTATTTGAACACGACAAAAAGGTCTACGAATATTCTGTCACCCTTGGTGGCAATCCGTACACCTCTGCTCTTGGCATTGCGTTTAAATAAGTCGGACAAAGTGTCTGAAAAACCGTAAGGCACCATATCCACGACACCGTAGCATTCAGACGCCAGATGTCCAGCCAGCGATGCGATTACTTCTTCGGAAACGCTTATAGTTCCGTAAGAATTTCTTGTTCTCAGTGCCATTTTAAACCTCCGTATCTAAGTCAGCATATATTATATTACAATATTTACAACGATTTTACAAGTGAATTGAGGCAAAAAGAACATATTTTTGTACTTTTAACCTTATTATACAGTATTACCCAAATTTTTGCATAAAATTGCTTGCCAAACCTTTTAATTAGTGCTAATATATTTTAGCATTAATCAACTACACGGAGGTGTAAATATGTCAAAGGTATGTGCTATATGCGGTAAGGCAAAGATGTCGGGAAACAATGTCAGTCACTCCAACAGAAAGACTCCCAGAACATACAACGCCAACCTGCAAAAAGTAAAGGTAGAAAAAGACGGTCATGTTTCTACTCAATATGTTTGCACCCGTTGCATCAGAACTGCAAACAAGGAAAACTGATATTGAAGAAATCTGACGACTTCGCCCGGCGCGAAGTCTTTTTTTATGCCTTAAAATCGCACGCAATACAGTATTTAAATTAAATTGCGCACTAATTTGTCCGCACATCTTGAAAAACAAACGGTTTTTTGTTAAAATGACTCTGTATTAAAGGAGGTGGCTAAATGCTGACGCTGCTGTTTGCCGAAATAGGTAACACATGGGCTTTGCCCTTCGAAACGGATTTTATCATCTGGCTGCAAAGTCTTGGCGGAAAGGGAAGTTTCATTTATTACCTGATGAACTTTATCACGATGTTCGGCGAAGAATTTGTACTTGTCGGAATAATGGGGCTGATTTACTGGGGACTGGACAAACGCAAAGGCGAAAAAATCGGCTTTATGCTTATATTTGCAACCGTGGCAAATCCGCTTATCAAAAACATAGTCAGGCGCACACGTCCTTTTGACAGTGCGTCGGGAATAGAAAACCTGCGTGACGTTGGCGGCTATTCTTTCCCGTCGGGTCATTCGTCGGGATCGGCGTCCCTTTTTATTGGATGTGCCGTCACACACCGTAAGACAATGAAAAAGTGGATGACCGCACTATGCATAATCATACCCTTGCTTGTAGCATTGTCACGCAATTACCTCGGAGCGCACTACCTCACCGACGTTGTCGCAGGACTTGCCCTCGGCGTGATACTTGTATTTCTCATCGACCTGTTACTCAGAAAACTCAACAAATATATTGTCTACGCCGGTGCACTGGTACTGGGAGCCGCAGGATTTTTCTATTGCACTACAAGCGATTTCTTTACGGGCTACGGAATACTGTTCGGATTTGTATTTGCAGTGCTGTTTGAAGAAAAGGTGACAAAATTTAAAAATACACGTTGTTGGTGGCGTATTGCGTTGCGTGTGGCTGCAGGCGGAGCACTTTTCCTCGGTCTGAACGAACTGTTAAAACTGCCCTTTAACAGCGTGATCTACACGTATACCGCCGACGGAACCAAAATAATGAAAGACGGAATGGAAACATTTGAAAGAATCTTCCGCACAGTCAGATACGCAGTAGTCACATTTACGTGCATGGGAATATATCCGCTTATATTTGCACCCTTCGAGAAACTGTGGAACAGGTTGTCGTTAAACCGTGAGGGTGCCGTAAGCGTACACGACGACAATGTCGCAAATCAGGAAAATACGGAAAACAGTCAGAATCAGGACAATGACATTGCCTGAAAAACTCGATTAAAACAAAATTACATTCAAACAAAAAAAACGCCCGAATCAGTTCGGGCGTTTAGTGTTGTATCCGATAACATGTTTTCCCAGCAAAAGCCTTAAAATCGCACCGAGAAAGGCGGGCAACTTGACACAACAAATATTCTTTCTCATGAAATCCTCCAGTTGTTACAATATATGCCTTAAATGCACAAATTGTTACCGGAGAAACTAACCTTTCAATTTTCTTATGGCTTCGGACATATCTGTCGCATTAAAGACAGCACTGCCTGCCACAAGCACGTCTGCGCCCGCTTCCGCAAGCAATGGAGCGTTTGTCAGATTCACACCGCCGTCTACCTGCAACAGCACTTTGTCGCCGACGATTTTGCGTGCTTCCCGCAATCTTCTGTAAGTCTGCTCCATAAATTTCTGTCCGCCGAATCCGGGCTCTACTGACATAATCAGCAACATGTCAAGGCAGTCTTTATACTGCTCGATATATTGCAGACTGGTGGCGGGTTTTACGGACAACCCCGCCTTACAACCGCAATCACGTATAAGTCTGAGCGTCGCTCTGACGTTTGTGCATGCTTCGAGGTGTACCGTGATCAGGTCTGCGCCTGCGTCGGCAAACTGACTGATATACCGTTCGGGTTTGTCTATCATCAAATGCACGTCAAGCGGAATATCCACGTATTTGCGCATGTCTTTTATAACGGGCATACCGAATGTGATGTTGGGAACAAAACTACCGTCCATCACGTCGCAATGTATCCAGTCGGCACCGCTGTCACGCAAACGACGACATTCGTTACCCAAATCGGCAAGATCGGCTGACAGCACGGAGGGACTGACAATCATTTTTTTCATTTCTGACACTCCTTTCAGGTCAATTCTATTTATATCTGGACTTTTCTTTCTCCGCCAGTTCATTGTAAAGAGTCAGGTAGCGCTGATACCTTTCGAGACAGAATCTGCCCTCTTCCACAGCCTTTTTAACGGCACAGTCGGGTTCGGCGGTATGGGTGCACATTTTATATCTGCATTGCGGCGACAACTGCATCATATCGTCGTAATACAGCATAAGGTCGGAACTTACCGTATCGGTTACTTCCAGCATGGAAAACCCCGTAGTGTCCACTACAAAACCGTCGCCTACCGAATATATAGTGCTGGACCTTGTCGTGTGACGTCCTCTGCCCGTCTTTAAGGAAAGACCGCCTACTTTCTTGTTGAGATCGGGGACAAGCGCATTGAGCAACGAAGTCTTGCCAACGGCGGACTGCCCTGCAAAACACACTGTGTTTCCGTCTATATAGCCGAGCAATTGCGAAACGTCCCCGTTCAGAGAACTGACTGTCACCACATCGCAAACGGACGAATAGTTGTTTCTTATGCGTTGAGAAAAATTTTCATCCGCTATATCCGACTTGCTGACTACGATTACCGGGGTGATTTTATTTGCAAAACAGTTTACGAGTATTTTGTCTGCGAGCAAAAGATCGGGAGCGGGAGCAACGGTCAGAAGTATAAACGCAATGTCTATGTTGGCGACTTCCGGTCTTGTCATGCGGTTTCGGCGAGGATAGATTCGTTCAATTACTCCCTTGCCCTTTTGCACTTCAAACCGCACTTTGTCGCCTACAAGTATTTCACCGTCACCGTAGCGCAACTTTTTGGGAGCAACGCAAACAAAGGTATCTTTGTCGTGCATCACTTCAAAAACACCGCCTAATCCCTTGATTACGGTACCGTCAAGCAGATTACTCAACTGCATTTTCCTCCATAAATTTTCTTCTCAACTGACCGCAAGCGCCGTCAATGTCAACTCCCATCTGTCTGCGCAATGTTGCCGACACTCCCGCCTTTTCCAGATAGGACAAGAATTTTTTGGCATTGGCGTCCGAGGTCGCACGCAGATGACGTTCTTTGACGGGATTGAGCCGTATCAGATTGACGTGAGCCGACATATTTCGCACAACGGACGCAAGTCTCAGTGCGTCGCCGTAACTGTCGTTGTTGCCGTCTATCAACGTATATTCGAAAATCACACGACGGTGAGTTTTTTCAAAATATTTCCTTGCGCTTTCGGCTATTTCGCTTACCGAGTATTTGTTGGCGACGGGCATTATAAGCCGTCTTTTTTCGTCCGAAGCGTTGTGCAGACTTATGGTCAGATTGACCGACAGACCGAGTTGCGAAAGTTTGTCCATTTCCGGCACAAGTCCGCATGTCGACAGCGATATATTGCGTTGCGAAATGTTCAGTCCTTCGGGCGAAGAAACGTCTTTGATAAATTTGACAACGTTGTCAAAGTTGTCCAAAGGTTCGCCGCTTCCCATCAGCACGATGTTGGTAACGTATCTTTCACCGCCTCCTAAAGAATTGACTGCAATGACCTGACCCAATATTTCTCCCGAAGACAGATTGCGTATAAGTCCGTCTAACGTACTCGCGCAGAACCGACAGCCCATTCGGCATCCGACCTGCGTAGAAACGCACAAGGTGTTGCCGTACTTGTATTTCATCAGCACGCCTTCGATAACGTTGCCGTCCCAAAGGCGGTAAAGAAATTTCTGCGTTCCGTCAACGGCAGACGTACGGGTGTCGATTATGCTTATACCCGTCGTCAGATTGTCGGCAGACAGTTTTTCACGCAGAGCAAGAGAAACGTTAGTCATTTCGTGAAAATCGGCGCCTTTCAACACCCAGCCGAATATCTGGTCAGCCACAAAGGGTTTTACCCGATATTTTTCGGTAATATATTGACGCAACTGCGTCTTGTCGTAATCTGTTAAAATATTCATTATCTTTTTAGGTAATAGTTATACAATTAAAGTTTACGATTTAATTCTTTTTACCATTTTAGCGACAAAAAAGCCTTGAATTTTGTCTTTGTGTGGTAAAAACTGGTAATGTGTTTGCCCGTTTACGGGCGCATACTCAGGCAAATGGATGGGACAAAGCGAAAAATCGGCATTGCTTTTTAAAAACTTTTCCACGCATGCCATATTTTCATGACGGAATATCGTACAGGTTGAGTAAACCAACGTTCCGCCGTTCTTCACGTATCTGCTGCAATTTGACAGAATGGCTTGTTGCAATTTCATCAAAGACGATATATCCTCGTTACGTCGGAAAAGTTTGATGTCGGGGCGTGAATCCAGAACTCCGAATCCGCTGCAAGGAACGTCGCACAACACGTAATCGAAAGCGTTTTCCCAATGAGGATTGAACACGGTAGCGTCTCCGCACACTATTTCGGCACTTTCGCCCATTCTGTTAAAGTAATCGGCAATCAGTTTTACTCGGTGCGGATGCAATTCCTGCGCTGTAACGGAAGCGTCATGAACCAATTGCTTGATATACACGGCCTTACCGCCCGGAGCGGAACAGCAATCAAGCACGCGACACACTCCCGTTGCGCCCACCGCACGGGCAACAAGCATTGATGCGAGAGACTGCATCGTGTAACATTTTTCGCTTACTCCTCTGATCCTGCCTTTGACCCGGAAGGCATCGGGAAGCATCGTTGGTGTAAGCGTCGCTTGGGCAAGTTTTTTAAATTCGCTGACGGAAATTGCCGCAGTGTTTACCCTGACGCAATCCGACACGGGCAAACGATAAGACGCAATGTTTCTTGCTTCTTCCCGTCCGTAGTCCCTGACAAGTTTTGCAAAAGCCCATTCGGGATAGGAATGTTCGATACAGAATCCTTTGTCTCCATCGGGATAGGATATGTTGTTGTTTTTTATGGACGTGGCAATATTTTTTAACGTTGCATTTACAAATCCGACAAGATACCTGTCTCCCGTGATCTTGGACAACTCCGCAATGTCGTTTACAACAGCGTAAACAGGCACGGACAGGTTCATCAGACAGTACGTTCCCATTTTCAAAAACAGTTGTGCCTGTTTATTTGTTTTTTTTACAAATCGAGAAACGATATAGTCCGTCTGAATGTCTGTATCCAGCACACCGTATACTAACTTGGTAATAAGCGATCTGTCTGAAGATGCCGCACCGTTAAGATATCGGTTGAGAGTGATTGCGGAAAAAGCCTTGTCGAAATATACTTCGGCAAGTATCTTGTGCGCCGTTAAAAATGCAGCGTTCATTTGCCGAGCACCGTGCCCTCTGAAATCTTACGTCCGCACAGGTAACTTACTATATCCATACAGCGTGAGTTTTCGCATTGCAACGTAAGAATATCTATTGCCGTACCATTTCCGCACGCAACTGTCAGATTTTTCTTTCCGCAGGAAAGCACGGTACCGCTCGGTTTGGTGTGGTGCACATTGCTGACCGCGGTAGCGTAAATTTTGACGCGCTTGCCCTCCACCGAAGTCCATGCAACAGGAGAAGGATTGAGCGCCCTTACGAGATTGTGAACTTCCTGAGCAGACATGGTCCAGTCAATTTTTTCCATGTCGGAAGTTATCTTCTGCGAAAATGTAACCTTGCTTTCGTCCTGAGGAGTATAAACCGCTTTGCCCTGTTCAATGAGATCAAGCGCGCGGACAATCAGTTTGCCTCCCAGTTGAGCCATACGTTCAAACAACTGTCCGGAAGTTTCGTCATCGCCTATTTCCAGAGATTCCTGCAAAATCATTTCGCCTGCATCCACTTTAAGCACGGTGTTGAGTATCGTTATACCCGTTGTCTTGTCCCCTTTTAGAACTGCGTACTGAATGGGTGCCGCCCCACGGTACTGAGGCAACAAAGAACCGTGAATGTTTATTATGCCGTGAGCGGGTATATCTATGACCTGCTGGGAAAGTATCTGTCCGTATGCGGCAGTTACCATGATGTCCGGTCGGAGTTGTTTTAAAGTTTCCACTCCGTCTCTTGAAATGCGTTCGAACTGGTAAAGTGGAATACCGTGTTGCAATGCACACTGCTTGACGGCACAGTAATTGACCTTACCTCTCGATCCCGTTTTGTCCGGCTGGCATACCACCGCAATGACTTCGTGATTACTGCGTATAATGCTTTTCAGCGCGGGTACGCCGAAATCGGGAGTTCCCAAAAATATAACTTTCATATTACCTCCGACTGTCACCTGTCTACTATCTTGCGAATCATTTTGTCGGCAAACAGTATTCCGTCAAGGTGGTCCATTTCGTGCAGAAACACTCTGGCAAAATATCCCTCTGCCTGTACGCGGTGCTTTTCACCCGCTCTGTCAAAATATTCCACTTCTATAAACTGAGGTCTTTCCACTATACCGCGGAATCCCGGTACGGAAAGACATCCTTCGTTGTCCTTGCAAGATCCGCTTGAAGAAATAAGTACGGGGTTTACCAATTCGTAGTACGCATCTTCGTATTCCACAATGCACACTCTCTTTAAAATTCCCACCTGAGGCGCGGCAAGTCCGAGACCTTCCGCCTTGTGCAACGTATCTTTCAGATCGTCCAGCAAAGACGCCAGTTTACCGTCAAACTGAGTAACGGGTTTGCACACCTTGCGCAATATCGGATCGCCCATTTTTACAATGTTACGAATAGCCATATTGTAATTACCTTCTTAAAATATTTGTTATGTAAGATTCTGGGGGTTTCTTTCCACGAAGACAGTAACGCCCCTTACGTCCGTACTGTCCGTTACGGAATAAATTTTTTGCAATATTTCGTCAGTGGAACGCACTGACAGTTTCATCAGTATCTGAAAACGGTACTTTTTTTCGGCACGCTTGAGAGGACAACGCATTTTGTCGAGATAAAGAAAATCCTGCCCGTACTGTTGTTTCAATGCACTTATTCCGTTGAAATGCTTTGTCAGTTGTGTTATGCAGTCTTTTTCGTTCTCGCCGCTGTACAGTATACGCACTATAGTGGAAAAAGGCGGAAACAGCGACGCTTCACGCAGATTTATTTCCCTTTTGTAAAAACCGAGATAATCCTGTCTGGTCGCTAATTGCAGACAGTAATGATTGGGTGTATATGTCTGCAATACCACTCTGCCCGGTTGCGTGTCCCTTCCGCTTCGTCCCGCCACCTGCGTCAGCAACTGAAACGTGCGTTCGGTAGCAAGGTAATCGGAATAGTACAGACTCTGATCGCCGTCAAGTATTCCCACAAGCGTGACGTTGGGAAAGTCGTGTCCCTTGGCAATCATCTGCGTTCCGACAAGAATCTGCGCCTGCTGATTGGCAAACGCGGACAATATCTTTACGTGAGATTCCTTGTTTTGCGTAGTATCGGCGTCCATGCGCAACACCTTGACGTCGGGATACATTTTGTTGAGCATTTCCACCACTTGTTGAGTGCCGATCTTTCCCTGACGAAAAGCGTTGCTGCCACATTCGGGACAGTTGGTCAGCATTTTGTACCGTTTGTTGCAGTAATGACATTTAAGTTCGTTGTCTTCCCGGTGCACGGTAAGCGTCACATCGCAATCGGAACAGCGTGCAACGTAACCGCATTTCGTACACATCAGAAAAGAGGAATAGCCTCTGCGATTGAGAAACAGTATTGCCTGATTGCCCTTTTCGATAGTCTCGGAAAGACGCTGTCTGAGCAATTCGGAAAACAACCCCTTGTTGCCCTTTCGTCTCTCCATTGCCATGTCGGCGATTTCCACCGTAGGTAAAGGACGTTTGTTTATGCGCTCGGGCAGACTTAGCAGCGTAAGTTCGCCGCGCTGTGCCGACAAGAAACTTTCCAATGACGGAGTCGCGCTTCCTAAGACAAGCGTGCTGCCGTACTGTGAACAGCGGTACTTTGCAACGTCTATTGTGTTGTAACGAGGATTGAAATCGCTTATATAACTGGAATCGTGTTCTTCGTCTATAATTATTATTCCTATGTTGTCAAGGGGAGCGAATACGGCACTGCGGGCACCGATTGCTATTTTTGCTTCGCCCTCACGCAGGCGCATCCATTCGTCAAACCTTTCGCCTGCAGACAATCCGCTGTGCAGTATTGCAACGCAGTCGCCGAATCTGTTGCGGAACAATCTGAGCATATTTGGCGTCAGGGAAATTTCCGGTACAAGCATTATACACGTCTTACCGCTGTTGACGACCTGTTCGATGACGTTCATGTACACTTCCGTCTTGCCGCTACCCGTAACGCCGTGCAACAAAAAACTTTGCCCCGTTCCTGCCATGATGGAATTTACTACGCTCTGTTGTGACGGGGTAAGAGTGTGCCGAGCGTCGTTGCCGCTTACACCGCTGTACGGAGTACGCTTTACAACGATTTCCTGTTCGGTGACCAACCCCTTGTCCACGAGAGATTTCAATGCCGATGAACCGAATTTCTCGCTAAGTTTGGCACTCAACGTCGCACCGTGTTGTGCGATGTAACCGAGTAATTGCTGTTGTTTGGGAGCACGACTGCACTTTTCCAGCATGTCTTCCAATGTCAAGGCGCACTGCGAACTGATTGTAGCCTGCTTTCGCGAAAGCACTCTTACACGATTTCCCCTCATTGCCGGGGGCAAAAACAGACGTAACACGTCAATCAGCCGAAGATGATACTTGCGGCACATATATTCGCCCAACTGCAACATTTTTTCGTCGAAGACGGTAAAATCGTCCAGACACTTGGAAATGCTTTTAAGTTTTTCCGGCGGACAATCGGACGTCTCCTTGCGTCCTACAACAAACCCCTCGACATTTCTGTGAGCAAATTGCACTTCCACCCTTTGACCTACTTTCAGTTCGCTGTCACAAGTGTAGTCGAATACGCGGTCTACCTGACTGTTGCTGATGTCAACTATTACCGAATAAATCATAGACTTGTGACCTTGTCGAGAATTATGTCGGCAACATCTGTTTTGGGCATACTGGGGTAATCGGTTTTACCGTTACCGTCGATTATAGTTACTTTGTTGTAATCGCTGCCGAAAACCTTGTTTGCTTTTACATCGTTGAGAACAACGAAATCGGCATTTTTTTCCTGCATCTTTGCAGTGGCATACTGTTCGCCGTGATCCGTTTCGGCGGAAAACACCACCAGTTTTCTGTTGCCTTTTACCAGACCTACGGCCTTGGCGATGTCGGGATTTTTAACAAACCGAACAGTCAGTTCGCTGCTTTTAATCTTGCTGTCGCTTACCTGTTCGGGACGGTAATCACAAGGAGCCGCAGCCATTATAAACACGTCGAATTGTTCGGCACGGCTGAGCGTTGCCTCGAACATTTCACCTGTCGTGCTTACGCTGACCACCTGCGCTCCCGCAGGTACTGCGGCGGAGTGAATTCCAAGTATCATTGTCACATTTGCGCCTCTTTGAATTGCTCTTTCGGCAATAGCGCAGCCCATCTTGCCGCTCGAATAGTTGGTAATACAACGTACACCGTCTAACGGTTCGGCGGTTGCGCCGCATGTCACGAGAACATTGACGCCTTTAAGATCTTCAGGCATTGTCAGCACCTTGACGATGTGCGAAACTATTTCATCCGGTTCGGCCATACGTCCTTTGCCCGTTTCACCGCAGGCAAGAAAACCTTCCGTGGCGTTGGCAAACAGCACTCCTCTTGACTTCAACAGTTGAAGATTGCTCTGAACAGCCGCACTTTCGTACATGTGGACATTCATTGCCGGAGCAAGCATTACAGGGCAATGGGCGGCGACAAGCAATGTCGACAACGCGTCGTCGGCAATACCCGATGCGTATTTGCCTATTATATTTGCCGTTGCGGGGCAAACAACAATCATGTCAGCCTTGTTGGCAAGAGTGATGTGCGGTACAAGACCGTTGTACCCCTCCTTGACGATATCGACTGTAACGGGGCGACCCGACAGCGTTTCAAAGGTCAGCGGCGAAACAAACTTTGCCGCATTTTCCGTCATTACGACATCTACTTCGGCATTGAGATCTTTAAGACGTCTTACAAGGTAACACACCTTGTATACCGCTATGCCTCCGCTTACGCCTACTACGATTTTTTTACCTGTGAGCATAAAAAACTCCTTATATAGAATGTGCCGTAAAAACACACTGAGGTTTTACGGCACTCCTATTACTTTTTAAGTTGGGTTTCGCCGTTAGCAAATTCTTCGGCGGCTAATGAAATAGTCTTGGCATCTATGCTTATCTCGCCCGACTTCTGCAGTTCATTAAGTTCCTTTGCGCGCTTGGCAAGAGCACAGCACAGAACATACTTGTTGCCTGCCAGTTCCGTAAGTTCGTCAATGGGTGGTTTGTTAATCATTGTCAGTTCCTCCTTTTGAGAATGTCTATGATCTCGTCTACCGCACGGTCAAGATTGTCGTTCATTATACAGAAATCGTACTTGCTCTTCTGTGCAATTTCCAGACGGCTTCTTGCCATACGTATCTGAATTTTTTCTTCGCTTTCCGTGCCGCGTTTTTTAAGACGCTTGTAAAGATCCTCTTCGCTGGGCGCCTCCACGAAAAACAGCAGACTTTCGGGAAAATTCTGCTTTACCTGCAACGCACCCTTTACGTCTATTTCCAATATTACGTCCTTGCCGAAATTGAGCATGTCTATGACAAATCTCTTGGGCGTTCCGTAATAATTTTCAAAATGCTGATCGTATTCCAGCAATTCGTTGTCGTGCACCATCTTAAGAAATTCTTCGGTTGTCACAAATACGTAACTGCGGTTCTTTTGTTCGTTGGGACGGGGCTGACGCGTTGTGACGGAACGTGAAATAATCAGTTCGGGCATTTTTCGCAACAATTCGGCGCAAATGGTACCCTTGCCTGCTCCGCTAGGCCCCGATAAAATAATCAATCTACCTTTCTTTTGCATAAATTACCTTCCAAAACTGTTTTAAGTTACTGTTTGAAGTATCCCGCAGTGGGAAAATCATTCGAGATTCTGAACCTGTTCGCGCACTTTTTCGATTTCGTTTTTAAGCGCAAGTGCTATGTCGGTCAATTGGGCATTATTGGATTTGCTGCAAATGGTATTTGCCTCGCGGTTAAATTCCTGAATGAGAAAATCCAACTTGCGACCCGCAGGATGCTCATCCGACAACAACTGACGTGCGTGTGCGATGTGACTGTCAAGACGTGTTATTTCTTCGTCGATATTGCTTTTGTCGGTAAAGAAAGCCACTTCGTTGAGCAGTTTCGCCTGATCGACTTCCACCCCCTCAAGCACTTCCTGAATACGTTGCTGCAACTTGTTGCGGTAATCCGTCACCACCTTAGGAGCAAACTCCCTGATGCGGTCAAGCAGTTGTTCAATGGTATCAATACGCGAAGAGATGTCTCTGCACAACTTCTCCCCCTCGCTGCGACGCATTGCGTTGAGCGCCTCTACCGCTTTGGCAATGCCTTCGCCGAGCATTTCGCGCAATATTTCCTCCGACTCCTCTTCCCTGCGTACCTGTAACACGTCGGGCGTACGCATAAGCGAAGTCAACGTAAAGTCATCGTTGAGCCCGAAACGTTCTTTGAGGTTTGACGCGGCGTTAATGTAACCTTCCGCCAAAGCGTAATCCACATCGATCGTCTTTGCCACGTCTTCTGTGACGGTGTAATTGAGGTAGACATCCACATGACCTCTGCTTAGCCCTTCGGACAAACCGTTGCGAATGATGTCTTCGCAACTGATAAACATTCGGGGAATCTTGGTGCTTATGTCCAGAAAACGGTGGTTTACGCTCTTCAGTTCAACGCACAGTTCCCTTCCCTGTTTTGTAACGACGGCCTTGCCGTAACCGGTCATGCTGTTCATAACAAGTCTCCTGTACAATGACTAACTTTTCGTATCTTGCATTATACCACAATACGTAGTTTTTTACAATTACTTTTTAAAGCAATTTAAGGTATTTTTTAAGATAATATTACGGCAATTACTTGCTTATCAAGGAAATAAAGGTATCTTCGTCTATGACCTCTATTCCCAGTTGACGCGCCTTGTCGAGTTTACTGCCCGCTGCCTCGCCCGCCACAACGAGATTGACGGTAGACGTGACGGAAGAAGACAACTGTCCGCCCAGACTTTCAATTATCTTTCCCGCTTCCGAACGTGTATATTTTTTGAGTGAACCTGTCAGCACGACTTTTTTGCCGGAAAATACTCCGCCGGTATTTACGTTTTCGGAATATACGGGATTTATACCGTGCGCGGCAAGTTTATCCAACGCCATAAGATTTTCTTCGTCGGCAAAATAGTCGACTATACCTTGCGCTACAACATCGCCAATCTGATCGATGGCAGACAAAGTCGCCACATCGGCTTTTTTAAGGTTTTCCAACGAACGGAATGTGCGTGCAAGGTCTCTGGCGGTAACTGTCCCGATGTTGTCTATTCCCAATGCGTATATAAGTCCCGCAAGCGATACGCTTTTGCTTGCTTCGATAGACTTTAAAACGTTGGAAATTTTTTTGTCTTTAAATCCGTCCAGACGGGACAGGTCCTCCGCCGTCAGGTCGTAAAGATCGGCGGGCGATGACACATTGAGTTTTTCCACCATTGCCCTTACCGTTTTTTCCGACAGCCCCTCTATGTTGCAAGCGGACTTGGTGCAGTAATGATCAATACGGCCTACAATCTGAGTGAGGCAATGCAGCGAATCGGGACAGTACAGATTTGCGCCGCGTTCCACCAACTTGCTTCCGCATGAGGGACATCTGTCGGGCTTTTCTATTTCCGTGCTGTCGGAATAGTCCTGCGCAAGTCCCAAAACCTCGGGTATGACATCGTTGCTCCTGCGAATGAACACGTCCGCATTGACTTTCAATTTTTTGCGTCTGATGTCGCCCATGTTGTTGAGCGTTGCCCTGCTTATGGTCGCACCGCACAGGTCAACGGGCGACAGCACGCCTATCGGCGTAAGTTTGCCTGTACGTCCTACTTGCCAACGAACCTCTTCGAGTCTGGTCATTACCTGTTCGGCGTCGAATTTGTAGGCTACAGCCCACTTGGGAAATTTGTCGGTATATCCGAGCAATTCACGCGTTGCGTAATCGTTGACTTTTATGACTACTCCGTCTATCAGAAAATCGTAACTGCCGCGTTGTTCGGCAATCTTTTCTATCACCGCTTTGACGGAAGGAAAATCCGACGCTTCTTCGAACACGAAGTTTGTCTTGAAACGGTTGTTTTTCAGAAACTGCACCAGTTCCGTCTGCGAACCGACCGTCATTTCTTCGGTATAACCCGTACTGTAAAACACTACGTCAAGGTTTCTTTCCGCCGTAACGGCGGGATCAAGATTGCGTATTGCGCCGGCAGCCGCGTTGCGTGCGTTTTTCAAAGGCTCATCGGGATGTTTGCGGTTGTAGGCTTCGAGAGCGGAAAGTCGCATTATACCTTCCCCCTGAATTTCGGCAAATCCATCGAAATCTATTGACAGAGGAACGCTTTTAACCGTCAGCACCTGTGCGGTGACGTCTTCACCTTCGATTCCGTTTCCGCGGGTACTCGCTCCCAAAAATTTACCGTTGCTGTAAGTGCAGTTTATCGTAAGTCCGTCGTATTTGAGTTCTACCGTAAATACGGTGGGACCTACGACGGAAATGACTTTGTTTATCCATTCTTCCAACTCATTGAAACTCTGAACCTTGTCGAGGCTGTACAGTCTCTTGATGTGCTTGTGGGGCAAAAATACCTTTAAAGGTTCGCCGCCGACTCGCTTTGTAGGACTGTCTTCCAATACGACACCAGTGCTTTTTTCCATTGCGGACAGTTGGTCGTACAGTGCGTCGTACTGTGTGTCGGCAACCGTAGGAGCGTCCAGCACGTAGTATTCATAAGCCCATTTATTCAGTTGGTCTACCATTTCACGCATTGTCATGAGAGCACCTCCGAAATATGACAGTAATTTAAATCAGATTATTTCCAACGGAGCAAACTGCAATACAAGTACCTTGCTTCCGCATCCGTCAAACTGTATTGTTGCGATACCGTTGTCGCATTTTGTTACGGTACCTTCGCCGAAAACACTGTGTCTGACGCGCACACCCGTCTTGAACTTGTCAAACTGTTGTTGTTTTCCCTTGATGTAAGTCTGCACTCCCCGCGCATCGGATGAAGTCCTGCTGAGATTTACGGGAGCCGCACGCTGTACGGGAACATGGTACATCGCCTTGACTTCGGAAAAATATTTACTGGGAAGATGCTGTTCGCGCTTGCCGTACATATAACGACTTTGCGCGCAGGTCAAAAACAGCCGCTCCTTCGCCCGCGTTACCGCGACATACATCAGACGTCTTTCCTCCTGCAACGAATGAAGGTCGTAAGTTGACCTCTTGCTCGGGAAAATACCCTCTTCTATACCTACCACAAAAACAGCCTTGAATTCCAGTCCTTTTACGGCGTGAATGGTTGCCACAGTCACATAGTCTTCACTGTCGTCAGGATCTTCTTTGTCCGCTATCAGCGCAACCGACTGTATGTAGTCGGACAACGTTGCTCCCGGATTGTCCGTACTGAAAATTTTTACCGAATTGAGTAATTCCGAAACGTTCATCGCTCTGTCGTCTTCGTCGTTGGCACGGTAGACGTCGACAAATCCCAGTTTTGCCACCATCTCGTCGGCAAACTGACTTAAAGGTAAAGTCTTGGACATGGCATACAACTGCTGATACAGTAAATAAAAGTCTTCCAGTTTCTTGCGCGAAGCGGAAGCGATTTCCTGCATATTGAGGGAATCGGCAATAATATGCACCGGCGACAGCGAGTAACGCGTTGCCAACTCTCCCACTCTCGACAAAGTGGTATCTCCTATCCCGCGCCTTACGGGAACGTTTACCGCGCGTGAGAATGCCTCGAAGTCGTAGGGATTTGCGATTATCTTGAAATAGGCAAGCACGTCCTTTATTTCTTTGCGCTCGTAAAACTTAAATCCGCCAAAAACCTTGTAAGGTATGCGGTTGACGGAGCATTCCTGTTCGAATGTTCGCGACAGGGCGTTTACACGCATCAGTATTGCGCAATCACGCAACCTGTAACCGAACTTGCGCAACCCGCTTATTTGTGACAAGACATAGTACGCTTCTTCCGATTCGTTGTAAGCGGAATACAGTTGCGCCTTGACTCCCTCCGAATTGTCCGTAAACAGTTTTTTGTCGTAGCGGTCGGAATTTTTGGCTATAATTTCGTTTGCCACATTGAGAATGTTTTTAGTGGAACGGTAGTTCTGTTGCAGTTTGTAAACCTTTGCACCGGGGAAATCCTTTTCGAAATTGAGAATATTGCGTACATCCGCACCCCTCCAGCCATAAATAGACTGATCGTCATCCCCTACCACGAATATGTTGCGGTACTTTCGGGCAAGCAAACGAAAGATGTTGTACTGCACTTTGTTGGTGTCCTGAAATTCGTCTATCAGAATATAACGGTATCTGTCGCTGTACTTTTCCAGCACATCTGGGCACTGAGAAAATATACGGTAGACATAATACAGCAGATCGTCGAAATCCAGCGCATTGTTACCGCTCATCTGTCGGGCATATTCCTTGATTACTCCCGACACCCCGCCAACGCCCAGTTTGTCGGCGCACGAATCCAGTTGTTCGTCCTCACGCACGTTGTTTTCGCCAAAGTTGTCAAAGTCTACCTCGGCGTCGTTTTTTATGCGGGAAATGCTGTCGCAAAACTCCTCCACGATACTTGCATCCACATCTTCATTGACTGATTTAAGTATTCTCTTTACGACTCTCTTTTTTTCCTCTTCGTCGTAAATGGAAAAGTTGCTCGTTCTGCCCGTACGATCCGCCTCGCGACGCAACACGGTGACGCAAAACGAGTGTATGGTTGAAATGTGCATCAGCGAAGCATTGCAATCGGACTGCCACAGCCTGCTTTTCATCTCGTTGGCTGCCTTGTTTGTAAAAGTAATGGCAAGTATCTCGGAAGGACTGACGCCCATTTCATGCACAAGATACAATATTCTGTTGGTAAGCACACGAGTCTTGCCGCTTCCCGCACCGGCGAGAACCAGCACAGGTCCCATCGGCGCTGTGACGGCCTGCAGTTGTTCGTCGTTTAATTGTTGTAGCATGTTTACTCCGTTGACTTGCGATTACTTGTTCTTGTTTTCGTTACGCTTTGTCAGCGTAGCGTTGTCGATGTTTACATTGACGCCCTTTCCGTTGTCTCTGATAAACTTTTTCTGCGCGGCAAAACCGAATCTGCCGAGATGTTTTGCCACAGAATAATATTCGCCGTGAGAATAGCACACCAGTTGCGCTTTTTCAAAATCTGCCTTGCCTCCGTCGGTCATGATGCTGTCATCTACGTCAACAGCAAGCACGTCCGCCAAAAACATATCGTGCGAACCGAGGTCAAGCACGTCGAACACTTTACATTCCAGACAAACGGGGCTTTCCGCTATAAGAGGAGCATCGACCAGATTTGCCTTGACGGCGGTAAGTCCCATCTCTTTAAACTTGTCGACGTCCCTGCCGCTACGTATACCGCAATAGTCACAGGCTGCAACCAGATCCTTTGATGTAAGGTTTATGACAAAACATCCGTGCTTTTTCAGAAGTGAATGCGAATGTCTTTCCTTTCTGACGGAAATGTAAACTCGCGGAGGATTGCTGCATACAACTCCGCACCACGCTACGGTAATTATATTTTTGTCCGTTTCGTCGCCCATACTCACCATTACGACAGGCAGAGGCGCAAGCAAGGGTGAACCTTTAAGCATTGTTTTTGACATTTTAATCTCCTTTTTACGGTATTGATACAAAAAGACCGTATTGCTACGGTCATATTGAATACGGGTAAAGCAACTGCTCTTTTAAAGCAAAAATCGCCCTTCCGTTGGTGTTTTCAGTTACTATGTCTAAAATAGTATCGTACATTTCCTGCAAAACCAGACATTGTAATACAACATCGACGCCGTATTCGATGTTTTCAATGACTGCTTTGCCGTCAAGAGTCTTCTGCACTTGTTTCAGCGAAGAGTAGGCAACGGACAGCGTAAAACGCACGCACTGCCGCATAGACACCACTTCGGCGACAGACAGCACACCTGCGGCACCACCGTTGTACGCTCTTACCAGTCCGCCCGCTCCCAGTTTGATTCCGCCGAAATATCTTGTCACGACAACGCAAACTCTGTTGAGATTTTTATTGCGTATACATTCGTAAATGGGCATTCCCGCAGTCCCCTGCGGTTCGCCGTCGTCGGAAAACTTGGCGCGGTCGTCGCATATGTATCCGTAGCAATTGTGCGTGGCATCGAAGTGTTGCTTGCGCACGGAATTGATAAAGTCCGTCGCTTCCTCCACGCTGTCCACATGCCTTGCGTGCGATATAAACCGTGACTTTTCTATGACGGTTTCGTATTGATAGGTAATGCCCGATTTAATTGTGTCGTACTGTTTCATCAGCGTGTAAACACTACTCTGAGATGCACCTTTTTGCCTTTGTGCAATACGAATTCGCCTTTGTCCACAGCGTCAGCCGATATGGGCTCATCGAAACGCAGTATTTTGGTATCGTTGACTGAAACACCGCCACCGTCTATCAGTCGTCTTGCTTCGCCCTTGCTTTTGCACTGTCCGGCATTTATAAGTACTTCCACAATGTCAGAGGTGGGTGCCATGTTCACAACGGGCATGTTGTCCAGGTCCTGCGAGAAAGATGCTTTTACCTGAGTAAGCACGCTGTCCGCGACTTCCTTGCCGTGTACGATAGCCGTCACTTCGTAAGCAAGTCTTTCCTTTGCAGCATTCATGCGCTGATCCTTGTACTTAGTAAGACTTGCAATTTCATCGAGATCCATAAAGGTAAGCATTTTCATGCACATCTCCACTCTGTCGTCCTCGATGTTGCGCCAATACTGGAAGAAATCGAACGGGCTTGTCTTTTCCGCGTCCAGCCACACTGCTCCTTTTGCGGTTTTACCCATTTTCTTACCTTCGCTTGTGGTAAGCAAAGAGAATGTTACGGCATAGGACGGTTTACCTTCTTTACGTCTTATAAGGTCGGCTCCCGCAAGCATATTGCTCCACTGATCGTCGCCTCCCATCTGCAGACAGCATCCGTATTTACGGTTGAGCACCAGAAAGTCGTACGCCTGCATAAGCATGTAGTTAAATTCAAGGAATGACAATCCTTTTTCCAGTCTTTGCTTAAAACACTCGGCGGTGAGCATTTTGTTTACGGAAAAACATGTGCCTATCTCACGCAGAAAGTCCACGTAATTGAGGTCACACAGCCAATCGGCGTTGTTTACGAATATTGCCTTACCGTCCGAAACGTCTATAAAGCGAGACATCTGTTTTTTGAAACATTCAACATTGTGAGCGATTGTTTCCTTTGTCATCATCGAGCGCATGTCCGTACGACCGCTCGGATCTCCGACCATTGCCGTTCCGCCACCGATGAGCACAACGGGACGGTGTCCCGCTTTTTGCATATGCGCCATTGCCATAAGTGTGACAAAGTGCCCCACGTGCAGACTGTCCGCCGTAGGGTCGTAGCCTGTATAGAATGTAACGCTGTTTTCCTCCAGCATCTTGTAAAGTTCATCCTCGTAGACGGTTTGTTTTACGTAACCTCTCTGTTTCAACGTATCCAGTACGTTAGCCATTTTACATTCTCCTTTATGTCGCGCAGTCCATTCGGCTGCGACAAAGTATTACTGATATATTCTATAATTTAATTTATTTTATGTCAAATCAAATCTCGATACGGGCAAACAGTTTCTTGCCCATCGAAATAAGCAGTTTGTACGACACCGCGCTGAATGCGACGCCCAAAACTATAACCGCAATCCACATGACGGTGATTATATAGTCCATTCCAGAGTAAAGATACCAGAACCCGAATGCCACGCCTATTCCAGCAATCACCAGTATCACCACAAGAGATACGAGCATCGATTGCCAAACCGTACGGCTGTTTTTAAGACTCTGATTGAAATTTGTCCAGTTGAGTTTGGGGTTTTTCAAATCGAATATCGTTACTATGCACATCTGCGCAAAGGCATACAGCGACATTGAAACTGTCATGAACACTACGTATATCCAGTCTATATCGAACAGAATACCCGACAATATGCCTGTCAGCAGATAGCCTGCCAGTATGGACAGCGAACTGAGCAACAACTTTGCCTTAAAAATATAAGACAGCCCTATCGGATAGGTTTTAAGCAGATAGAAGGCACGGTTTTCCCTGCTTATAGGGTACATCACAATGGGATTTGCCGACATTCCTATCAGCAACATATAGGCAAACAAAGCCAAAGGCGCTATAAGTTGATAAATAGGAAATGAGTTCAACGCCCCGCCCCCTTCCGAACCGGCATTGAATCCTACAAACATAAAAACGGATATAATGGGCAACATCACTATTCCGAGCAATGCCGGCAACCCGAACTGTTTGTCACGGAACATACGTTTAGCGTCGGTCACGGCAAGTTCGGCAACTATACCGCGCTGCTTAAACTGCACTGATTTTTTGCGTGCGCCGCTCGATCCCTCGTTCTGACCGACAAGATTACGTTTGTACATGGGCAAAGCGCACAGCACTGCCAGTAAAAACATAACTGCCGCACACACGAGTGCGCCGAGAAGACCAAGCAATACGTCGGACCATACGGCAGACGTCATCGCAACTCCCATCCAGTAAACGGGGTAAACGTACTTTACCACGCCCGAAATGTTTTCCAACAGCGAACGCAACAGCACGACCAAAGCATTGACGTCACCGTTTCCCGAGCCGTCGAATTTGTACATGCTGTTGAGAAAAACCATGTACAGAGCCATCGCCGCCAAGAAGAACAGCACCTGAAACACAAGCCGTAAAACGTTGTGATTTTTAAGTCTGTTGAGCAACATGGACAGCGGAATGCACAGAAGTATTCCTATAAACATCGGCAAAACGGGCAACAATACCGTGACAGGCAACAACATCAAAAAGTAGGAAAGGGAAAAACCGGCACCTATGCCGAACGGTACAAGCAACGCCACTGCCATTACAACAGACGTTATCGTTTCGAACAAATAGGCAACAAACAGTTTTGCCGCAAATATAGTTGCTGAAGTCAACGGAAGACACAGCAACCTGTGCCCGTCCGCGCACATAAATACGTTGCGTAATATCGACTGAAAGGAAAACAGCAACACTACGCCCTGACAGACAAGGATTAAAAATGCAACCGTTTCGGCATACATGCCCAGACGCAATGCGCCCAAAGAATATATGGTATAGCCGATCAAAGCGAGCAGCGGCGAAAAGCCTACTACGATGAGGATGTAAACCAATCCCGTCGACACCGCACGGCGTTTACGTTTCTGTTTTGTTTCGTTGGCGGTAGGCTTAGCCCTGAACTGATCTTTGAGCAAAACGCCCACAACCGTCCAAAAATGTCTGAACATAGCGCCTCCGTCAGTTTTGCGTCATAGTGAGGAATATTTCTTCCAACGACACATCGCTGTTGGCACGTATCGCATCGAGCGTGTCCACTGCCAGCAGTTTACCGTGATTGATTATGGCAATACGGTCGCAAACCTTTTCCACCACGTCAATGATGTGTGAACTGAAAAACACCGTGTTTCCGTTGTCGGCATGTTCACGCATCAACTTCTTGAGGTCGTGCGCAGACTGAGGGTCGAGCCCCGTAAGAGGTTCGTCAAGTATCCAGACTTTGGGTTGGTGTATCATTGCGCCTATCACCATTATTTTTTGTTTCATACCGTGTGAATAGGAGGAAATGTTGTCCGACAAAGCGTCGGTCATCTTGAACATTTCCGAATAATACTTTATTCGATCCTGCAACACGTCTTTCGGAACGCTGTAAACGACACCCAAAAAGTGCAGATACTCGTAGCCCGTAAGCGTGTCGTAAGTTTCGTGATTGTCGGGAACGTAGCCTATGAGCGATTTTGCCATGACGGGTTGCTCGGCAATGTTTACTCCGTCTATCAGGATACTTCCGCTGTCTGCGTTAAGTATGCCGGTAAGCATCTTTATTGTTGTGGATTTGCCTGCACCGTTGGGACCTAAAAAGCCGAATATCTCGCCGCTTTTTACTTCCAGCGTAAGATTGTCCACAGCCTTGTGTTCGCCGTAAGACTTGGAAACACCTTGTATCGAAATCATTCAAACTCCTTCTTGCGCACCGAGTGCCGCAATCGAATCGTATTTTCTGTTTCTGACGTTTTGTCAGTAAAATTTATTCAGAACCGCTAAAACTCACTTCTTTTTCTGATGGCAACCTGTGTCCTGACCGTTTCCGCTGGGGAAATAGTAACGCTTGTCGGTAAGACCGTCGGGCAAATACTGTTGTTGTACCCAACCGCCGTAATTGTGCGGATATTTATAAGGCGCCTGATCCAACGTTTCGGTGTCACGCTGATAATTTTTGTCCATCAGATGCCAAGGTACTTGTTTTTCGGGATTTGCCGCGGCATCGGCTGATGACAATTCCAGCGCAGTGACAACGCTGTTGGACTTTGGAGCGTTGCAGATATACAGTATAGCCTCCGCCAAAGGAATACGTCCTTCGGGCAGACCGATGTTCTGAAACGCTGTCAGTGCCGAAACGGCAACAGGTAACGCCATAGGATCGGCAAGTCCCACATCCTCCGACGCGTGTATGACGATTCTGCGCGCGAGCAACAGCGGATCGGTTCCCGCCTGTATCAGCCGTTCGAACCAGAACATTGCGGCATCCGGATCGCTGCCGCGCATACTTTTGATAAACGCACTGATCATATCGTAATACATCTGCTGATCCACCGACATGGGCTTTTTCTGCATTGACTGCGACGCAGTGACCTTGTCGATACGCACTACCCCTTGCGCATCGGGACTTGTAGTCATTACGGCAAGTTCAAGTGCGTTGAAAGCGTTGCGCATATCTCCCGCCGATGTTACCGCTATATAATTCAAAGCGTCGTCATCGACCTCTATTTTCATTGCTGACAGCACAACGTCACGCTTTAAAGCCTGACCGAGTCCTTTAAGTATGTCGTTGTCCGTAAGAGGCTTGAATTCGAACACACGGCAACGGGATACGATTGCCCTTGTCATCGACACATAGGGATTTTCGGTGGTAGATCCTATAAACGTGACAAACCCCTTTTCTATAGCGGGCAACATACAATCGGACTGCGCTTTGTTCCAACGGTGACATTCGTCCAGAAACAAGTAGGTCTTCTGTCCGTAACGGTTAAAACGCTCCGTAGCCTGATCTATTACCTTTTTGGCGTCGGCAACTCCGCTGGAAACGGCATTCATTTTTTCGAAAAATCCGCCCGTCGTGTTGGCAATTATATTGGCGAGTGAAGTCTTGCCCGTACCGGGAGCACCCCAGAAAATACAACTGCCCAACCTGTCCGCCTTTATGGCGCGGGTAAGCAAAGATCCGTCGTACAAAATGTGCGATTGTCCTATAAAGTCAGACAGCACCTTGGGACGCATGCGTTCCGCAAGGGGTATGTTTGTGATTTTGTCCTTTTCGAACAAGGAAGCCTGTTGTACGTTTTTCATCATTTTCACCCTTTAAACAATCTTGGTCAGGATAAATACTCATATTTTTAATTATACCATATTAAGGCGATTTTTTGCAATAAAACGGCAATATGTTTTGCACATACCGCCGTCTGATTTTACAAAGAAAAAGCCGAAAATCCCCCCTTTAAAAAAGATTTTCGGCAAAACGGCAAATCCGTGACGACTCAGTTACGGTTTAACAGGTCGTACAGATTTGTCTTGTAATTTACAATGGATTCCTCTATGACATCCAGAGTTTCTTTCAGGTCGTGCACTTCTTCTACAGCCGTGCTCTTGTTTTCCAACTGTTTGTATACACGGAAGAAATGTTGCATTTCCTCAAAAATGTGCCCGGGCAGATCCGCAATACTCTTGTAACAGTTGTAATTTGGATCGGTAAAAGGAATGGCAATGATCTTTTCGTCCTTTTTACCTCCGTCCACCATTGTTATCATTCCTATCGGATAACATCTTACCATAGACAACGGAACAAGCGATTCGGAACACAGTATCAGCACATCCATCGGATCGCCGTCCCCCGCATAGGTACGGGGTATAAATCCGTAGTTAGCGGGATAGTGAGTGGATGTGTAAAGAATTCTGTCCAGTATCAGACCTCCCGTTTTTTTGTCAAGTTCGTACTTTTGCTTGCTGCCCTTGGACACTTCCACAACTGCGACGAAGTCGTCCTTGTTAATACGAGAAGCCTCGATATCGTGCCATATGTTCATATAATACCCCCAACGGTTTTATTAACTTTTATGAAACTGAAACTGCTTGCAGTAACGTATAAAATTTTCCGCGTCGGAATACAGGCTTCCGCTCTTGGTCCAGATAAGCACGATATCCTGAACAATGGGACGTTCAAGAGGAATGCAAACGAGATCGTCGTCCATTTCGGCAACCTGTCTGTAAAGGAACGCGCCCGCATTTCCGTAACTTAAAAACTTTTTGATGGTATACAACTGCGATGTGTAAAGACGTATCTGCGGTTCGATACCCGCTTCGGCAAAGCCGCGCTTAATGATTATATTCTGATAGGAATCGGGCTTGAACAATATCAGATGAGTGTCGGAGAGTTCCTGGAAGGATATGCTCGTCCTCGATGCCAAAGGATGATTCTTGCTTACGCAAAAAACAAGTTCGGTGGATACCAGATGCAGTGTGTTGTACGCTTCGTTGACGGTACTGTCGTTAATGGTAATGCCCAGATCCACGGAGTTGGCGTCAACAAGTTTGCGAACCTGCATCGAACCCGTTTCAAGCATTTCCACTTCCACATCGGGAAATTTTTCCGAGTAATCGTTGAATATGGCGGGGAACAAAAACGTGCTTATCATTGCGGGAACAGCCACCTTGACATGGTTACGGTTGTTGCCCAAATCTTTCATCTGCCCCACGAGCGCATCTACGGACTTTAAAATGTAGTTGACCTTTTCCAGAAAAATATTGCCTTCCACCGTCAGTTGCAGACGGTTGTTTCTGCGATGAAACAGTTTAACACCGAACTCGTCTTCAAGTTCCTTTATACAGAAGGATATTGCCGGTTGAGAAACGTAAAGTTCTTCGGCAGCCTTGGTAATGCTGCTGTAACGGCACACTGTCTGAAAGTATCTCATTTGCGAAATTTTCATAAAAATCACCTGCAATAAAGTTCTATTTATTGAATTATAACAGAGATTTATGATAAATTCAATAGATTGTTAAAAAAAATTTATCGAAAACACAAAAGTTTCTATATATTTAATGGCGAAAAACATTTTTACCGTGTTTTTCGCCATGTAACAGCCATTTATTAAAATGATGTAAAACCGAAATTTTCCGTTACAGCAAATCGGAAAGAATGTAATTTAACGCGTAAAATTTGTCTTGGCGCACGGCAAGCCTGTCATCGGAAAGGTCAAGGCAGTCCGCACGGCGAGAAATGTCAAACGCTTCCGTAAGAGGAATTCCGTAACGGCGGTAAAACTCGCTGAGGCTTACGCCCTCTTCCAGCCGCAATCCCAACATCAGATATTCCTTCATACTTTCGTTTTTGTCTATAATCTGCTTTTCTTTTACCGTTTTTCCCGACAGATATTCGTCGAGACTTCTTGTATTTGTATAGCGCACTTCGTCAAGATAGCCTGCGGCGGCAACTCCCAGACCGACGTAATCGCCGCACTTCCAGTAATTTAAATTGTGAATGCACTGTCTGCCTTTTTTAGCAAAATTGCTTATTTCGTATCTGTCAAAACCGTTGCGCCGAAAGGCGTCGAGCGCGTAGTCGTACATATCGGCAAGCGCGTCTTCGTCTTCTGTGACAGTCACTGTTCCGCCGTCTATAAGTTGGCGCAACAGACTGTTCGGATACACTTCCAACGCGTAGCAACTGATGTGAGAAAGAGGGAGTTGAACAACGGTATTCACGGTATGAGCAAATTCGCCGAAGGAGGCGTCCACACCTATCATTACATCCGCATTGATGTTGTCGAACAGAGAAACCGCACGGTCAAGACAGTGTAAAAAATCATCGTAAGTATGTAATCTGCCGATAGCCTTTAAAGACTTGTCGTTGACGCTCTGCAATCCTATGCTCAATCTGTTGACCCCGTTGTCTTTAAAACAACTCAACTTTTCGGCGGTAAGACTTTCGGGATTGCCCTCAACGGTAATTTCGCAATCAGCCCCTACCGCAAAGCCGTCAAGACTTCTGAAAACGGCATTTATATTTCCGACGTCAAGCACCGACGGAGTCCCTCCGCCTATAAACACCGAGCGGACGGGTCTGCCCTCCAAACTGTCACGGTAAAACGCCATCTCCTTTTGCAACGCTCCGATGTAGACGTCCTGCCCACCGATGTCGCACACCGATGTGAAATCGCAGTAGTAGCACTTTCTCCTGCAAAAAGGTATGTGAATGTAAATTGATACCGGTTCTTTCATTTAATCACTGATTTTAATATACTATCTGTCTCTTATACACATCTGACGCTGCCGACGAT
>ENA-OYZE01000052-OYZE01000052.1-human-gut-metagenome-genome-assembly--contig:-NODE-52-length-60791-cov-9.620061_pt1 | contig 60791 bp, 46 predicted proteins | sample MGYA00243259_ERZ653469 | MGnify/ENA primary metagenome ERZ653469 (study PRJEB26926, sample SAMN06164913) | human gut metagenome | biome: ENVO:00009003; feature: ENVO:2100002; material: ENVO:00002003...
CCTTATCGTCGGCAGCGTCAGATGTGTATAAGAGACAGGCCAAAAGGCAGGGCGCCCCGCGCCATTCTTATTTACGTCCGCGCCTTTCATCGGCACGGGCGGCCGCATAGTAACCTCAGTCTCCCCGCATCCCTTTGCGGTATTTTTCGCGGTAGGCGGCGGGGGTGATGCCCCGTATCTTCTTGAACTGCGCCTGAAAGTAGCTCTGCGAAGAAAAATTCAGAAGCGCCGCGATCTCCGAAAGAGGCTTCTCGGTGAAGCGCAGCAGCTTCTTCGCCTCCAGGATCTTCTGCCGCGCGATGTACTGCGGGATAGAGCACTTCAAGTGTTCGGAAAAGAGCGTCGAAAGATATTCGGGGGAGCAGCCGGCAGCTTCGGCGATCTCGCCCGCCGTCAGCTTATCATAGAGATGTTTCTGCACATATTCCGTCGATCTCAGCACATACAAGTTGTCTATTTTGGGAGCGGAGAGCTGCTTCACCCGCCTGCAATAGTCGCGTTTGATGATCTGCGACAGTTTCCCGAGCTCGCCCAGCGTCTGCGCTTTTTCGATGCGCTGCACATAGAGCTCGCCGAGCGAATAGGCGGTCTCCGTGTCCAGCCCGCCCGAAATGGCGGCGCGCAGGCACATGGAATTTAAGATGATGATTGAATTTTTCAGGCTCCTCATCTGGCTCGGCCCGAGCTGCCCCACAACGCCCTGATATCCTTCGAAGTGCAGTTTTTCGATCTCGTCCACCATCCCGTTGCGGATGAGATAGCGGATGGTCTCCTCATATTCGCCCGAAGTGCGCGGCTGCACGACGTCGACGGTATCGATATAGTCCTCCTTCGGCGCATCTTTCAAGGGCCCGCCCGCTAAAATTTCCGTCATGGGCACGACGTTCCCGTTGAGGGCAAGATTGAAGAGGGATAAAAGCATCAGAAAGTTCTCGTGCGGCATCACGGGCGTTCCCGTAAGGAAGCGGGAGATATCCCCCCTCAGCGCTTTGGGGAGTTCGAATTTTGCCATGAGCGCGTCGATGTCGCTCTCTGTCAGCTCGCCCATACGGATGGGCCCGATGACGAGCACCTTTTCATCGCGGTCGGAAAGGATGCGTCCGAGCATGAACTGTTCGACGTCCGCAAGCCCGATCGTGCCTTCCCCTTCAAAGGTGACTTTGTCCTGAGGGATCGTGCTCATGTCGCGGGTCGCAGTATGATTTCCGAAGATCGCTGCAAGTTCCTTCCCTTCGCGCCCCTCATAGATGCGCACGCATACGCCCGTAAGCCGCGCCTCCGCTTCGCAAAAATAGAGCAATTGTTCGCCTGAAAGCATAAAACCTCGCAAATTGATGGAAATACGATCATTTTCAATTAAGATTTTATCATACTCCTTAGAAATTTGCAATACAAAGCGCCCGCTTTTTTCTATAATGCAGAAAAAAATACAGGGAGGTCTTTATGAAAAAGATCGTACTTGGCACGACCTCGCCTCAGCTTTCCAAACGCGAAAAGCAGCACAATGAACTCGCGCGGGAAGTAGCGCGCGAGGGGATCGTGCTCTTAAAGAACGAGGGAATGCTCCCCTTAAAATGCAAAAAAGTTGCGCTTTACGGCTCGGGCGCGCGGCAGACGGTCGCAGGCGGCACGGGCTCGGGCGCGATGCACCCCCGCCATACCGTCGGCATCGAGGAAGGGCTCGAAACTTTGGGCGCCGCCGTCCTCACCAAAGATTGGCTCGACCGCTACGATGCCCACTATGCCGCAGAGTATGCCGCGTGGAAGGGGCGCATCGAAGAAAAGATCGCCTCCTTCACCGACCTTTACCGCATCCTCGGCGTCATCTCGCACGACCGCTTCGTCTATCCCACGGGCATTCCCGTGGAAAACAGCGATCTTACGGACGAGACGGATTGTGCCCTCTATGTCATCACCCGCCAGGCAGGGGAGGGGGCGGACCGCAAGGACGAAAAGGCGGACTATCGCCTCGACGACGTGGAATATGAAAACTTAAGAACGCTCTGTTCTCACTACAAGAACGTCTGCGTCATCGTCAACGTGGGGGGATTTCTCGATCTTTCCTTCCTCGACGAACTCCCCATAAACGCCCTCCTTTTCCTCGGCCAGGGCGGTCAGGCGGGCGGCAGCGCGCTTGCAGATCTGTTGCTCGGCAAAGTCTCGCCCTCCGGAAGGCTCACGGCAAGCTGGCCCAAAGCGCTTTCCGATCTTCCCTCGACTTCAACTTTCTCCGAATACGGCGATCCGAAGGAGCAGAATTTTACGGAAGGCATCTATGTGGGCTACCGCTATTTCGACGCCTTCGGGAAGGCGCCCCGCTTTGCTTTCGGCTATGGCCTCTCCTATACGCAGTTTTCGCATACGGCGTGCGTGTCGCTCGCGGGCGGCACGGTGCTCGTCTGCTGCAAGGGCAAAAACCTCGGGAACTTCGCAGGCAAGGAAGTGCTGCAAGTCTACGCAGGCATCCCGCAGGGCGAAGTCAAGCGCCTCGTCGCCTTCGGCAAGACGGACGTTATAGGCGTGGGGGATGATTACAAGCTCATGCTCTCCTTCTCCGTGCGCGATCTTGCTGTTTACGACGAAGCCCGCTCCGCCTACATTCTGGCGGCGGGGGAGTATCCCGTCTTCGTCGGCGGCAGCAGCGACGCGTTAACGCCCGTCGCCCTTCTCCGCGTGGGCGAGGAAAAGCTCGTCGAGCAGTGCACGCCCGTCTGCCCCTTCCGCGGGGAGTTCCGGGAACTCACTCCGCCCGCCCGCGCCGAAAGCTCGTATGATGGCGTGCCCGTCCTCGACGTCGATCTTACCGTCATCCCCGTTCTCACGCACGACTATGCGCCTCTGCCCCCCGCAGACGACGAATACGCCGCCTTTGCGCGCACCCTCTCTGAAGAGGAACTCGGCTTTCTCCTCGTGGGGGCGGACGTGAGAGGGGAGGAGCGCCTTGTCAACGTGATGGGCGCGAGCGGCTCCACGACGTCCAAGCTCTATGAAAGCCGCGCGATCCCGAATATCATCCTCTCCGACGGCCCGCAGGGGCTCAACGTCACACCCGAAGTCGTCGAACTTCCCGACGGCTCTTTCAAGAGCACGCAGCCCTATCCGCAGTACGACTTCGGCTTCTTCGGCAAGATGATGCGCGCCAGGATGCTCGCCAAACCCGAAGACGGCGTCTGCCACTATCAGTATGCGACGGCATGGCCGTGCGGGCTCGTCCGCGCGCAGACGTGGAACACCGCTCTCATGGAACGCCTCGGCGACGCGGTGGGGAAGGAGATGGAGGAGCTCGGCGTCACCGTCTGGCTTGCGCCCGGCATGAACATCCTTCGGAACCCGCTCTGCGGCCGCACCTTCGAGTACTGCTCGGAAGACCCCGTCCTCTCGGGCGAGATCGCAGCGGCGACCGTGCGCGGCGTGCAGAAGCACGAGGGCAAGGGCGTCTCCGTCAAGCATTTTGCCTGCAACAACAGCGAATTCGAGCGCGTCTTCTCTTCGAGCAATGTAAGAGAACGCGCCCTTCGGGAACTCTACTTGAAAGGCTTTGAGATCGCCGTCAAAAAGTCCGCTCCCATGACGGTCATGGCGAGCTACAACAAGATCAACGGCGTCTACAACACCAACAACTACGACCTTCTCACCAAAGTGCTGCGGCAGGAGTGGGGCTTTGAAAACGCCGTCATCTCCGATTGGGATTCCGTCCTCGAAGGCAGGGCCGATCTCAAAATGGCGCAGATGTCGGGCTGCGACCTCGTCATGCCGGGGAGCGCGAAGCAGGCGGAAGCGCTCGCAGAAGCCCTCCGTTCGGGCGAAGTCAACAGAGAGGACTGCATCCGCGCCGCCGCCCGCATCTTAAAGCTCGTTGCGGCAAATACGATCGTTCCGTTTGTGATAACGCACAAATAAGAGCGAAAAAACTGACAGATTATACTAAAAATCTGATATAATCATTAAAAACTTGCAATACAGAACGGTACAGACGCGCTATAATGCAGGCAACATCACATAAGGGGTGATCTTATGACAGACCGGGTCTCGGCGGTATCTTCCGCCAAAGCGGCGGGGCGTACGGGCTCCAAACGGCCGCGCTCCGAAGGGCACGGCTGGGGAAAGGACTTCAAGCTCAACTGGATCTTGTATCTCATCTTTATTCCCTGCGCCGTCTACTTCATCATCTTCAACTATATCCCCATGCTGGGCGTCCTCATGGCGTTCCAGGATGTCGATTCCACCAACATCTCTCTCTTCGGGGGCGATTGGATCGGCTGGGAAAACTTTACGCGCCTCTTCACGACGAGCGTGGGCAGCAATTTCTGGCTCGCCATCCGCAACACGGCGGTGATGAGCCTCCTCAACATCACGTTCGGCTTTGCGGCGCCCGTCATCCTCGCCATCCTCGTCTCGGAGGTCAGGAACAAGGGCTTCCGCCGCTTCGTGCAGACGGTCACCTATATGCCGTACTTTGTCTCGGCGGTCGTCGTCTGCCAGATCATCAAAGAGCTCGTCGGCGACGAGGGCGTCGTCACGGCGATCTGCGGCTGGTTCGGCTATTCGGAGGGCAACCTTCTCGCCCAGGCAGATCCGCCCACCTTCTGGCTCATCTATATGTTCACCGACATCTGGCAGAACGCGGGCTATTCTTCCATCATCTTTGTGGCGGCGATCCACGCCATCGATCCCAGCCTCTATGAGGCGGCGGCGATGGACGGCGCGACGAGATGGCAGCGGACGTGGAAGATCACCATCCCGAGCATCCTGCCCACCATCGTCATGATGTTCACCATCAAGATGGGTACGATGATCACGGCGGGCTTCGATAAGGTGGTGCTCCTCTACAATACGGGCATCTTCGACGTTGCGGATACCATCTATTCCTACACCTACCGCCTGACGACGGGTTCCATGGGTTCCACGGCAGACTTCGGCCTTGCGGCGGCGAGCGGCCTCTTCCAGTCGGTCATCTCCGTCACCCTGCTCCTTTCGTCCAACTATCTTTCGCGCTGGCTCACCAAGAGCTCGCTCTTCTGAGGAGGCTTGCTATGACAAGACAGGAACGCATCGCAATGCAAAAGCGCATTCAGGGCTCGGGCGGCATGGTGCAGGGCAAGTCGGCGGGGGATATCGCCGTCACCTGTGTGACCTGGGGCATCCTCTTCCTCGTTGCCTTCATCTGCCTGATCCCCTTATGGCACGTTCTCATGGCGTCCGTCTCCGATCCCAAGCAGATCGCCTTCGGCATGGGGGAGACATACAAGGGCGGCATCGTGTGGTGGCCGGTCGCCAATGCGGACGGCGCATGGGACTTCAGCGGCTACGAGTACATCTTTGAAGACGGCTCTATCTTCCGCGGTTATCTCAACACCATTCTCTATGTCATCTGTTCGGTTTCGATCGGCATGGTCGTCAACATCACGGGCGGGTATGTCATCAGCCGCAACACCAAATTAAAACCGTTTTTGACGCTCTTTGTCATGTTCACGTCCATGTTCAACGGCGGCCTCATCCCGACGTACGCCGTTGTCAAGGGGCTGGGCATGACGGATACCATCCTCTCCGTCATCATCCCGGGCTGCACGAACGCCTTCTTCGTCGTCATGATGTCCAACGCGTTCTGCACCGTGCCCGAATCGACGGTGGAATCGGCAAAACTCGACGGCGCGGGGCATCTTCGCATCATGTTCCAGATCATGCTCCCGCAGGCAATGACCTTCGCCGTCGTCGTCATCCTCAACAGCGTCATCCTGCAGTGGAATTCGTGGATGCCCGCATCCATTTATTTAAGCTCCAACGTCTCCGACCTGTGGCCGCTGCAGCTGCTCATCCGCGACCTCTCGGCGCGGTCGGATAACTATCTCGCGGCAGGTTCCGCGGCGGCGTGGTCGCTCTATCTCGTCCGCTATACGGTCATCATCGCGAGCACTCTGCCCATCCTGTGCATCTTCCCCTTTTTCCAGAAGAAGCTGGAAAAGAACGTCGTGGTGGGCGCTGTCAAAGGTTAAAAATTGCGGCTAAGATCCGTCAACTTAAAATTTTGGAGGAAAACTATGAAGAAGAAACTACTTGCGATGCTTGCACTCTCCGCCGTGCTTGCAATGAGCGCGGGGCTGATGGCGGCCTGCACCGACCCTGAAGATCCCGATGATCCCGATACCCCCTGCACCGAGCACGTCGACAGCGATAACGACGGTAAGTGCGACAACTGCGGCGAGAACATGGGCGGCGAGCCCGTCACTCCTCCCGAAGAGACGAAGATCACCGACGGCGTGTTCAGCAATCAGATGGACAGCTCGCACGAAGCCCTCATCAAGCTCTACGAGGACGGCACCGCCTATCTTTCGGGCTTCACTGTCTCCTATAAAGGTTGGTACGAAGTGAAAGAGGAGTCCATCACGACGGCGGCGACCGCTCCGGACGGCACCATCATCGATCCCGCGGCGGAAGCGGACGGCAAGGGGAAGTGCGAATGGCTCACTTTCGATACCGCCATCTATTTCTGGGCGGACGAAGAGATGACCGAGCCCATCACCGTCAATGCAAGCGCGGAAGCGGAAGACGATCTTCCCTCGCCCGCCGTCGGCTATGCGTACGGCACGCCCGCAAACGCCCTCGCTTACGACAGCGAGAGCGACATGATCTACAACTACAAGTTCGATCAGGCGACGCGCACGCTCAGCCACTCGTCTCTTCGCGACTTCACGACGGAGGACGAGGCGCCCATCGAACTTTACCGCTTCATGTTGAAGAACGAGAGCGACATCCCCGCCGACGCCGAGGCGGGCGCGGTCCTTTCCGATTACAGCCTCATCATCACGCACAAGGGCTTTGAGGGCAACCTTCTCGGCGGCTCCAATGTCTGGAACGGCAAATATGTGCAGGAGGGCAATACCTATACCCTTACCGACACTTTCTCCGGAACGCAGGTCGGCACGCTGACCATCGCCGAAGACGGCTCGTCTGCGACCTTCACGAACGGCACCGTCACCCTCGAGCTCATCCCTTACGAGGAAGTCACCTCGGGCGAGGTCGAAGATCTTGTCGTTGCCAATGCTTCCATTAACGTGGGCGTCGAAATTCCCTTCACGCTCACCTTCAAGAGCGACTGTACGGCCGTCCTTTCCGCAAACGTCGGGGCAAGCTCCATTGAGATCACCACCGATTGGACGCTCGACGGCTATACTATCAGCTTTGCGAACACCTCTTCGGGCGAATTCACCTATGCGATCGACGCAGACGGCGCGCACGTCACCTGGACGGGCGACCTCAGCGACCGTATGCCCGATCAGACTGTCACCTTCACCTTCCCTTCGTCCGATCTTGCAAAACTGCAGGCAGCCAAGCCCGCGGCGCCCGAAGTTCTCGGCACGCTCACGGGCGGCGGAGGAAGTTTCGTTCTGACGCTCTCGCTGTATGAAGATCACACCTGCGCCGTCTCGATGGGCGATACGCAGATCTCGGCGGGCACCTGGTCGTTTGCGAACTATGCTCTCACCGTCACGCTGGAAGGGCAGGAGCCTGCTTCGTCCGATACTTCCAAACTGCAGGAAGTCGGCATCGTCATTTCCCTCGGGATCAGCGGCAACCCCGTTGAGTTCACGGGACCCAACACGCTCGTCGGCGTTCTCGGCTGAGCGGACGGCAGCAAACGGGGCGGCGAAGCCGCCGCCCCGACTCTTTTAAGGAGGAACGTTATGAAAAGAAAGTATCTTGCGGCTCTCACGCTCTCCATGACGGCGGTCACCCTTGTGAGTGCGGCGGCGTGCGGCGGAAAGGTGAACATCACCTCCAACACGGCGGATGCCGAGCGCACGTTCACCTATTGGATCCACACGGCGGACGGCACGGGCGTAGGCGGCGCCTACGAAAGTTACGATCAGAACCCCGGCGTCCTGTATCTCACCAAAGATCCCTATACCTACAAGTCGGCTGCGGGCTCAGACGGCAGCTACACGCAGGGCGGGGAAGTCACCAACAACGTCGCTCTCCGCTTCCAGGCGGCGACGACGGGGCAGGAGCAGAACAGCTGGATCACCGCGCTCGGCAGCGGCGATGTTGACATCCTTGAGCTCGACTACGCCTCCGAAACGGTGCTCACTATGTACGAGAGCGGCAAGCTCCTCGACCTCACCTGGTGGGTAGAAAACTATATGCCCAACTACCTCAACTTTGTCAAGGAGCTGGGCGTTGAGAACCTTGTCACCTCGACGGTGAACGGCGAAAGAAAATATCTTCAGCTCTATACCTTCCAGGAGAACGTCTACGAATACTACTACGGCTATCAGTATCGCAAGGATTGGCTGCTCAAGTACGGCAAAGTATTCTCCGAAGACGGCACGGTCGGGGAGCAGACGTTTGCAGAGGCGCATCCCGACTGGGGCTGGCAGACGGACGAAAACGGCAACAGAACGTGGGTAGACGGCATCCTCTTCCCCAGCTGGTACGGTCTCAAATACACGTCGGACGGCTCCGCGAAGGGCACGGGTACCTTCACTTACGATCAGCAGCTCTACGACTATATGCACGGCGAGTACGCTTCCTATTCCGAGCAGCGTGCCGCAGAGCTCGAAGAGGGGCCTTTCTCCAGCCTCGAGCGCGACTTTACGACCTATCAGGGTCAGTGGGCGGCGACGCTCTCCGATTGGGAGTGGCTGCTCGACGTGATGCAGGCGGCGCGTGCGGGCCTCGGCTATACGCAAGGCTATCCCATGAGTATGTATCAGTTGGGCTATATCTCGACGGGCAACCTCGTTTCCTCCTTCGGCGGCTCGGGCGTCGAGTGGCAGACGGACGAAACGAGCGAAAATGTCGTGTTCGGTGCGGATGGACCCGCCTTCAAGACGTATGTCGAGACGATGAACAAGTGGTATGCGAACGGCTGGATCGATCCCAACTTCCAGACGAACGACGAACTCTTCTGGCGCAGCGACGAAAACACCGTCCGTCAGGGCTTTGTCGGCATGTATCTCGGCATGAACGATCAGCTCTACGGCGCCATGGATATGGGTACGCCGACGACGGAAGGCATCTACGTCGAAGGGATGCCCTATCCCATCAACGATAAGTACGGCGCGCCCGAACAGCAGTATGTCAGGCCTTACACCTTCTACTGCATGCAGCCCGAGGTCAACTCCATCATGGTCACGACGGACGCCGAAAAGAACGGCAAGGATCTTGCCGCCATGTTCACCCTGCTCGACGCCTGCTATACGGAAGAATACAGCGTCATGAAGGGCAGAGGGCTTTCGAAGGAGATGCTCGAGGAATCGCAGGACGGCGTCAAGGAGATCTACGCCGATGTCGGCTATCCCGAAGGCATCACCGTCTACAACCCCGATCCCGACGGCGGCAAAGGGGAGTACTACCTGAACGAGGGCCCTCAGCTCACGACCGAGCAGGAGTATTACACGACCTGCAAGCGGATGTTCGGGCTGGAAGCGTTCGTGGCGCTTCGGGAGCAGATGGACGAGCACCAGGTGCGCGAGTACCTTTGGAACTACTTCACACCCTCCGAATATCTCACCAAGTCCTTCTATGGCCAACTGACGCCCGACCAGTACGACATCTACGAAGATAAGCTCGCCGAGCTGCGCAACGCTCTCGCGGTGGACATTCCCAAGTTCATCAAGGGCGACAGCTCCCGCCCGCTCTCTTCGTGGGACAGCTGGTATGCATCCCTCAAAAAGACCTGCCAGGTAGACCAGATCACCAATATGCTCAACAACGTCTACCACTCTCTCAACGGCTAAACTCTTCCCTTGCCTCCCTCTTTAAGGGTGAGCGGGCGAACAGTTCTCTCCCTTTGCCTCCCTCTTTGAGGGAGGTGGCACGGCGAAGCCGTGACGGAAGGAGTTACCTTGATCCCGGCGCCTTCTTGAGGGAGCTGTCTCATCATTCGGCGTATGCCGATGATGAGACTGAGGGAGTAAAATAGCTCATCAATTCTTCCTCTTTATACCCCCTGTAGAACGGCACGTCCGGCAGCTGCCGAACGTGCCGTTCTGCAAACAAAACCAAAATAAGGAATATATCATGGTCAACTTAAAAGCAAAACCTTTCTATCTCACCGACGAACAAATTTCCTGGGTGGAAGACACCATCGCCCACATGACGAAAGAGGAAAAGATCGGTCAGCTCTTCATCCACCTCACGGGCTCCAACAAGGAGGAGGACGTCAAAGAGGAAGTCTCCCGTATGCACATGGGCGGCATCCGCTTCAATCCTCGCTCCAAGGAAGAGATGTGGGAGATGAACTACAACTTCCAGAAATTTTCCAAGATCCCCGTCCTTTCCGCGGTCAACGTCGAATCGGGCGGCAACGGCGCAAGTAAAGACGGCACCTTCATCGGCAATGAGATGAAGATCGCCGCAACGGGAGACACGAAGTACGCCTACGAGCTCGGGCGCATCTGCGGCATTGAGACGAAGGCGACGGGCAGCAATTGGGCATTCGCGCCCATCGTCGATCTCGTCACCAATTGGCACAACCCGGGCATCTCCGTGCGCGGATGGGGGAAGGACGCGGACACCGTGCTTGCGATGAGCAAGGAATATTTCCGCGGCATTTCGGAAAGCGGCATCGTCTGCGCGATGAAGCACTTCCCGGGCGACGGCTCGGACGAGCGCGATCCCCACATTGCGACTTCCGTCAACGCGCTCTCCATGGAAGAGTGGGATAATAGTTACGGCAAAGTCTATCAAGGCATGATCGAAGCGGGCGTGCAGGCAGTGATGCCCGGGCATATCATGATGCCCGCCTACCAGCGCCACTTCTGCCCCGGGCTCAAGGATGAGGACTTAAAGCCCGCCACCCTCTCGAAGGAACTTTTGGGCGATCTTCTCCGCGGCAAGCTCGGCTTCAACGGGCTCATCGTCTCGGACGCCTCGCACATGGTCGGGCTCACGGGCAGGGCAAAGCGCAGCGAGCTCGTCCCGGGCGCCATCATGGCAGGCATCGATATGTTCCTCTTCTACAACGACATCGAAGAGGACACCCGCTACATGACGGAAGCCTACGACAAGGGCATCCTCACCGAAGAGCGGCTGCACGATGCGCTTTCCCGCATCCTCGCCCTCAAATGCGTCGTCGGGCTCGATCAGTTCACCCTCGACAAATTCCCCGCAAAGGAAGGGCTCTCCGCCATCGGCAGGCCCGAATACAAGGAGATCGCGAAGGAGGTCGCCGAAAAGTCTGTGACCCTTGTCAAGCACACCGAGGACATCTTCCCCGTCACGCCCGAAAAGTACAAGCGCATCCTGCTCGTTTCCGTCGGTCCTCACCCGAGCCCCATCCTGGCGCGCGCAGGCATGGGCGCAGACGGCTCCAAGCTCAAAAATCAGCTCAGAGAAAAGTTAGAGGCGCGCGGCTTTGCGGTCACCGAGTACGTCGACCCCGTCGCCAAGATCGTCGAGCTCATGCAAAAGGGCGGCGACGAGGCGACCAAGCTCCTCTCGCAGAAGGGCAACAAGGGCGCTTACGGCATGAAGCAGTCCGTTTCGGCGCTCACCGATAACTACGACCTCGTCCTCTGCTATGCAAACGTCTCCTCGACGATGCGCACGACGCAGCGCTTAGAGTGGGCGATCAGTAAGGGCGGGTGGGATAACCCGTGGTACGTCAACGAGATCCCGACTGTTTTCGTCTCCTTCAACTGCCCCTTCCACCTGGTGGACGTGCCGCAGATCAAGACCTTCGTCAACTGCTACGATGCGAACGAACTGACGGTGGACGCCTTCCTCGATAAGCTCGAAGGCAAGAGTGAATTTACGGGCGTCTCTCCCGTCGATGCCTTCTGCGGCATGCTCGACACGAGGTTTTAACGATGCTCTGTTCCGACCCCGAAAAAGCCTTCTCGGCTCTATTCATCGCCCCCGACGGCGCCGTACCCAACAGCTTCACGGCTGCCAGGCGCTTTACGCTGGAAAGGCGGCCCGTCCGCGCTGTTTTGCGCGCCACGGCGCTCGGCCTCTATGAGGCGTCGCTCAACGGCAGCAAGGTGGGGGAGGACTATCTCGCTCCCTTCTGGACGGCTTACACGCATACCCTGCATGTTCAGGAGTACGACGTCACCGCCCTTTTGAAAGAGGAGAACGAACTCTCTCTCAAAGTGGGCAAGGGGTGGTACCGCGGCACGGTGGGCTTCCACGGCAAAAGTGGTTGGTACGGCACGGAGAGCGCCGTCGCCTGCGAGCTGCTTCTCACCTATGAGGACGGCAGCACGGAGATTCTTTCGACTTCGCCCGATTGGGAGCTTTCGGACAACGAGATCGCAGACAGCGAACTCTTCGACGGCGAAGCGCAGGACTTCACGCGGGAGCGTGCGGTATACCCTGTCAAGACGCTCTCCTACGGCGGCGCGCTCGTACCGCAGCCCAACGAAGGGATCGGCGAAGTGTACCGCCTTTCCCCCAAGCAGATATTGAAAACACCCAAAGGGGAGACCGTCCTCGACTTCGGTGAAAACATCTCGGGCTTTGTTTCGCTCACCGTAAACGGCGCGCGCGGGCAGAAGATCGTCCTCCGCCATGCGGAAGTGCTCGACAAAGAGGGCAACTTTTACACTGAAAACTTACGCCGCGCGAAAGCGACGGACAGCTACATTCTTGCAGGCGGCAGGCAGGTCCTCAGCCCTCACTTCACCTTCCACGGCTTCCGCTATGCGGCGGTGGAGGGCGTCGATCCCGCCGAATGCACCTTCGAAGCCGTCGCGCTCTCCTCCCGCCTCCGCGAGACGGGGCAGATCCAAACTTCCGACCCCGCCTTAAACAGGCTTATTTCCAACATCAAGCGCAGCCAGCGCGATAACTTTCTGGATGTTCCCACCGACTGCCCTCAGCGGGATGAGCGCTGCGGCTGGACGGCGGACGCCAACGTCTTTGCGGAGACGGCGGCATACAACTATGATTGTAAGCGCTTCTTCCGCAAGTGGCTGCGCGATCTTGTTGCAGAGCAGCTCCCCGACGGTTCCATCCCGTATATCGTTCCCAACGTCGGCGGCGGAACGGGTACGGCGGCGCTCTGGGCGGATGCCGTCACCATGATCCCGTTCACGATGTACAGAATGTACGGCGAGCTTTCCTTCCTCGAAGAAGCCTATCCCGCCATGCGCAAGTATGCCGGGAAGGTGCTTTCGGGGATGGAAAACGGCCTCATCCGCAGCGGCTTCCAGTACGGCGATTGGCTCGCGCTCGACCGAGACGAGCTCATGCCCGCCACCGGCCCCGGCAGTACCGATAGTTACTTCGTTGCCAACGTCTTTTTCCAGCATTCCCTCTGCATCCTGCGCGATGCTGCGGCGCTTTTGGGCTGCGAAGCGGAAGCGGGGGAATACCGCGCTTTGCAGGAGGAACACCTTGCTTCTCTCCGCCGCGAATATTTCACCCCGACGGGCCGCATGGTCTCCGAAACGCAGACGGCGCTCACGCTCGCGCTGTATTTCCGCATCGCGCCCGACGAGTTCCGCTCCGATCTTGCCGCCCGTCTCGCTGCAAACCTCGAGCGCCACGGCAACCATCTCACGACGGGCTTTGCGGGCACGCCCTATCTCCTCTTCGCGCTCTCTGAAAACGGCTATCACGACCGCGCCGTCTCCCTTCTCTTAAGTCACAGCTACCCAGGCTGGCTGTACGCCGTCGATCGGGGCGCAACGACGATCTGGGAGCGCTGGAACGGCATCAAAGAGGACGGCACGTTTTCCGATCCTTCCATGAACAGCTTCAACCACTATGCCTACGGCTCGGTGGGGGCGTTCCTCTACCGCGGCATTGCGGGCATTGCGCCATTGGAGCCCGGCTTTTCTAAAATTTCCCTCACGCCCCGCCTTTCCAAGGGGCTTCCCGTGTTCCAAGCGTCCTTTGAAAGCCCGCACGGCGTCATCCGCTGCGGCTATCGGGCGGCAGGGGGAGAGGCGAGGATCGAAGTCACCGTTCCGCAAGGCGTCACGGCGGAGCTCACTCTCCCGAACGGCGAGCAGCATACCCTCGAAGGGGGAGCATACTCCTTCACCGTTCCCTGCGGCGACCTTTCGCCCGAGCGCCTCACGCTCGATACGAAGGTGGGCGACATCCTCTCCGATCCCGCCTTGCTGGCTGCCGTCAACAAGGTGAGCGGCAACCTCTTTGCAAGCCCCCGCATGGCGGCGGTCAAAGATATGACTGTCCGCGAGATGGCGCGCCTCGGAGGAGATCCGACGGGCGAACGCATGCAAAAAATGCTCTCCGCCGCCAATGCCCTGCTTGATCACCAAGACATCCCGAAAGGAGAATAAAATGCCCACAACTTTGCATGAATTTACAAAAACCAAGCCCTTCCTTCTCTGCGTCGACAGCGACGGCTGCGCGATGGACACCATGAACATCAAGCACTTTCGCTGCTTCGGCCCCTGTTTTGCGGACGAGTGGGGCTTGGGCGCGGGTCGCGACGCCGCACTCAAGCGCTGGAACGAGATCAATCTCTTTTCCATGACGCGCGGCATCAACCGCTTTTTGGGCCTTGCCCATATTTTGACGGAGCTCTTCCCCGACGATAAAGACGTCGCGGCATTCGCGCAGTGGGCAAACAACAGCAAAGAACTTTCCGAGCGTGCCGTCGAAGCCCACGCCGCCGAAAACCCCGTCTTTTTGAAGGCGCTCTCCTGGTCGCGCGCCGTCAACAAGGCGATCGGCGCTCTTTCCGACGACGAAAAAACCGCCTTTGGCGGCGTCCGTGACGTCCTCGAAGAGGCGCACAAGTCCTTCGATATCGCCGTCGTCTCCAGCGCCAACTATGCGGCGGTCGAGGAGGAGTGGTCGCGCTGCGGCCTCCTTGCTCACGTCGACGTCCTCACGACTCAGCAGGACGGCTCCAAATCTCACTGCATTGCAGAACTCCTCAAAAAGGGGTACGCGCCCAAAAGCGCCGTCATGTGCGGCGATGCTCCGGGCGACGAGAAGGCGGCAAACGAAAACGGCGTTCTCTTCTATCCCATCCTCGTAAGAAGCGAGGAAGCCTCGTGGGAAGCGCTTCCCGCCTTCCTCGGCCTTGTCAAAGAGGGAAACGCGGAAGGGGAGGCGGACCGCCTCAAAGCGGCTTTCTTCCGCAATCTCGGCGGAAATTGATGCGCCGCGGCAAAGAAATACAAAAATTTGTCATCATTCCATAAATTCTGATAGAAAAATGCAGCCAAGTGTGCTATCATTTTAGGGAAAACAAGGAGGAAATCTATGAAACTGCCTTTTCAAGTCGATCTGAGCAACAAAGTCGTCGCCGTCACGGGTGCGGGCGGCGTCCTCATGAGCGAGTTTGCCCGCGCCCTTGCGGAGTGCGGCGCTAAGGTCGCCCTTCTCGACATCAACTACGATGCCGCCAAAGCGGTTGCCGATGAGCTCGGCGAGAATGCGATCGCCGTCCGCTGCAACTGCCTCGATAAAGAGAGCATCAAGGCGGCAAAAGAGGAGGTGAACGAAGCGTTCGGCGCCGTCAACTTCCTCATCAACGGCGCGGGCGGCAACAATCCGCGCGCCACGACGGACAACGAAACGGCAGCCGAGGAGGCGCAGAAGGACTTCTTCGCCCTCGACGAGAGCGGAATCAGATTCGTGTTCGACCTCAACATTACGACGGCGTTCCTCGTTACGCAGGTCTTTGCCGCCGATATGGTAAAGACGGGCGGCAACATCATCAACATCTCCTCGATGAATGCCTACCGCCCCTTGACCAAGATCCCCGCCTATTCCGCGGCGAAGGCTGGCATTAGTAACTTTACGCAGTGGCTCGCCGTGCACTTTGCCTCGAAGGGCATCCGCTGCAATGCCATCGCGCCCGGATTTTTCGTCACCAATCAGAACCGCGCCCTCCTTTTCAATGAGGACGGCACGCCCACAGCCCGCACGGGCAAAATTTTAGCCGCCACGCCCATGAAGAAGTTCGGCGAAACGAAGGACCTTCTCGGTGCGTTATTGTGGCTCTCCGACGACGAAGCCAGCGGCTTTGTGACCGGAACTGTTATCCCTGTGGATGGTGGCTTTTCGGCATACTCCGGCGTTTGAGCGTGCATTCATCGTGCCATACTTTGTCGCGCTGCGGCAACTTTCGGTCACTTACGTTTTAGTAAGCTCCCTCAAGTTTTCCTCGCGCTTCTCGTCTGGCACGCGACTGCCCACTCAAACAAGTTTAAGCGTGCATTCATCGTGCCATACTTTGTCGCGCTGCGGCAACTTTCATCTTAAGGAGTTCATCATGTACACTGCATTCACTCCCGGCGCCCCCTGGCTGGATACCGACGGCAAGCGCATCCAGGCGCACGGCGGGCAGATCTTTGAGGAGAACGGCACCTACTATTGGCTCGGGGAAAATAAGGAGCACACCACGGGCGAAGACGAAGTCTGGACGTGGGGCGTGCGCCTCTATTCCTCAAATGACCTCATGAATTGGCAGGACGAAGGCCTCATCGTGCCGCCCGACCTTGAAAACAGGGAGAGCATCCTGCATCCCGCGCGCCATCTCGACCGCCCGCACCTTCTTTATAACGAAAAGACGAAAAAGTACGTCCTCTGGCTCAAATTCTGCGACGATTCGCACTACGCCGTCCTCACGGCGGACGCCCTCAAAGGCCCCTACGCCATCGTGAACGCCCGCTATTTCCCATACGGCCGCAAGTGCGGCGACTTCGACCTTTATAAGGACGAAAAGGGCAATGCTTACATCTATTTCGAAGCCGACCACACCGACCTTCTGGGCGCGCACCTTTCCGCCGACTACACGCAGGTGGAAGGGGAGCCCGTCGCCATCTATTCGGGCAGAAAGCCCCCCGAAACGCGCGAGGCGCCCACCCATTTCGTGCGCGGCGGCCGCCATTATCTTCTGACGAGCGGCATGACGGGCTATCGCCCCAACCCCTCGGAAGTGGCGGTCTCCGACGATCCGCTCCACGGCTACACCGTCCTCGGCGACCTTTCAGAGGGCGACCCTTCCAACACCACCTTCCACTCGCAGCCCACCTGCGTCATCGAAGTGAACGGGCGATTTCTGTATTTGGGAGACAGGTGGATGCCCGAGCTCAACGAATGGAGCTACACGGGCGATCCCCGTCCCGATCCCGCCACGCAGAAAAAGATCATGGCAAAGCTCAAAGAGCTCGGCCTCGACCCCGTCCGCGATCGCGAAGAGGCGATGAAGGTCGCCATCCATATGTCGGAGGCTTGCAACACCTCACTCGCCGACTATGTGTTCCTTCCCCTCGAATGGGAGGGGGAGAGACCTGTTCTTCGCTGGCGCGACGAATGGAAGCTTTGAGCGCGCAATGAAACAAATCAAATAAGGAGAAAACATGAAATCCTTCTTCGGGCCCGACCTGCTCTTGAACAGCGAGGCGGCGAAAAAGATCTACGCGGAAGTCAAAGACCTTCCCATCATCGACTATCACTGTCATCTCGATCAGTATAAGATCAAAGAGGACGCCAAGTTCCAAAATATCGGCGAGCTCTGGCTTTCGGGCGATCATTACAAATGGCGTGCCATGCGCCTTTGCGGGGTGGGGGAGGAGTTCATCACGGGCAACAGCTCGTGGCGCGAAAAGTTCCGCGCCTACGCCTCCGTCCTTCCCAAACTTGCGGGGAACCCGCTCTACTACTGGACGCACATGGAGCTTCAGCAGGTGTTCGGCATCTTCGAACCGCTGAGCGCGGAAAGCGCCGACCGCATCTTCGACGCCGCCAACGAAAAGCTTCAGAATATCTCTGTTTCCACTCTTTTGAAGCAGTATAAGGTGGAGTTCGTCGCAACGACGGACGACCCGTGCGACGACCTAAATGCCCACGGCAAGTACGGCGGGACGCTCGTTGCGCCCACCTTCCGCCCCGATAAGCTCTTCACGCTCGACGAGGCGTATCTGCAGCGTTTGGGCGAGACGGCGGGGGAGGATGTGAGCACATTAGCAGGTCTCTTAAAAGCCGTCGAAAAGCGCCTTATGTACTTCATTTCCCACGGATGCCGCATCTCAGATCACGGATTTTACCGCTTTGCACAGTATTATGTCACGCATAATACTGCTGAAAAGCTGTATTTGGAGCGCAAAACGCTCAATGAAGAGCAAAAAGAGGCGCTCTTTGGCTATCTTCTCGTCGAGCTCGCCCGCCTCTATAAAAAATACGGCATCATCATGCAGCTGCACTTTGCCGTGACGCGCAACGTCAACGCCCCCATGTTTGCAAAGTGCGGGGCAGACGCGGGCTTCGACGTCATCGCCGACCGCTCTCCCATTCAAAGCGTCATTCAATTCTTCGGGCAACTATCCGATGAAGAACGCCCCGAAACCATTTTATATACTTTGAACGATTCCGAGCTCCCCGCGCTCGCCTGCCTCACGGGCGCCTTCCGCCATGTGAAGATGGGCGCCGCGTGGTGGTTCAACGATACCGTACAAGGCATCCGCAAGAACCTTTCCACGATCGCGGAGTATTCCGCCCTCGGAACAAACTACGGGATGCTCACCGACAGCCGTTCGTTCTCCTCCTACGCCCGCTTCGACTTCTTCCGCCGCATCCTTTCCGATCATCTCGGAAGCCTTGTCGAGAGGGGCGAGTACGATCTTCCCGCCGCGTATAAGACGGCAAAGAACATCAGCTACTACAACATCAAGGAGGCGCTTAAATTATGAAAATGACCTTCCGCTGGTACGGGGAGAGCGATTGCATCCCGCTCTCTTACATCAAGCAGATCCCCAACATGTCGGGCGTCGTCACGGCAGTTTACGATGTCCCCGTGGGCGAAGTCTGGCCGTGCGACAAGATCGCCCGCCTCAAAGAGCTGTGCGAAAAAGCAGACCTTGAGATGGAAGTCATCGAGTCCGTCCCCGTGCATGAAGATATCAAGCTCGGCAAGTCCTCGCGCGACAGGCTTATCGCAAATTATGCCGAGACCATCCGCAATTTGGGCAAATTCGGCGTCAGGTGCATCTGTTACAACTTCATGCCCGTTTTCGACTGGTTCCGCACCGACCTTCACTATGTGCAAAAGAACGGCGCTGTCTGCCTCGCATATAAGCAAGCGGATTTTGAAAAGCTCGATAAGCACAACTTGCGCCTTCCCGGCTGGGACGAAAGCTACACCCCCGAAGAGCTTGGCGGCCTCCTCAAAGAGTACGAGCATATCTCGCACGAACAGCTCTTTGAAAACCTCGTGTATTTTTTGAACGGCATCATGCCCGCGTGCGACGAAACGGGCATCAACATGGCGATCCACCCCGACGACCCGCCCTGGGATATCTTCGGCCTTCCCCGCATCGTCACGGGCGCGGAGAGCTACGAAAAGATGATAAACGCCGTTCCCAACGTCCACAACGGCTTCACCTTCTGCACGGGCAGCCTCGGCGCAGGCAGATTCAACGACCTTCCCAAAATGGCGGAAAAGTACGCAAAACGCATTCATTTCGCCCATCTCCGTCAGCTCAAATTCGTCAACGAGACGGACTTCTACGAAAACGGCCATCAGACGGAGGACGGCAACGTCGATATCTACGCCATCGTCAAGGCGCTCGAAGAGAACGGTTTTTCTGGCTATATCCGCCCCGACCACGGCAGAAACATCTGGGGCGAGGAAGGAAAACCCGGCTACGGCCTTTACGACAGGGCGCTCGGCGCCGCCTATCTTTCCGGCCTCTTTGAAGCCGTCCGCAAGGACCGCGCCTGACCTTCGCTGCCCGTTCAAGGAGAGATCTTATGAGTGAAATGCACGATACCGCCTTCCGCTTCATCATGCAGGGGAAGAGCGATTTTGATGAAAACAACTGGCCGGACTACGCCGCCCGCCGTGCGGGGGAGCGGGCTTCGGAAGCGCCCGAAGGCGTCACGGTGGGGGATCTTCCCGCACCTCTTGCGGGGGAATTTCTCTCCTGCCCCGAAAACCCCGAAAATAAGCTCGTCTTTTACATCCACGGCGGAGGCTTTTTGGGCGGTTCCTCGGCATCCCGCCGCAATTTTACGGGCTATCTCGCAAAAGAGCTCGGCTATAACGTCTGGAGCGCCGATTACCGTCTCGCGCCCGAGCATCCTTTCCCCGCAGCGCCCGAGGACTGCCTTTCCCACTACCGCGCCATCCTCAAACGGTACAAGCCCCAAAACATCGCCATTGTGGGGGAGAGCGCGGGCGGCAACCTCGTCGCATCCACTCTTCTTTCCGCCAAGGCGGAAGGACTTCCGCTTCCCGCCTGCGCCGCGCTGCTCTCGCCGACGCTGCAATATCGGGAGGAGTTTCCTTCCTATCGGAACAACGCCGCCACCGACTGCATGCTGGGCAGAACCTTCCTCACGGAAGTGCGTTCTACCTATCTCCGCGACCCCGAACGGGCGAACGATCCGCTTGCCTCGCCGCTCCTTGGCGACATCACGGGCTTCCCGCCCTGCTTTCTGACCGTTTCCGACAGCGAGTATCTCTACGACGACTCCGTGCGCTTTTCAAAAAAGCTGAAAGCGGCAGGTGTCCCCTGTGAGCTTGAAGTCTATCATAATTTGATGCACGCATTTCCCATTATCGCGGTGCTGCCCGAAGCGCAGGATGCCAACCAAAAGATGGGAGCATTTTTCGACCGTTATCTCAAGGGGGCAAACCAATGAACGAAGTATTAGAACGGATCAAAGAATATAAGCTCGTGCCCGTCGTCACGTTAAAGTCGATCGAGGACGCCGAGCCCACGCTCTCCGCACTCATCAAGGGCGGGCTTCCCGTCGCGGAGATCTGCTTCCGCACCGAGTGCGCCGAGGAGGCGATCGCTCTCGCCGTCCGAAAATTCCCCGAGATGCTCGTGGGCGCGGGCACCGTCATCAATAAGGAGCAGTGTGAGCGCGCCATCGCGGCGGGGGCGAAGTTCATCGTCTCCCCGGGCTGCTCCAAAAAAGTCGCCAAAGTGTGCATGCGGGAAGGGATCCCTTATCTCCCCGGCGTCGTCACGCCGACGGAGGTCATCAAGGCGCTCTCTCTGGGGTACGATCACCTCAAATTCTTCCCTGCGGGCGACTTCGGGGGCTTAAAGACCATCAAGGCGCTCTCTGCCGCCTTCCCGCAGGTCAGCTTCATGCCGACGGGGGGCGTCGGAGCCGATAATCTCAACGAATACCTCTCTTTTCCTAAGATCTTCGCCTGCGGCGGCAGCTGGATGGTGAAGGGCACCCCTGAAGAGATCGAAGCGGCAGCCGCCTCCGCCGTCGCCCTCACCCGCGCGGCAAACCAATAGCCCGCCCCCAGAGAGAGGAGCGGCACACCAAAAACCGCTGTGCTCCTCGCATCGGCGTCCCCAAAACGGTCGCGCCCTTCGTAACGGCGCCCCCTAGAGCGATCGTGCTCCTCGCATCGGCGTCCTCAAAGCGGTCGTGCTCCTCGCATCGGCGTCCCGAACGCGGTCGCGCCCTTCGTAACGGCGGCGCACCGAAAACCGCCGAAGCTCCTTACCAACCGAACATCCTTTATCTCCCCGAAAGGACGGCCGTATATCGGCCGTCCTTTTCGCATCGCGGGTTTTTCGGGCGGTTTTATCGTTTTTATGCAAAGTAAAAAGAACGGGCTGCCCCGTTCCTTATTGCTCCCGTTTCCGCCGCGCCGCTGACTTTTGCCGCCGACTCTTCTTCTCCGCGGCATTTTTATCCTCCCGCTCAAACTGCGGGCGTGGGGGAGTCCTTCAAATACGCCAAGACCATATCGGCAAGGCGGTGCAGCATTTCCTCGCCGAGCATCCGCGCCCTCGTGTCCTCGGAAAGCGTCTCGCAGTGGAAGGTATATCCCGCAAGCAGAACGGAGACGGTCGCCGTCAGCTCTTCAAGCGGCTTGTCGCTGCGGAACACGCCTGTCTCCTGCCCGCGCACGATCTGCTTTTCAAAGAGAAGGATGCGCGCCGGCCTGCGCTCCGCAAGCACAGAGGGGGCGGTCGCAAGGTGCACCGAATACAAATTCATGAACAGAAGATCCTCATGCACCTCGGGCGAGAGATCCTTGAAGGCGAGGATAGCATATCGGATGAGATTCTCGGGCGTATCCACCTCGGCGGCGTCCGCGATGCGCGCAAGATAGGAGTGCGCAACGAACTCTTCCATGATGCCTTCAAGCACTTCGTCGAGGTTCTTATAATAGTTGTAGAGCTGCTGGCGCGAGATCCCCGCCCGCACGGCGAGCTCGCTCATCGCCCCGTCATAGATGCCGCGCTCCAAAACGAGCTTCTTCGCTTCCGTTAAAATGATCTTTTTGCGCTCCGCACGCTTTTCTTCAAACTTGTTCATGCCTTCAAGATAGCACATTTCCCCCCGAAAGGCAAGCGTTTGCACGAAATTTCTTTACAACTCGTCAATCATTTTTGCCTTAAATACTTGACAACATGTAAAGTTTATGCTACAATACTGTAAGGGAATAATAGGAACCCGATCAAAAGCGCGTATTTTGCCCCGATACTGCGTTAAGGCCCTTGACCGTGCGCTCGGCACGGCCTGCGGCCCTTGCCTTGTCTGGGGGCAAAACCGCAGCTTTTGATTGCTTCGCACTTTTGGCGAGTAGATTTTGAGATGCTTTGCCGTGAAGAGGATGCAGCAATACCGCCGTATTGCAAAGACGATGAACGGCAAGGCACACAAAAGATGCCGCCAAAAGCGGGTTCGTACTGTTCCCTTACAGTATAATGATAAAAATGCTGCCAAACGCCGCCTCGGCGGCGGGAAATACGCAAGGAGGACAAAGGATGAAGATCGAAAAGACAACGGACGGCACCGCGGCGATGCTCTCGCTCACGGGAAGCCTGGACGCGATGACGGCGGATGAGCTCGGCGCGGCGGTCGCGGCGCTGGGGAAGGACGTCACCGACCTCGTTTTAGACCTCCAGAAGCTGGAGTATGTCTCTTCTGCGGGGCTGAGGCAGTTCGCCCTCGCCCAGAAGGCGATGGAGGAAAGGGGCGGCAGTTTTTCTCTCGTGCGCGTGCCCGCCTTCGTCAGGGAAGTCCTCACGATGACCGGCCTCATCGGCCACATGGAGGTGTTGGGATGAGCAAACGGCGCATGGGGCTCACGTTCCCCAAGATCCTCACCCTGTTCTTCGCGGGGCTTGTCCTGGCGGCGGTCGTGTACGGCGCGATCCGCTACTTTGTCCTGCTTCCCGACGGCGCGGGCAGCGATGCCGAGGTTTTGCACCGCGTGCTGTGGGAGGTCGTTCCCGCGCTCGCAGTGCTGCTCATCATGTACGCTGCGGCGCTCGTCTTTTACTTCATCCGCATCGCATCCTCTATCTCCCGTGCGGCGCGCGCCGTCGAAGAGGCCGCCGCGCACAGGCAGGCCGGACTCGGCGGAGAATGGGTTCCCGTGGAGAGCGCCATCCAAAAGCTCGGCGCTTCCGTGGAACAGTCCGTCAAAGACCGCGAGGGCGCCATCGCCCTCGACGCTCGGAGGAAGGCCGAGGAAGGCATCGCCCGCGATATGGAGGCCGCCCTTTCGGCGACGTCGCTGCCCTGCATCGAGCTCGATTTCAGCGGCGCGGGCGGGGCGGAGCGCGCCTCCCTCATTTCAGCCGACTTCTTTGACGGGTTCTATCTCGGCCGCCGCACGCTCTGCTTCATGACGGCGGACGTCTGGGGCAGCGGCTTTGCGGCAGCGCGCTTTGCTTCCCGTGCCAAAGAACTTTTCCGCGACGCCGCGCACGCGTCCGATACGCTGGCCGAAGCCGTCCTGCGCCTCAATCAGGCGCTTGTCGAAAACAATCCCGACCGCCTTGCCCTGACGGGCTTCTTTGCGGTCTTCATGCCCGGCACGGGGGAGCTGCGCTATGTCAATGCGGGCGCCAATCCGCCCGTCCTCGTGGGCAAGGAGCGCGCCTTCCTGCGCGTGCAGCCGGGCTGCCCGCTCGGGCTCTACCGTCAGCCCGAACTCACCGAGGAATATCTCATCTTCAAGCCGGGGCGCTGCCTCGTCACCTATACGAACGGCGCGGTGGAAGCGCGCAGCGCAAAGGGCGAGGCGTTCGGCTACGACCGTCTCTTCGATGCCGTCAAGGACGGTTGGGAACGCTCTTTGGGGGCGGAGCGCATCCTCTCTGCCGTCACCGAGGCCGTCAAGGGCTTTGTCGGGGGCGCCGCCCTTCGGGACGATCTTGCCGTCTACGCCCTCTACTATCCCAACGGCATCCAGACCGAGCTCAGCCCCAAGACGAGCGAACTCGAGCGCCTGCGCGATACCATCCTCGACTGGCTCAAAGATGACCCCCGCAAGAACAAGATCTTTTTGGCGTGCGAGGAGATCTTTACCAATATCGTCAATCATTCGGGGGCAAATACCATCCACCTGAGCTGTCAGGTAGAGGGCAACAGCTTCGTCGTGCGCTTTACGGACGACGGCGAGCCCTTCAATCCTCTGCAGGTGCGCCCCGAGGGCGGGTATTACAACAGCAATTACACGGAGGGCGGCATGGGCATGGCGATCATCCGCCAGATCGCGGGCGAGATCTATTACCGTACGCAGGAAAACCGCAATGTGCTCACCATCCGTTTCCCCGTTATCAAGGTGAACTGAATTGACGAACGTATTTTACATGGACACCGCTCTCCTGCCCGACCCGCGGGAGGGCGGTCTTTCTTCCGAGCTGTCCGCGGCGCGGCTTATAAAGGCGGTACGGCTATTGTCTTTAGAGAAGCGGAAGGAGAGCGCGGGGACGGGGCTGCTGCTTGCCCGCATTTTGCCGCGCTATTTTGCAAGCGCCGAGGAAGTTTATGCGGATGCGCGTGGGAAGCTCCTGCATCCGCGCCTCTTTCTGAGTCTTGCGCACGGCGGGGGGATGGCGGTGCTCGCGGTGGGGGAGCTCCCCGTGGGCTGCGACGTCGAAAAGCTCTCCCGCGTGCGGGAAGGGGTCGTGCGGCGCTTTTCAAAGGAAGAGCGCGCCTTCGTCGAAGAGGCGGGCGCGGCTGAACGGGCGCGGGCGTTTTACCGCATCTGGACGGGCAAGGAGAGCTATCTCAAAATGACGGGCGAGGGGCTTTCGGCGTGGGATGAGGTTGAGATCTCCCCGACGGGGCGCGTTGTGCGCGCGGGAAGGGAGCAGCCCGTCCGTATCGTGTGGAAGGAGGCGGGGGAGCATCTGCTTGCCGTATGCGGGCGGGAAGAAGCCGCGTTTTTCAAGGCCGCGCCGTAAGGAAAATATTTCTTTGCGGAAATTTGTTCAAGAAGGTTGCATTGCGGGGCATCTTTTGCTATAATATAGATGACACCTGCGGTGTACGGAAGCCGGTAAATGCGTGATCCACATTTTTTATTCGGGAGCGCTTGTCGGCGCGGCTATGCAAGGTCTGTTGCTACGGAAAGTCAGATGCCGTGCCGCCGCGCACCCACCTGCGAGAAGCGGGTCTACCTTCATCGGTTTGCGGCACAGGCGGATGTCATTTTATTTCATAAAAATTTTTGCGCTTTCGTGCGTAAAAACGGTTGCAAGATGAACGAGAATATGCTATAATCACCAAGTAATCGCACCTCGGGCGGGGAAATCTGCTCGGCGCGGCGGTTCGGAGCATATTACAAGATCATATGGCCTTGTGGTCAAGCGGTTAAGACGGCGCCCTCTCACGGCGCAATCCCGGGTTCGATTCCCGGCAAGGTCACCAAGCAAGTTAAAGGCGAACCCGTTTCCTTTAGGAGACGGCTTCGCCTTTAAAATTTATTTTGTTGAGCTACATTAACAGAAGGTAAAACCAAAATACATTGGAGAATCCAAATGCAAAGCTTGTTCGAATATTTGGAAAGTATATATAAGCAGTTGCCCTCCCTAGTGCAATTAGATTTGAAAAGCTTTGAAATTATCAGTAGTAGTAAATTTAAGGACCTGATAGATGACGATAAAAAATGTATAGAGCTTATTTCATCCGTTTTGGAATTTTCTACAGAAGCCATTTTTATGAATCGTCATCGAGCAAGTCACATTATCGTTACTTGGGTGCTTGGTGTTGGCCTTAGTAATTTTGTAAAAAATGGTAAAGTTTTAACGGGTTTTTTTAATTTAAATGAAACAAGGCTATGGCTTCAAACAGCAATAGTTCATGATTATGGATATTTTTGTCGAGAGATCAAAAGTATGTTGCCCCTTGAAACCATAACAAAGGATTATGATTTGTTGACAGATACATATTATGTTGATGAATTAAGATGTTTAAACGGTTTGTCCATTCATCCGGAGTTTAGGTGCTTTTTTTCATATGATTATAATGAGATCAAAAATTACTATCTTTATATTCAATCATGGCATAGAGACATGATGAAAAATAGCATATCCGATAACAAAAGCATGTTTGATGACGTTTCTGACCACGGTATCGTTGGCGGGTGTAAAGCATTCAGCAGATATTGTAAACACATTACTTCATTGAAAAATGATCACCATTATGGATCAAGTGACGTTATAACAAAAATACAAAAAATATCTTGCATTATTGCTGCATCTCATAATATATTCAAGTCAAATACTAAAGAAAAGGATGAGAAATATATTGAGGCCAGACTTGAAAATCTAACAAGCACATCTCCAGTAAGGATAACAAAAGCAAATTTTTTACTGTTGCTGTTATCTTTAGTAGATACGATTGAATGTACAAAACGATTTTCAAAAAAAGAAAACCCGAACGAATACTTAGTACAGAGCACTGTTTTAAGCCGTGTGGATATCAATGTTAAGGAAAATGAAATACAGGTTGATTTTGATCGTTTGGATAGGTTTATTTTGAATGAAAGGAAGAGCGCCTCGATGAGTAAAAAGCTGGAGCGGCATATCGAAGCAATAGTAGGACTAGAGGATTGGACAGATTTTCACGCGACCAGGAGTGTAACAAGTAAAAAAGCTGTTATAGTTTCGTTTAAATAAATATAAATAGCGGCGGGCTGCGTATGAAGCACCCGCCGCTGCCGTTAATCAAGGTTTATGAATTTCGGCGCAACCTGATGATCAGATAAATAGACTTATATCCTGCACCGCATTCAAGCGGCGACCCCTTGCCGTACTTTTTTCACGGTCATCCGTATGATCCCAATCGGATATTCTTACTTGCGATTTGGTTGTAAATTCCGTTCTGCCTGCCACTTTTCAAACGCCCGTTGATTTTCCTCGTCCGCCATATAGGCGCGGATCGCGGGCAGCAGAAACCGTGCGAGCGAGTCAAGCTCGCAGTTTGAAGTGCCTGTCGTTTTGTTTCTTCTCGCCATTCCCCGTCGTTATGTAATTTGCTCGATAGCTTTTCTCCTTGTGTTCGGTTATTCAGTTTTACTTGCCGCCGCGGTCGTTGCCGCGGCTGTTCTCTTTATAATAGGACGCCGCTTTCTTTTCGCGCGACTTATTTAAGAGAGCGTCGAACTCGTCCGGATAGGCGGCAAGCATTTCGCTCACCATGCCGAACGCCTGCTCTTTGCCTTTGGCGCGGCGCTCCGCTTTCTGCAACTGCTCGAAGAGGTCGCTGCGGTCACGGTCGGCAATAGCCTTCGATTGCCGCAGGGCGGCATTCTCCGTGCGGAGTAGAGCGATCTCTTCCTCGGCTTGCCGCTTTCGCTTCGGCGTGGGCTTGCTGCGCTCCGCCTCGATGCCCTGCACGATGCCGTCCAGATATTCCTGCGCTTGTTGCTTTGTTTCCTTCGCCGTTTGTTCCGCCTGCGATAGGATTCCATCCGCGTGAATTTGGGCAATTTTCATTTTGCGCTCTGCGTTATGGTCAGCTTCGGCAATGATGTTTTTTGCCTGCCCGTGCGCCTGCTCGACGATCTTCTTCGCCTTAAACTCCGCCGTATCAAGATGTTTTGCCTGACTGCCTTCCTTGCCGCGCTGCAAATTCCATTTCGCGCCGACTTCCCGATAGAGGTCGGTCTGCAATGCGGTAAGCGCCTTCCTGTCAAACAGCTTCTTCGCGCACAGCCTGCCGCCCGCTATCGGGATCAGATTCAGGTGCAGATGCGGCGTGGTTTCGTCCGTATGGACAACGGCAGAAATGATATTGCCCTCGCCGTAGTGCTCCGAAAAGAAGCGGGTGCATTCGGCAAAGAATTGCCGTTTCTCGCTTGGAGATAGCTCGCCAAAGAATTTCCTGTCCGAGCCCACAACGAAGGAGCACATCAGCACGGCATCCTTGCGCACTTTGGTCGGCAAGTCGAGAGTTTTGATCTTATCGTTGATGAACTGCGTGTAGCTGCGCTGACGTTTGACGATGTGGTAGTTGCCTCCCGTGCGCGTTTTGTCTATCTGCGGATTGCTCGCCTGATAGGTTTCGTCGCGTTCGTTCTCTTGTTCGACGGGCGCAATGTCCGTCTTGTGATACTTCTCCATGTGGCAAACTATGTAACTTATATTTTTTACCTCCTGTTATTTCTTGATTAAAAGCCTCGCAGAGCCCACTAAACTTCGGAACGAAGTATAGTAGGCTATACTTCTTCGTCGAACTCAAAAGCTCGACTGTGTTTTGTTTGCCGTTTTGCAACGGTTGCTTGCCGTTTGCTTTCCTTTCTACGGCGGTCTGATCGTCAGTTGCTTTCTCATAACTTTCCTCCGGAATTTTATCTTTCTATCCTTAACCCACACCAAAGAGGTATGGGTACGATAGCTTTAAAAGGACGCAAAAAAGCCGCTGACTGCTCTTTCCTCGTCACCGACTTTGACCTTGTTTAGCGGGTTCTCTCCGCTCTATGGTGGTCAGCCATTCTGTTAAATTGTAGGGATGTTTCCGTCGTTCAGGGCCGCACTTTCCAAAAAAACGTACACTTAAAAAAGCCCATCGCGGCGCGTTCTAAAACTTGCAATGACAACGGCGTATTTCCTTAAAAATGCGTACAACTAAAAAAGCCTGTCATCGCTCGTCTTTTCAAACGGCTCGGGTGCGGCGCTTGGTGCGCCGAAACATCGCGGAGAACTTGCTCCGCACACGCGGAACGTATCCCTTCCGCGCAGCACTCCCTATTGCAAGGAGATACTTTCATGCCAATTCTGCGGCACGATAAAAGGATACAGGCAGCATTCCACCTGTACTCTCGCATTATAACATATAGACGCGGCGTTGTCAAGCAAAATGCAAACGTATGTTTGCAATTTATTCCTTCAATTTCAAAAATCCCTGTTCAAAGGCACTGCCAGCAAAGGTTTTTTCACCGACAGAGAAGGCGACGTGGATATATTTTCCCGACTTATCGAGCTTGACGATTTTCCCTTCGCCGAACTTGGCGTGCAGAACAATATCGCCTTCCGCAAGGGTAGAAAGGTCGAATGCGGGCATCTGTTCTTCGGGCTTTTCTTCGGCAATGGTTGTATAGACGGCAGGATGCGCGGCATTGGTTTCCGTGAGCTCGGTTTCCGTCTCATCTTCAAAACTATCCCGTTCTTCCGAAACGCGGGCGCTGACCGCGGCAGCCGCCGCGACCTCTTCATCGAAGGCGGGCGCCTCCATCGTGGCTTGTTGGTTATAGAACAGCTTTTCGTATTCCTCGCGGCGGATGGTGGTATCCCAACCACCGACCTCATCGGAAATATGCTTTTCAATGCCCGTATAGGACAGGCTCGAATCTTCGTACCGCTTGAACTTGAAAATGGCGTCGTTCATGAGGGGCGCATTGAACACGCCGAGAGAACACAGAAGTTCAAAATCTTTGACGTTCAGACCTGTTACCTTTTTGAAAAGCCCCGGCTCTAACTGCGTGATGACGTCTTTGAGTGACCGTTCGCGGTAATCGGTCAAATACATAAACACCGGCACGCGCGTAGCGAACTTGATGAGCTTTTCCTGTATCTCCTTGCGTTTGGACTTGTATTCCTTTTCTTCCGCCGTCAACTCGCGCTTTTCTTTATCCGAAATTTTCCTGTCGTTTTCTTTTTTCGCCTTTTTGACGTGTTCGGACTTATTGATAATAGTTTTAATGTCCTGATTGAGCGAACGGAAGCCCTCAATACGCATAAGCGCGTCCAACGCTTCGGGGTTGTTCAAAAGTCGGGCAAGCGTTTCGTTGTCCACGTTGACGAGCAGAGCCGATTCCCAACGCTTGGCAAGCAGCGTTGCGCTCGTTCCCGCCATGGCGATGTCGAGAATGTCTTGCGCGTCCACTTGTTTCATCGTGCTGCCGTCGTAGGCGAGAACGGGCAGAAAATGAATAAACTCCGCCACTTTCTTTTCGGGGTTGCTCTCTTCCACGTTCAGGCGGCAGGAATAGTCGGAAATCTGCCTGAGCGCCCTGTCAAGCGCGAAATCGAACACATAGCATTCCTGCTTCATGATCTGTTTGTCGCCGTTGTCGTCGGTGATTTCCCACGGGCTTTGCACGCGGAACGCCGCCTGAAAATACGTTTCGGGCGATTTTAAGTTGCGCAGCATAAAAATGCCCGTCCACGGACGGATCGTAACACCCGTCGTCAGTTTTCCGCAGGAAAGCGTGATCGTTTTGCTGTTTAACGGATCGCGCATGGACGCCTGTACGGGCCGCAATGCGTCCAACCCGATGCCCGCCGCCGTACCCGCGCAGACGTTGACGGTATAATCGTGGTAAAAGGCATTTTGTTTTTGTTTGAGCAGATTCGCCATCGCCTGACAGCTCGCCACGTTGGGCAAAAACCATAGGGTATGCGTCAAAACGTTCAGAAGCCGCACGTCCGAATAGGGCATGGGAGGGCGCTTGTCCTGCCCCAATTTCAAATCGTCGATGCTCGAGGGCAGATAGGCACCGCGGATGAGGTCGAGCCATTTCTGCACCTCGCTCTCATACACAAAGTGCGCGTCGTCTCCCTTGCCTTTTGCGGAGAAGAACACGTTTAGGTCGAACTCGTCGTATTCGCCCTGTATGGCGATCTGGCGGATGCTTTCGGGGATGCGGTAGGTGAGCATGACCATGCGCGGCAGCGAAAGGTACGGGTTGTTCGAGCCTATCCAACTCTCTTTTGCGCGCTGCTCATCCGAATACGTCCAGTTATAGATCTGATCTTCGATGAATTCGCCGCTGTTCAGGGCGCGGAAGGGCGTGCCGGACAAAAAAAGGTAATAGTCCGTCGTGATGGGAAGAAAGGTCTCGTTATAGGCGTTGTCTGCCTCGTCGCGCTTGTATTTTTCCAAGTCGAAGTCGCTGTCCGCTTCTTCGTCGGGGTTGTCGAACAGCTTTTTCGCGTTCTCACGCCATGCACCGAAATGGTATTCGTCGAACACGACGAGATCCCAGTTGTCGCTGTGGATGAACTCGTTTTTTGTCTTGATGCCGCCGTTTTCGTTGGTCCCCAAAAGGTCTTGAAAAGAACCGAACACGACGATCGGGCGGCTCTTATCCGCCTGCTCGTATTGGCGGTCGATGTTGACTTTGTTGTCGTGCGCGTCTTTGTTGGAGATAAACTGCCAGCCCTCAAAATCGACGTGCGTTAAAAGGTCTTCCCGCCAGGCGCTCTCCACGGCAGGCTTGAAGGTGAGCACGAGAACGCGTTTCAAGCCCATTTTTTTGGCGAGCTGATAGGTGGCAAACGTCTTGCCGAAGCGCATTTTGGCGTTCCACAAAAATTTCGGGGCTTTGTTGGGCTCTTCCTTTTTTGCGGAAGCAAAATAGGCCATCGTCTTTTGCACGGCGAGTTGCTGTTCGGGGCGCATTTTGAAGGCAACCGTACGGTTTTCCTGCGTGAAGATACCGTCGCGCACCTGATGGATGGCGGCAAGCACGTCGCGCTCGCTGCAGCGGAACCATTCGTTTTTGTCCTGCCCTTCGTTTAATTGGTAAAATCCTTTGCGTCGCAGGGCGGCATGAATATCATGGTCGGTAAAACAAGTTCCGTCCGCGCGCATGGCGCTCTCTTTCAAGACGATCTGATATGGCACGCCGCTTGTATGTAATTGCTCTTTGACGCGCGTTTCCGCATCGCGATCGGTGTAGCCGATTTTTAAGTACCCGTCGTGAGAGTAAACGCCTATAAGACGATAGGCGTAAATGGTCGGCGTGACCTTCGGCCGCTGAATGAAAAAGTTTTGTGGCATGGTTATCTCTTCTCAATCAATTCCCATCCCCGAACGCCTTTTGAGGTATTGAGAATGTATTTTTTTCTGCATTCATCACAAGCAATATAAACATCATGTTCGCGGAATCCCGGAATATTGTCATGTTCTTCGATTATTTTCCCTTTTCCGCAAGGGCATTCATATTCATAACGTTCGGTATCTCCGCTGCCCGCGCCATAGCCGCTATGCTCTTCTTGGCTTTCATATATCAATTTTGTTCTCATAACTTCCTCCTTATTCCATTGGCTTTATCATGCTTTCGATAAAGTCGATTTCATCTTGTGAAAGATCGTATTTTTGATATAGTTCTTCATCTGTCCACGGTTTTGAAAAGTCTTGCATGGGGACAAAGGAATAAGTGGATTGAGTCATATTTTTATTTTTTCTTGCTCCTACCAATGCCCTAAAAAACTTTGTCTCCATATAAGTCTTGACATTACTTGCTGTTTGCTCGCCCGCAAAAGGGCCGATTCGTAAAAAAGTTTCTGTGCAAGCCATATTGGGGCCACACACTTCTGCTTTTCCTATAATTCTGGCCGGAATAGGATATCCAATCTGTCCGGCAGCCCCGTCAGCTTTTGAGATAAATATTTTATATTGCTGAAGCTCATCCACTCCGCGCCCTAAAGCTGATATAGGAATATGCTTATAAATCCGTTTGCCTCCTTCTACACCGAGCATCTTACAAGTTTTATCAAGGTTTTCTGTTTCTACAAAATCAGAGTGAAACGCATAAGGATTTCGTGAGCTAACAATACTCGCAAAACTTTCTTCTTTGAAAGCGGTAACTTTTCTAATAATAGAGATCATTTCATTATATCTGATAAACACGTCGGTTCCATTCTCCAATAAGGGTCTTTCCGACATGGCGGTGATGTTACCCTTATTGTGAGAAAAAACTTTGCATAAGCCCTTTTGCTCCCGATCCCATAGAAAGTAGCATACGCCCCCTTCGATGGCAACGCCGGGGAAACATTCGCTTGCATCCCCAAAGTCATGGATCTCTCTTATCCTGTCGTCATGCAACATTTCATTTCTAAAGTCATCCAAGCCTTTCCCGCCTGTAAACCATCGAGACGGAATGATCATTGTTAAATAGCGCGGTTTCAGCTTTTTGGCTTGTTCTACAAAGTGCTGGTATATCGGCATTGCGCTTGAACCTGTTCCTCCCCCGTCGCTCAACTGATAGGGCGGGTTGCCGATGATCACATCAAATTTCATATTGAAAAGTTTCTCCGGGGTTATCGTGTGAATAAATTCGTAGGCGTGCGTCTCTAATTCGCCGCCGCGGTAGTATTCCTTTTGGCTTGCGCAGCAATAGATGCATTTTCCGTCTTTCCACGTATGCGGAATGCGCTTATAGCGGATATTCCCTTCGGCAGTATCGAAACAGCTTACCGAAAATTCGCTGTTCGGGTACTTACTGCAATATACGCCGCGGCGGGATAGCAGGCTTGTGAGTTCCGTAATGGCGATGCCGAAGAGCTGTTTGTGGAAGATATGGTCGATACGCTCCTGCAAATCGGGGAATTGCGGCTCCAACCCTTTGATGAGCCGCTTTGCGATCTCCCGCAAAAATACGCCCGTCTTACAGGCAGGGTCTAAAAACGTCGTATCGGGGTTTTTGAACAGCTCCTGCGGCAGCATATCCAGCATCTGATTGACGATCTCGGGCGGCGTAAACACTTCGTCATTGGAAAGGTTGGCTAGACAGGATAGCACGTCGGGGTTATATACTTTATTAAACAGACTTTCAGCCATTTTCCTGCACCCTCCTGTAGTGAGAAATATACCGCTTCAAAAATTTGCCTTCATTGCTCGGCTTGGCGTCGAACATCGATTGCTGTTTTGCATTGTGCTTTTCGTCATCCTGGGCAAGCAATTCCGCAAACGTATAGTCGCACCGCTGTATTTGGCTACCCGTTATAAACGACCATTCGGAAAAGACGATAGGCCCTTTCGTGTCGTTGCCGTTTTCGTCCACGCACATAAGGGTGAGCGCGTTTCCGCACACGATATTGCGGGAAAGGATGAATCTGACCGCTTCACGCGTTTCGTCGTTGCAATCTTTTTTGCATACGGCGGTGTACTCTTTATTCCATATCCCGAACATCCGCTCGCGGCAGGCAATCACATTGTCAATCAAAATATCCACGCCGTAAATGCTGCTTGCCGCAAGTACGGCGTTTTTTTCGTAGTCTAAATGGCTTTTGCCGTACTTTTTTCGCACAACGGCGAGCTTTCGCGTCAGAATTTCGGCAAGAAAATTGCCGTCCCCGCAGGCAGGCTCTAAAAATCGGCTGTCTATGCGTTCTGTTTCGTCTTTCACGAGGCCGCACATTGCCTTTACTTCCCGTTCCGCCGTGAATACTTCCCCGTGGTCGCGCACGCGCTCTTTCGATTTGGTTTGTCCTCTTGCTTTACTATTGTTCATATTCATGTGCGTACTTTTTACTATCGTGATAATATTATAACACAATAGTAAAAGAACGTCAACACGAAAGTTTTAATATGTGGTACTCGAAAGGAATAAACTATAACTATAGTTTTAGTTTGCGAGGGCTATGGTTATGGAAAAGAGCGAAATTGCCAACAGGATCAAAGAATTGCGGGAAGCAAAAAAGATGACACAAAACGCTTTGGCAAACGCAGCCGGCGTGTCTCCGACATATATTTATCAGTTAGAGCGTGGCGAAAAGAGCCCGACGGTCGAATACCTCGATCACATTTGTTGGGGGCTTGGGCTGACGCTGAAAGAATTTTTCGACTATCCCAACGAGGAAGAAAATTACACATTCCGTCTCGCATCCCTCTCACCCTCCCAACGCCAACTTCTGGTCGCCTTTTTGAAGAGTTTGTAAAACGCCATCCCCCGAGCCGATTCCGGCTCGGGGGATGGGCGTTATCAGTATATATAGATCATATTTTGGGAAGTAATTACTACTATAATAGTAATTCTATAAAGAAAAATTGCTAAAATCCTTGCATGAAGTAAATTTCTATGCTATACTATCCGTAAGGAGGGCAACCATGTCTATCGTCAACCGTGAAAATGTTTTAGATCTTTTATATTCCTATAACCCGTGGTGGAGAACGGGCTTCATTCAAAAGGAATTCGTCAAGCCCATGCACCGCTTTGCCTACTTCGAGGCATTCCGCTGCATGATGCGCGAGGATATCCGCCGCTCCGTCGTCCTGTGCGGCGCCAGGCGCACGGGCAAGACGACCATCATGTATCAGGCGATCTCCGCGCTTTTGGAGCAGGGAGTTTCCCCCAAGGACATCCTCTTTGTCTCCTTCGATCACCCACTCTTAAAGCTGTGTTCGGTGAATACCGTCATGGAGACCTTCCGTTCCAATATCTCTGCCAGCGAGACGGTATATTGTTTTTTCGACGAGATCCAATATGCCGCCGACTGGAACAACTGGCTGAAGATCTTATACGACACCGACCCGAAGATCAAGATCATGGCGACGGGTTCGGCAAGCCCCATCCTCTCGGACAAGACGAGCGAGAGCGGTCTGGGGCGCTGGAAGGTTATCCATGTGCCGACGCTCTCCTTTTACGAATACTGCGAGCTGCTGCAAATTTCCGTGCCGCCGCTGCCGCAGGACATCAAGCCAACGCAACTGTACCTGCGCGACGAGCGCGAGCAGCAGGATATTCTGCGCAAGCTCTCCGCGCTGCAAGTGCATTTTATCCGCTATCTGCAGGTGGGCGGCTTCCCCGAGCTCGCTTTGAGCAAGGACGATCTGTACGCCCAGCGCGTTCTCCGGGAAGATATCGTCGATAAGGCATTGAAGCGCGATATCCCAGCCATCTACGGCATCCGCAACATCGCCGATATCGAGCGTATCTTTTTGTACCTCTGCTACAATTCTTCCAATATCATCAACTTGCAGACGATGGGCAAGGAGATGGACGGTGTGAGCCGCACGACCATCGAAAAGTATATTGGGTATCTGGAGAGCGCCAGCCTTCTCTATGTAAGCCCGCTCGTCACATTAGACGCAAAGAAGGTTTTAAAGAATCAGAATAAGATCTACATTGCCGACGCAGCCATGCGCAACGCCGTTCTGATGAAGGACGACATCACCAACGATCCCGAGGAGCTGGGGCTGATTGCGGAAACCGCCGTCTATAAGCATATCAAGGCGTTTTACTATGAAGATGCGCCCACGGTCGGTTACTATCGCGGCGGCGGGAAGGGCAAGGAGATCGATATCGTCGTCAAGTCGGAGCGCTTTGAGCCCATCATGATCGAGGTCAAGTACCGCGAGCAGGCGAAGATCGCGGATGACGACGCCATCGTGACGGAGGCGGGTGTAAAGCATCCCAATCTTGTCATCACCAAGCGCCCGGAGGACTTCGGGCTTCATTCCTACGGCGAAAAGAGCGTCTACCGCATTCCCGCCCCCGCGTTCCTGTACCTTCTCGGCTATGTAGAGCAGGTGAGGAATGAAAGGAAATAAAAGAAACTGATTGAGGTGAAATATGGCTATTTTATTTTCTTCATTTTTTAATATTGATTTAATAAAGGTGCAAGAACTAGGAGTATTTGATGCAATAATCGATGGTGATAATCATTTCTTTATAAATATAAAAAGGTTACAAGCAACTACTGTGCCTGAATTTAAAAATGCATACTCTTGTATTAATAAATATTTTCAAGAGATAGGCATGTTGCTTAAAATGAGCAATAAAAATGATAAATTATATAGGCAAGCGAGAAAAAATTTTCAGTTCCACGAGGTAAACGGCATTAATCTAGGCTTCGCAGAAGGTATATGCGGAGCAGGCTTTGGTAAAAAATTACAAGATAAAATAATTGAAGATGCCTATGAAATTATAAAAAGTGGTTCGGAGCAACCAGAAATTTTCCATTTGGTTGGACTGTTTGAAGAAAATGTAGGACCAGACCGCTTGAGTGATATGATTGCCTGTCTTGTAGAAAAAAACATTGAAGCTTATACGCGGCGAATAAATATGCAATTAGGGATTAATCCTGAAAACTTTCCATCTTATAAGTTCGATGACGGAATTGCTTTAAATCCTTACAAGAAAGACATTAAGCTTCTCCTTTTGCCTTTAGATATTTTACATGAGTTACCTATCGCATATTATTGGGACGATATTGATAGAGTATGTCAAGAAAATGCAGCAATTCGAAATGAAATAAATCTCTTAATCGGAGAGCGCTGGAAAAAAATGACATCTACAATGAGAAAGCGAAGTTTGCGCGAGTATATTTTTAAAAATCCAGAAGCTCTTAGTCGCATAATTGATAATTATAGAGCTACGAACGTAAATAAAGTTAATCTGTTTCATAATATTGATTATGTGATAGGTTTTATTTTAGATCAACTGAAAAATGACTTAAAAGAAGAACAGGGCGATTCTTTTAAAGCCTCAATGCTAATTTTAGAAAGATATAAGCATTGGGTGGAATATAATGCGGGAGCGGACATTATATCTCAATTTGATTCCAAAAAGGCAGAAAAAAGCATACAAAAGACTATTCATGCAGTAGCTTGTATGTTTTGCAAATTAAACAATTGGCATATAGGGCCTGAGGAGGATTCTGGTCGAGGACCAGCAGATTTTGTAATAAGCAGAGGTAATGATAAGACGGTGATTGAGGTAAAATTAACTTCAAACCCTAGTTGTGTGCATGGTTTAGAAACTCAAATTGAGGAGTATGCGAAGTCTCAGGGCACTGATAAAAAAATCTTTGTTGTATTAGATAATGGTATAGCGTCATCTCGTGTTATAGAAGTTCAAGAGAAAGCAATGGAAATGAAAAATAAGGGGCTTTCACCAGCAACAGTTATTAAAATTGATGCAAAACCAAAGGCATCGGCAAGTAAATTTAAGAGGTAATAATATGAAAGCCGTAATTTATGCCCGATTTTCATCGGAAAAACAGAATGAGGCGAGTATCGAAGGACAGCTTCGCGAGTGTATGGAGTACGCCAACTTCAACGGGATAGAGGTCATCGGGAATTACATAGACAGGGCGCAGTCGGCAAAGACCGATCATCGCCCCGAATTCCAGCGCATGATCAAGGACAGCTACAAGCGCCCGTTCGACTGCATTCTTGTTTGGAAGCTCGACCGTTTTGCCCGCAACCGCTACGATTCCGCCTACTACAAGAACATTCTCAAAAAGAACGGCGTGCGCGTCATTTCCGCAAAGGAAAGCATCTCGCAGGGTGCGGACGGCATTCTGCTGGAGGCTATCCTCGAAGGCTATGCCGAATTTTATTCGGCGGAGCTTTCCGAAAAGGTCAAGCGCGGCATGACGGAGAACGCACTCAAAGCAAAGAGCAACGGCGTGCGTCCGCCCTTCGGCTACTATGTGGATGATACCGACCACTATCAGATCGACGAAACGCTTGTGCCTATCGTGCGAGAGATCTTCACTCGCTATCTCGACGGGATGCGCGTCAACGATATCGTCAAACTGCTCAATGAGCGCGGCATCAAGCACAAAGGCTTCGAGATGAAGTACAACGCCGTGTTTCGCATTCTCACCAATCGCAAGTATATCGGCGAATATAAGTTTGGCGATATCGTCATCCCCAACGCCATTCCCGCGATCATCGACGAGGCGACTTTCAACAGCGTGCAGCAGCGCATGGCGCGCAATAAAAAGGCCCCTGCCATGCACAGGAGCGAAGACGACTATCTGCTGACGACGCGCCTCTTCTGCGGAAAGTGCGGTGCAATGATGACGGGCGTTATCGGGACGAGCCATACTTCTCGGCAGTACCGATATTATAAGTGCAATCACGCGAAACAGGGCAAGTGCGACAAAAAGTCCGTCCGAAAGGAATGGCTGGAAGAGCTTGTGCTGGACGAGATAAAGGAATTGCTTTCAAGCGACGAGGTAGTAGAAGAACTTGCCGACCGCGTCTATGAATTGCAGCAGCAAGAGGACAATGCGGCAGCTTCCATTCAGATACAGCTCACGGGCGTGGAGATCAAACTGAACAATCTTGTGGAGGCGATCACACAGGGCATTTACTCTTCTGCGACAAAGAAGGCGCTGGACGAGTTGGAAGAGCGCAAGAGAAATCTTGAAATAGAGCTGTTCGAGGCGCAGATGCGTAACCCGGTGCTCACCAAGGAGCAGATATTGTTTGCGCTCCACAACTTCCGCAAGATAGACATCTCCACGCAGGAAGGCAAGCAGCGGCTGATTGACGGCTTTGTAAACAGCATTTACTTATATGACGACCATTTCGTCATTACATACAATTACAAAGGCCAGAGCAAGACGGTAACGTTTGAGGAAGTAAATAGTTCGCCTTTAACCTCAAAGGGGTCACCACAATGAATTGAGCAGGCTTGTGCCTGCTCAATTTTTGTATGCGGTGACCTTGCCGGGCAGAAGAGAAAAGGCGGCGGTTCGCGCGAGGCGTTTCCGCCGAAGCCCAACCGAGGGGACCCCTTCAGGGGTGTCGGTTGATTTCCGGCACAGGCTACGCGGTGTGCCTGCTCATTTTTTTGTGTATGGCGGCCTTGCCGGGCAGAAGAGAAAAGGCGGCGCGGTCGAGCCGCTTGCTCTTGAGCGAGACGGCGCGGGCGATGAACTGCACGATGCGGATGACGACGAGCCCCAAGACGAGAAAGACGAGCATGCGGACGATGGTGAGCCCCGTATTGTCCACGAACTGCTCCCGGAAGGCGCCGATGCTGCTTGCGGTCTTTCCCCCAAAAGACATGATCGGGTTTCCTTCTTGCGATCTTGCGCGGGCAGGGGCGCCCGCGCTTTTCCATTGTGGTACATGGCGGGGGAGAAGTCAACTGCTTGTCAATATGTGTTCTTACGATAAGTACTGGTCGAGTTATAAGTATAGCCGCAAAATCTGCAGGTGTGCAAAGTTGTCACTTCATGCTTTTCTACGTTTCCTCGATCGTAAGTCTTTCGAATGCTTCCGACATTATTGCCGTCCACATAGATATCGGCGGCAGAGTATTCGCCTGTTCCGAGCCATTTGGTATCAACTATTCTATCCGCTGTGTCTTTTGATGTAAAGGCATGGCACATATCACAATTCGGGCAGCGATCTTCATATAAATTAGAGGCCGGGAAAAATAAAAGCGAAATGATCCCCGCCGTTAAGAACGCATATAGGGCCGTACATACAACGTGTGCCAAAGAGGCGCTCTCAAGCTGAAGCGCCGGCACAAAGCTGACAAGGATCCAACCGGGGATCGCAAGAACACCGAGAATAATGCAGATGACATGGAAAGCTCTGTCGAAAGCATTGAGGTGTTGATTTATCTGATTCTTCATGCGCGTATACGGAAAAGGCTTGTTGACGCCGGAAGTCAGATATGATGCGATACCATACAAAGCACCTAACAGCACAAAATCAAGGAGCAATACGACAATAAAGAGAGGAGAACGGTAGACTCCATCTTTTTCTGCCATGTGGAGGATCAGATCTTGGTCTATGATATATCCGAGTATAGTGACGGCGGCGGTTATGATGATCAGCACAAAGTAATAAATGATTTTGCGTTTCGTCATGCTTTGAACGTATTTAACGAAACTTTCGTCCCATAGTTCTTGTGATTTCTTTTGTAGATCTGTAAGCGGTTTCATTGGTTCCCTCCTGAATATCAACAATATATACTCCAAAATAGAGTATGTCAAGTATTTCACCCCGTTTTGGAGTAAATTGTAGGCGGAGTGATAAAATGTACGGGCAGAGGATCAGAGAATTGCGCATCGAGAAAGGACTGACGCAGACGCAGCTTGCGGAACAGCTCGGGTTGACGCAGAAGAGCGTGAGCAAATACGAGCTGGAGCAGCTCGATCTGAGCACGGAGCTTGTGGTAAAGATCAGCCGCTTTTTTGAGGTTTCGGCAGATTATCTCTTGGGGATGAGCGACGATTATTAAAAAAAGACCTCCGTCGGACGGGCCGACGGAGGTCTTTTCTTGTCAGCGGCGAGAGCCGCTTTTTTTTACTCTCTTGCAGCGAAGTGCTTGTAGCCTGCAAGGCGCTCCTTGGAAGCCTCTTCGGTCTCCTTGAAGAGCTCCTCTGCAACGGCGGGCTGCGTCTTCTTGAGGGAAGCGTAGCGCGTCTCGCCGAGGATGAACGCCTGGTAATCGCCCGTGGGATCCTTGGAATCGAGGACGAAGGGGTTCTTGCCTTCCTTGGCAAGTTCGGGGTTGTAGCGGAAGAGCTGCCAGTAACCGCAGTCGACTGCCGCCTTCTCCTCTGCCTGCGACTTCGTCATGTTGATGCCGTGGTTGATGCAGGGCGCGTAGCAGATGATGAGCGAAGGGCCGTGGTAAGCTTCCGCTTCCTTGAGGGCCTTGACGAGCTGTGCCTTATCCGAGCCCATCGCGCACTGAGCAACATACACATAGCCGTAGGTCGCCGCGATCATGCCGAGGTCCTTCTTCTTCACGCGCTTGCCGCTCGAAGCGAACTTCGCGACCGCGCCGATGGGGGTGGACTTACTTGCCTGACCGCCCGTGTTGGAGTAGACTTCGGTATCGAGGACGAGCACGTTGACGTCTTCGCCGGAGGCAAGGACGTGGTCGAGGCCGCCGTAACCGATATCGTATGCCCAGCCGTCGCCGCCGATGATCCAGAAGGACTTTTTGACGAGGCAGTCCTTATCTGCGAGCACTTCCTTGACGAGCGCATCCGCTTCGCAGCCGCAGTCCTTGCAGCCTTCGCAAGCCTTGATAAGCGCTGCCGCAGCCTTCTTGCTGCCTTCGGCGTCGTTCATGTTCCCGATCCACGCCTCGCAGGCAGCCTTGCCCTCTTCATAGCCCGCCCAAGCTTCTGCAAGCTTTGCGACCTTATCCTTGAGGGTCTCTCTTCTTGCCTTGTAAGCGAGGTTCATGCCGTAGCCGAACTCTGCGTTGTCTTCGAAGAGGGAGTTTGCCCATGCGGGGCCGTGACCCTGCTTGTTGACGGTGTAGGGGCAGGTAGGGGAGGAGCCGCCGTAGATGGACGAGCAGCCCGTCGCGTTCGCGATGATCATCCTGTCGCCGAAGAGCTGGGTGACGACCTTGACGTAAGGCGTCTCGCCGCAGCCTGCGCACGCGCCGGAGAACTCGAAGAGCGAAGGGGTGAACTGGCTCTTCTTGACGTCTGCCATCTTGACTTCGGAAAGGTCGACTTCGGGCAGATCGACGGCGTACTCCCAATTTGCGGCTTCCTTGACTTCGAGCTCTGCAAACGGGGTCATGACGAGCGCCTTGTTGCCCTTCATGCCGGGGCATACCTCTGCGCACACGCCGCAGCCCATGCAGTCGAGCGGGGAGACCTGCATACGGAACTCATAGCCCTTGATGCCGGTCGCGGGCTTGGTGTCGAAATCTGCGGGCTTTGCTGCGCCTTCCGCAACGAGTGCGGGGCGGATGCAGGCGTGCGGGCAGACGAAGGAGCACTGGTTGCACTGCACGCAGTTTTCCTTGACCCACTTGGGCACCATGACGGCAACGCCGCGCTTTTCGAACTTGGTCGTGCCGGTGGGGACGGAACCATCCGCATTGAAGGCGGAGGAAGGCAGCTTATCGCCTTCGAGCGCGAGGATGGGCGCGATGACGTTCTTGAAGTAGTCGTTGTCCGCAAGCTTGATCATCTCTGCGCCTTCCGTCGTCGTTGCCCACGATTCGGGGATGTCGATCTGGACGAGGTGCTCTTTTGCGGAGTCGATCGCGTTGTAGTTCATCTGCACGACGGCGTCGCCCTTTCTTGCGAAGGACTTGTACGCCATCTTCTTCATGAGGTCGACCGCCTCGGTGTAGGGCATGATCTGCTCGTTGATGAGGAAGAACGCCGACTGCAAAATGGTGTTCGTCCTGCCGCGGAGGCCGAGCTTCGCCGCAATGGAGATCGCGTCGATGACATACAGCTTCGCGTGCTTCTTTGCGAGGGTGTTCTTGACCTTGGCAGGGAGGTTGGCTTCGAGCTCTTCGATGCTCGTCCAGGGAGCGTTGAGGAGGAAGGAACCGCCGTCTTTCAAATCGCTGACCATGTCGTAGCGGATGATGTAGGAGGGGTTGTGGCAGGCGATGAAGTCCGCCGCGTCGATGAGGTACTCGCTCTGGATGGGCGTCTTGCCGAAACGGAGGTGGGAGACGGTGATGCCGCCCGACTTCTTGGAATCATAGAAGAAGTATGCCTGCGCGTACATATCGGTGTGGTCGCCGATAATCTTGATGGAGTTCTTGTTCGCGCCGACCGTACCGTCCGAGCCGAGGCCGTAGAACTTGCACGAGGTGGAGCCTGCGGGCGCCGCGTCGAACTTTTCGGAGAAGTCGAGCGAGGTGTTCGTCACGTCCTCGTAGATACCGACGGTGAAGTGGTTCTTAGGCTCGTCCTTTTCGAGGTTCTTGTAGACGGAGAGCACCATCGAGGGGTTGAACTCCTTGGAACCGAGGCCGTATCTGCCGCCGACGACGGTGATGTCCTTCATGCCGTGCTCGAGGAGCGCGGTGCAGACGTCGAGATAGAGGGGCTCGCCGAGGGAGCCGGGCTCCTTGGTGCGGTCGAGGACAGCCATCTTCTTGCAGCTTGCGGGGATGGCCTTCACGAAGGCTTCGGAGACGAAGGGGCGATACAAACGGACCTTGATGAGGCCGTACTTCTTGCCCATTGCGTTGAGCTTGTTGATGGACTCTTCCACCGTCTCAGCGCCCGAACCCATGATGACGACGACTTCCTCGGCATCGGGAGCGCCGACGTAGTCGAAGAGGTGGTAGCTCCTGCCCGTGAGCGCGGAGACTTCGTCCATCATCTCCTGCACGATGGCGGGAGCGGCGAGGTAGTAGCTGTTCGCGGTCTCGCGGTTCTGGAAGTAGGTGTCGCCGTTCTGCGCGGTACCCTTCTGGATGGGGTGTTCGGGGTTGAGCGCCCTTGCACGGAAGTCGGCAATGTCCTTTTCAAGGCCCTTCTTGTCGACGATCGCCTTCATTTCCTCATAGGAGATGATGTCGATCTTACTTACTTCGTGCGAGGTGCGGAAGCCGTCGAAGAAGGAGATGAAGGGAACGCGCGCACGGAGGGTGGAAAGGTGCGCGACGAGGGCGAGGTCCATGACTTCCTGCACCGAGCAGGAGGAGATCATGGCAAAGCCCGTCTGACGGCACGCCATGACGTCGGCATGGTCGCCGAAGATGTTCAGAGAGTGTGCGGCGAGCGCGCGCGCCGAAACGTGCATGACCATAGGGAGAAGTTCACCCGAGATCTTGTACATATTGGGGATCATGAGCAGAAGCCCCTGAGAAGCGGTGTAAGTCGTCGTCAGCGCGCCTGCGGAGAGCGAGCCGTGTACGGCGCCCGCAGCGCCGCCCTCCGACTGCATCTCGGCGATGCGGAGCTTCTGTCCCCACATATTCACTCTGCCCTGGGTAGCCCACTCATCCGCGGACTCCGCCATGGGCGAGGAAGGCGTGATGGGGTAGATGGCTGCCACTTCCGAGAAGGCGTAAGCGACGTGGGAGGCGGCGGTATTGCCGTCGATTGTCATTTTAGTCATCCTAAAACCTCCATAAATATTAAAGAATTCATCGTTTCGGCGCGCGGAAAAAGCAGGTGCCTTTCCGTCACCACCTTTATTATAGCTTTTTTCCCGTCCGAAGTCAAGGGCTCAATTTCAAAAAAAGGACAATAAAACACAGATTTCTTTGTCCGATCGCTTCATCGTGCGGTATTTTGCGTTTCGCGCGCGCTTTCGGTTGTGCATTTTCCCTGCTTATGGTATAATCATGGTATCTTTTGGAAAAACACGGGCAAGAGGTAAGAGTATGTTACAGGTCACGGGCGTCAGCCTGCAGTACGGCAGCAAGAAGCTGTTCGAGGACGTCAATCTCAAATTCACGAGCGGCAACTGCTACGGCATCATCGGCGCCAACGGCGCGGGCAAGTCCACCTTTTTGAAGGTGCTCTCGGGCGAGATCGAGCCCAACAAGGGCGAAGTGACGCTCGGCAAAAACGAGCGTATGTCCGTCCTTGCACAGGATCAGAACAAGTACGATTTCGAGACGGTGCTGCGCACGGTCATGCTGGGGCACAAGCGCCTCATCGAAGTGATGGACGAAAAGGACGCGCTCTACGCGCACGCCGAGTTCACCGAAGAGGACGGCGTCAGGGCGGCGGAGCTCGAGAGCGAGTTCGCCGAGCTCGGCGGCTGGGAAGCGGAGAGCGAGGCGGAAACGCTTTTGAATGAGCTCGATATCCCCTCCGAATATCACTATCTCCAAATGGGCGAGCTGGATGCCAAGCAGAAGGTCAAGGTGCTGCTTGCTCAGGCGCTCTTCGGCAACCCCGACGTGCTGCTTCTGGACGAGCCTACCAACAACCTCGACTTAAAGACGGTGCGCTGGCTGGAAAACTATCTCCTCGATTTCGAGAACACCATCATCATCGTCTCGCACAACCGCCACTTCCTCAACAAGGTCTGTACGCACATCTGCGACGTCGACTACGGCAAGATCAACCTCTTCCTCGGCAACTACGATTTCTGGTATCAGACTTCCCAGCTCATGGCGCGCCAGCAGAAGGACGCCAACAAGAAGGCGGAGCAGCGCGCCGCCGAACTCAAGGAGTTCATCGCCCGCTTTGCGGCGAACGCGAGCAAGTCCCGCCAGGCGACTTCCAGAAAGAAGGAGCTCGAAAAGCTCACCATCTCCGACTTCAAGCCCTCCCTTCGCAAGTATCCCTTCATCGACTTCAAGTACGAGCGCGAGATCGGCAACGACATCCTCGCCGTCGAAGGGCTCACCAAGAAGGGGTATTTCGAGAACGTCTCCTTCACCGTGCAGAAGGGGGATAAGATCGGCATTCTGTGCGATAAGTCCACCTCCGTCACCATGCTCTACGACATCCTGACGGGCAAGGAAGAGCCCGACGAGGGTACCGTCAAGTGGGGCAAGACCATCTCTTACTCCTACTTCCCGCAGAACAATTCCGAATACTTCGACGGCTGCTCTTTAACGCTCGTGCAGTGGCTCTCGCAGTTCTCCAAAGATCACTATGAGGAGTACCTGCGCGGCTGGCTGGGGCGTATGCTCTTCTCGGGCGAGGAAGCTTTGAAAGAGGCGAAAGTGCTCTCGGGCGGCGAGAAGGTGCGCTGTATGCTCGCCAAGATGATGCTCGAGGGCGGAAACTTCCTCATCTTCGACGAGCCCACCAACCACCTCGACCTCGAGTCCATCACTTCGCTCAACAACGGGCTCACCGCCTTCAAGGGCTGTATGCTCTTGACGTCGCACGACCAGGAGCTCATGAACACCGTCGCGAACCGTATCATTGTTTTGGACGGCACCAAAGTGTACGATAAGAGCATCACCTTCGACGAGTATCTCGACAGCGCGGAAGGCTGATCGGTCTGAATTTTTCTCGTTGCGCCGCGCGGCAGATCTTTTTGCCGCGCGGCGCCGCATTTTCCCTCTCTCCGGCGGGCGGAAAGGGCCCGATCTGCCGCTTCGGCGCGGTCGTCGTCACGATCCCCGACTTTTTTACACAATTCGACGACTTTTGTAAAAAAATCAATGACTTTTTTACAAAAATAGCTTTACAACGGCAAAATGCTGAATTATAATACAGGTATCAACTCATCTGGGGGCAGAAAATGAAGGCGGAAAGGGTCTTGATCCTGGAAAGCAACGAAGCATTTGCAAATGAACTCAAAGAACAGATCGCCTCGCGTGCGGGCTGGGAAGTCTGCGGCGCGACGGGCAGCGGCGAAGAGGGGATCGATCTTCTGAAGAACGAAGATCCCGACATCGTCATCCTGAGCCTCTTTCTGAAGGGCTTTGACGGGTTCACGGTGATGGAGGAGGCAAAGCGGAGCGAAAAGAAGTGCGCGTTCATCGTCATGGGTAATTTTTCGGACGATAAGATCATCAACCGCGCCATCGCGCTCGGGGCAAGGTATTATCTGATGAAGCCCGTCGAGGCGTCCGTCGTCGTCGACCGTGCGGCGGAAGTGGCGGGCGAGATGCCCGTGCGCAGGGAGAGCCTCGAACGCCGCCGCGCCAACTCCCTGGATGAACGCATCAGCAACATCTTTATCTCCATCGGCATCCCGCCGCACATCAAGGGGTATGCGTATCTCCGCGAGGGCATCAAGATGGCGGTCGAAGATCCGCACGTCATCAACAACGTCACGAAGGGGCTGTATCCCGTTATCGGCGAAAAGTTTCAGACGACGGCGAGCAAGGTAGAGCGCGCCATCCGCCATGCCATCGAGGTCGCGTGGAACCGCGGGCGCATCGATGCCGTCAACGCCATCTTCGGCGCACGCGTCTATATCGGCACCGAAAAGCCGACCAACAGCGAGTTCATCGCTCTCGTCGCCGATAAACTCATTTTAGAGAACATGGGCTGAAGCCGGGGCTGCCGCATGGACGCCGCCTTTGGCCGGGAAAGCCGTCCTTCGGGGCGGCGGAAGATGCTTTCGGGCCGTCCTGCGGGGCGGCCTCTTTTTGTTTTCGGGCGTTCCGCCTTGTGAAAAAAATTTCATATGTAAGAACTTGCCAACCGCGCGCGAAGGGTGTACAATAATGGGGTATATTTATGGGGAAAGGAGGCGCACTATGTTTCATGTCGTGCTCGTCGAACCCGAGATCCCGCAGAACGCGGGCAATATCGCGCGCACCTGCGCCGCCACGGGGTGCGTTCTGCACCTAATTAAACCCCTCGGCTTTGAAATTTCCGATAAATACTTGAAGCGTGCGGGGCTCGACTACTGGCACCTCGTCAAAGTCGAACTGCACGAGAATGCAGAAGAAGCGCTCTTCGGCGTGCCCGAAGAAAAGCTGCACTTTTTCACGACCAAATCTCCCCGCGTCTATTCCGAGGCGAACTTTCGCGAAGGCGACTATCTCGTCTTCGGCAAGGAGACGAAGGGGCTCCCCGATGAGCTTCTGCTCGCGCATCCCGCGGCGTGCGTGCGCATCCCCATGCGGGAGGAAGCGCGTTCGCTCAACTTAAGCAACTCGGTCGCCATCGCCGTCTACGAAGGGCTCAGGCAGAACGGCTTCGGCGCGCTCTCTACTCGGGACGCCGAGCACCGCCTCGACCTCTCGTGAACGCTTTTTCGCGGGCGCGGCTTATAAAAGGGCTGCTTGCGGGCGCTTTGGCGCTCGTCCTTTTGGCGGCGGCCGTTTTCTTGCTGCTCCCCTGCCCGAAGCAGGCGGGCAGGGCGGAGAACTTTTCCTGCCTTTGGGCGGACGGCGCAACGAGCGAAGAGACGTTTTCTTCCGCCCTTCCCTGCCTTGCGGGCGTGTCGCGGGAGGGCGTCCTGCTTGAACGGGAGGGAAACACGGGCACCGTGCCTGCCTCCGAAGCATTGAGAACGGCGATCTCCGTCTTGGAAGGCGGTACGCTTGCGGAGCTTTTGTCGCTCGACGGGAGCGCGCTCGCGCCCCTCGAATCGTACGCCGTGCAGACTTTTTACGGCGATCGGGCATACTACGACGGAGAGCCCTTCGCTTGGGACGGCACGCGCGTGTGGCGCACGGAAAAGGAACGCTTTTCCGAAGCCGTGCTGCTGCAAGGCAGCTTTTCGGGCGGCTTTTTGCTCGAAAGCGGCGTGAAGACGCTCTATCTTCGCGCCGAGGGCGAGGTGGAAGCGGACGGGCTTTTATACACCGCGCTCTCCCATGTCGTTGCCGAAGCGCCCTACTTTTTCCGCGACGGCGCGCTTTGGGAAGTGCGGTACGGCATAGAACGCTACGTCTCCGCCCTTCCCCCGGGATGCACATATGAGGAAGTACCCGCTTGCGAATAAACTTCCGCGAGGAGGGGTTCTCCTCAAAGTTCTAAAACGAAAAATAAAACGGACAAGAAATTCAAATGAAGAGAAGACTGCGCATTTTACTCAGCCGCTTTACGTTGGTGGCACTCACGATCATCGCCCTGTTCCTTGCAGGGTTTTTGGTCGTGGCGGGCGCGTTTTATCTGCTCAAACTCATCTTAGAGGCGGTCTTCGTGAGCGGGGCGGAGTGGATCGACCTCATCTTCCGTGCCGTGGGGTGGATCGTTGTCGTCGCGACCGCCATCCATATCATCAACCGCAACATGATGCCCGAAGCCAAAGTCCTGTGGCTCTTGTGTATCGTCGCCCTCAACGCCTTCGGCGTCGCCATCTACGCCGTCTTTTCCTACAACCGCCCCTCGCGCAGGCAGCGGAAGAAGTTCCTGGCGCTCAAAGAGGAGGCGCACAAGTTCACCCGCCCGACGCTCTCCAAAGAGGAGCTCGTCTCGGGCATGGGGCGCTGGGCGGCGGTGTCGCGCGCGCTCTATACGAAGAACGAGCACGCCGTCGTCTACCGCGGTACGAATACAAAGTACTATCCCACGGGCGAAGACTTCTTCCGCCACTTCCTCTTCGACTTGCAGCGCGCGAAGAAGTATATCTTCCTCGAATACTTCATCATCGAATACGGCGTCATGTGGGGGGCGGTCCTCGATATCCTCAAAGCCAAGGCGGCGGAGGGCGTCGAGGTGCGCGTTCTCTACGACGACATCGGCAGCATGGGATATGTGCGCGCGGGGTACTATAAATATCTGCGCAAGCAGGGCATCAAGTGCTATAAATTCAACCCCTTCGTGCCCGTCGTCTCCAACTTCCACAACAACCGCGATCACCGCAAGATCGCCGTCATCGACGGGCAGGTCGCCTACACGGGCGGCATCAACCTCGCCGACGAGTATATCAACGTCAAACAGCCCTACGGCAACTGGAAGGATACAGCGGTGCGCCTCGAAGGCGAGGGCGCCAAGAGCTTACTTTTCATGTTCCTGCGCTTCTGGGGCCTTTGCAGCGGCGAGACGGAGGACTTCTCCCGCTTTCTGCCCGAAGAGAGCGGCGTGCAGGGCGAAGGCTTCGTGCAGCCGTACAGCGACGGCCCCATCCCCCTCTACGGGAGGCATTTGGGCGAAGATCTCTACATCAACATTTTAAGCGTTGCGCAAAAGTATGTGTGGATCATGACGCCCTATCTCATCTTGGACTACCGTATGCGCGAGGCGCTCGTTTCGGCGGCGGCGCGCGGGGTGGACGTGCGCATCGTCGTGCCGCACATCCCCGATAAGAAGACGGCGTTCGCGCTCACCCGCTCCAACTACATGGCGCTCATCAAGGGCGGCGTGAAAATTTACGAATATCTCCCCGGCTTCGTCCACGCCAAGAGCTTTCTCTCCGATGACGACGTGAGCGTCGTCGGCACCATCAACCTCGACTATCGCTCGCTCATGCACCACTACGAAAACGCCGTCTTCATGTACCGCACGGCGGCGAACGCGGAGCTCAAAGCGGACTACGAGGCGACCTTCAAAAAGTGCGCCCTTCAGACGGAAGAGGACGCGAAAAAGAGCGTCGTGTGGAGAGGGATCTGCGAGATATTGAAAGCCTTTGCACCACTCTTTTAACCGAAAAGGAGGCTTTGCTATGATCCATTCTTTGGCGGGCGGGGTGCTCGCGGACGGAGAAGTTTATACCTTTGCCAAAGTCAGGGCGGGGGAAGAGGCCGGGTGGTATCTCGTGCCCGAGCTCGTCTTCGTGAAGGAGGGCGACAGGGTGCTCGTGCCCGAAGGGCATTTCACGCGCGAGGGCGTCGTGGAAAAGCTCGAACGCTGCACGCGGCAGACGGCGCCCGTCCCCATGAATCGCGTCAAAGAGATCGCGGGGCTCGTACAAAACGGTTGACAGAACATGCTTCGTTTGCTATTATTGAGAGGCATAGGGGAGTAGAAGGCCCCCTCGGGCGGTATTCTTCCACATACTGCGGCGATGCGCCGCGGGGATACCTGAGCATTGGGGGCGGTGCTCATCCACATATTGCGGCGATGCGCCGCGGGTGATACCTAAAACATCGAGACCTGTGCACGGAACGCTTTTTTCGGCGCGCCGTGCGCGGGTCTTTCTTTTTACGGGAGAAAACTTTTCATGAGCATTTTCGATATCGTCTTATTGAGCGCGGCGCTTTCGATGGACGCGGCGGCGGTCGGCATGGCGAACGGCATGGCGGAGCCTCGCATGAGCCGAAAAAAGACCTTCCTCATCGCCCTCTTTTTCGGCGTCTTTCAGGGCGGGATGCCCCTTTTGGGGTACTTTGGGAGTTCCGTCTTTTCCTCCCTTGTCGGGCGCATCGCACCCTATCTTTCCTTTCTTCTGCTCCTCTTTCTGGGCGGGAAGATGCTCCTCGACGCGGCGTTGGAAGAGGAGGAACGCTTCCTTGTGAGGCGGGAGGGGCTGCGCCTTCCCGCGCTCACCGCGCAGGCCGTCGCAACTTCCGTCGACGCGCTCGCCGTCGGCGTTTCGTTCATGGCGCAGGAGGCGGCGGGGTCTCTTTCGCTCGGCGTGCCGCTCTGCGCCCTTATCATCGCCGCGACAACCTTCCTTTTATCGCTTGCCGCCGTGCAGGTGGGGAAACTTGCGGGCGACAAATTTTCGGGCGGGGCGCAAAAGATAGGCGGGCTCGTGCTCGTTCTCATCGGCATCAAGCTGCTGTTTGAAGCATTTTGAGGGCGTTTGGTCTGCATGCCTTGACAAAATGCCTCCCCGCTGTTATACTATAGACGGGATATATATCCCGTACGAGAGAGTAGAGGGAGAAAAAACAAATGAAACAAAACAGGGAACCCAAGCGCTACGATTTTGCGCGCAAACCAAAGAAGCCAAGTAAACTTTGGATGTGGATCGCGAACAAGTTTGCCATCGACCCCCGCCTCAAGGGGCGTCCCGTCACCATCAACAAGATCAATATGGAGGGCATCGAGCCGCCCTATCTTCTGCTTGCGACTCATGCGAGTATGCTCGATTTCCCCCTCATGTACAAGGCCGTGGCGCCCTACGGCGCCAACAACGTCGTCGCCATCGACGCCATCCGCGACGTGGGCGACTGGCTCATGCGGCAGCTGGGGTGCATCTGCAAGCGCAAGTTCGTCAAAGATCTGCACCTCATCAAGAACATGAAGTACTGCATCGATACCCTCGGGGATATCGTCTGCGTCTATCCCGAGGCGCGCTATTCCTTCGACGGAACGACTTCCTTTCTGCCCGATTCGTTGGGTAAGTCGGGCAAGCTCATGAAGGTCCCCGTCGTCGTCCTCAGGATGTACGGCCCCTTCATCTCCGCGCCGCAGTGGAACAAGGTGGAGCAGTATCTTCCCATGCGCGCCGACCTCGTCTGCGTCGCGAACGCGGAGGAAGTCAAAACGCTCTCCGCCGCCGAACTCAACGCGCGCATCCATAAGGAATTGCAGCGCGACGAGTACGCCTGGCAGAAGGAGGAGGGCATCCGCAACACTTACGAAAAGCGCGCCGAAGGGCTGCATCACATCCTCTATCAGTGCCCGCACTGCAAGAAGGAATTCGAAATGTATTCGAAGGGCACCAAGCTTTGGTGCAATGCCTGCAAGAAGGTGTGGGAGATGAGCGAACTGGGCGAACTGCATGCCGAAGATGGGGAGACGGAGTTTTCGCACATCCCCGACTGGATGGCGTGGGAGAGGCAGAACGTGCGCGAGGAAGTGGAGAGCGGAAAATACCGCTTCGAAGACGAGGTCACCGTGCATACCCTGCCCAACGCCAAGCGCTTTTACGATCAGGGCATGGGCAGGCTCGTGCAGACCGTCGAGGGCACGCATTTGACCTGCACCGCCTACGGCAAGCCCGTCGATCTCTTCTGGGCGGGCAACGAGCTCGAAAGCGTGCACGTCGAATACGACTATCCCTTCCGCAAGGATAAATACAAGAAGAACATCTTCGGCGACTGCATCGACATCTCGGTGCACGACGACAGTTATTGGCTGCATCCCGTTTCGAACCGCACGCAGCTTTCTAAATTCTCCTTTGCGACGGAGGAAATTTTCCGTTTGGCGCAGGAGAGGGTGAAACGCGAGCATTCTGCCAAGCAAAATTGAAAAGCATTCATCGGCATTGAAAAGTATTCATCGGATGAATACTTTGTCGCCGATACTTATTTGCAAACCGACAGTCGGGCGCCTTGAAAGGCGCTTGACTTTTTTTGTGCAACAAGTTACAATTTGAAAAAGCGGCGTTTTGCCGCATAAAATTTGTAAAAATCTTTTTCGGAGCAGAGTTTTGAAACATCTTTTCTCCTGTTTGAAACGCTACAAGGCGGAATGCATCTTAGCGCCCCTTTTCAAGCTGTTGGAAGCGAGCCTCGAACTTGTCACCCCGCTCATCGTCGCCCTCATCGTCGATAAGGGCATCGCGGAGGGGGATAAGCAGTTCATCGCCCTCATGTGCCTCGTGCTCGTGGGCATGGGGATCGTCGGGTGCGCCTTCTCCATTGCGGGGCAGTTCTTCGCGGCACGCGCCGCCGTGGGCTGCTCGGCAGAGCTTCGCTCCCGCCTCTTCCGCAAATTGCAGTCCTTCTCGTTTTCTCAGATCGACGAGATGGGCACCTCCACGATGATCACCCGCATGACGAGCGACATCAACCAGGTGCAGACGGGCGTCAACATGACGCTGCGCCTCTTTCTGCGTTCGCCCTTCATCGTCTTCGGGGCGATGGCGATGGCGTTCACCGTCGATGCGAAGGTCGCGCTCGTCTTCGTCGCCGTCATCCCGCTCCTTGCCGTCGCCGTCTATTCGGTGATGGGCGCCTGCATCCCCCTCTATAAGAAGGTGCAGGCAAAGCTCGACAGGGTGTTCCTGTCCGTGCGCGAAAATCTGGCGGGCGTGCGCGTCATCCGCGCCTTCTCGATGGAAGAAAAGGAGCGCCGCGCCTTCGACGAACACACGCGCGAACTCGAACGCGCGCAAAAGAAGGTGGGGCGCATCTCGGCGCTCACGGGGCCCATTACTTACATCCTCATCAATTTGGCTCTCATCGCGCTCCTCTACCTGAGCGCGGGGCGCGTCGATGACGGCATCCTCTTGAAGGGCGACGTCATCGCACTTTACAGCTATCTTTCGCAGATCCTCGTCGAGCTCATCAAGCTCGCAAACCTCATCGTCACCATGACGAAGGCGGTCTCCTGCCAGCAGCGCGTGGGCAAGGTGCTCGACAGGGAGGGGGAGCCCTCCGTCCTCGAACCGACGCTTTCCGCGGGTCATGCCGATAACGCCGCTGTGCGCTTCGAGCACGTCTCCTTCGCCTACGGGGGCGGCGGCAGCGCGCTTTCCGACGTCACTTTCATGGCGCGCCCCGGCGAGACGATCGGCATCATCGGCGGTACGGGCGCGGGCAAGAGTACGCTTGTAAACCTCCTGCCCCGCTTTTATGCGGCGACGCAGGGGCGGGTGCTCTTAAAAGGGCGCGACGTGCGCGGCATCCCCGTCGAAGAGGTGCGCGAGCGCGTCGGCATCGTGCCGCAGAAGGCGGTGCTCTTCGAAGGCACCATCCGCAGCAACCTTTTGTGGGGCAACGAAAACGCCACCGACGAAGAGCTGATGGAGGCGGTGCGCCTCGCCCAGGCGGAGGACGTCGTCGCGTCCAAGGGCGGGCTGGACGCCCCCGTCGAGCAGGAGGGCAAGAATCTCTCGGGCGGGCAGCGGCAGCGCCTCACCATCGCCCGCGCCCTCGTCAAAAAGCCGGAGATCCTCATTTTAGACGACTCCGCTTCGGCGCTCGACTACGCGACGGACGCCCGCCTCAGGGTCGCGCTGAGGACGCTCGACAGCACCGTCTTCCTTGTCTCCCAGCGCGCGGCATCCGTGCTGCACGCCGATCTCATCCTCGTGCTCGACGGCGGCAAGGTCGCCGGCATGGGCAGGCACGAGGAGCTTCTGAAAACTTGCGAAATTTATAAAGAGATCTACCGTACGCAATTCCGTGACGAGGGGGTACAGGCATGAAACGTATCAAAAAACGCCCCGAAGGCACCTTCCGCGGCATCCTCGGCTATCTGAAGCCCTATTCGCTCTTCCTCGTCTGCACGGTGGTGTGCGCCGTCGTCTATGTCGCGTCCACGCTCATCGTACCCTATCTTGCGGGGCTTGCCATCGACTGCATGGCGGGCGCAAACGAAGTGGACTATCCCCGCCTCTATGCGCTCTTTGTCGCGATCGGCGTGAGCATCGCTTTAACGGCGCTCTCGCAGTGGCTCATGAGCCTTTCCAACAACCACATCGCCTACCGCGTGCTCGCGGATATCCGCCGCGACGCCTTCCGCAAGCTCGGCGTGCTCCCCTTGAAGTATCTCGACGGCCGCTCCTACGGCAAGATGGCTTCCGTCGTCATCACGGACGCCGAGCAGTTCTCCGACGGTCTTCTCCTCGGCTTCACGCAGCTCTTTACGGGCGCGGCGACCATTTTGGGCGTGCTCGTTATCCTCTTTGTGCTGCGCTGGGAGATCGCGCTCGTCGTGCTCTGCGTGACGCCGCTCTCCCTCTTCCTCGCCCGCTTTATCTCCAAGCGCACCTATTCCATGTTCAAGAAGCAGGCGGCGACGCGCGCCGAGCAGACGGGCTTCATCGACGAAATGATCGGGAATTTGAAGATCGTCAAGGCGTTCTCGCACGAGGGGGAGAACGAAGAAAAGTTCGACGAGATCAACGAACGCCTCCGCGCGTGCTCGCTGCGCGCCATCTTCTATTCCTCGACGACCAACCCGGGCACCCGCCTCGTCAACAACATCGTCTATGCCCTCGTGGCGCTCGTGGGCGCCTTCCTCGTCATCGCGACGGCGGGCGCCGCCGTCCCCTTTACGGTGGGCAATCTGAGCTCCGTCCTCTCCTATGCGACGCAGTACACCAAGCCCTTCAACGAGATCACCGAAGTCATCACCGAATTCCAGAACGCTCTTGCGTGTGCGGCGCGCCTCTTTGCCCTTATCGGCGAGGAGGAACAGCCCTCCGACGAAGGCAAGGAAGAGCTCACCAATGTCAGAGGCGAGGTGCGCTTGTCGGACGTCAGTTTTTCCTACGATCCCGAAAAGCCGCTCATCGAGCATCTCAACGTGCTCGCGCCTGCGGGCAAGCGCGTCGCCATCGTCGGCCCCACGGGCTGCGGCAAGACGACGCTCATCAACCTTTTAATGCGCTTTTACGACGTGGACAAGGGGAGCGTCTCGGTGGACGGGCACGATATCAGGGAGATCACGCGCAAGTCGCTCCGCAGCCACTACGGCATGGTATTGCAGGAGACGTGGCTGAAAAAGGCGACCGTGCGCGAGAACCTTTTGATGGGCAATCCCGAAGCGACCGAAGAGGAGATGATCGAGGCAGCCCGCGCGGCGCATGCGCACGGCTTCATCTCCCGCCTGCCCGAAGGCTACGATACCGTCATCGGCGACGAGGGCGCGCTCTCGCAGGGGCAGCGGCAGCTACTCTGCATCGCGCGCATCATGCTCACCCGCCCGCCCATGCTCATTCTGGACGAGGCGACGAGCTCTATCGATACCCGCACCGAAATGCGCGTACAGGACGCCTTTTCGAAGCTTATGCAGGGGCGCACCTGCTTCATCGTGGCGCACCGCCTTTCGACCATCGAGAACGCCGATCTCATCCTCGTGATGAAGGCGGGCACCATCATCGAGCAGGGCACGCACAAAGAGCTCCTTCAAAAGGGCGGCTTCTATTCGGAGCTCTATAAGGCGCAGTTTGCAGGATGAAAAAATTCACGAATTTCTTTTGCTGCGCAAAACAAATTCCGTGAGGAGATTTCGCCGCAAATCTTTTCCTTGGGGAAATCTTCGCGGCGAGGGGTAAAGTTTGTTGATTTCAACAGACGTCGTCGCCCACGAGCTTGAATGTTTCTATTGGACAATAAGTGCCCTGCGGGTACAAATTGGGTCCCGCAGCGCAAAAGCGTGGTTTTGCTCGCGGAAGTGATTTTGGGAAGATTCCTTATTTTAGCCTCCTCTACGGGGGTGAGCAAGTGCTTTTTTGCGAAGAGCCCGGTGGGGCGTACGGCGCGCGCAAGGGCGATTTTCCCTCTTTCGGCAAAAAAAATGGACGACGGGGGAGAGGAGTTGCGCTTAACCGGTTGACAATCTGCATAGAGTATTGTATAATCATTAAGACAATGCCTAACTATACGCCTTATTTCAGGGCGATATACGGATAAATGTCAAAAAAATATCCCAAGCAGGAGGCTGAAAATGATGGTTTTAAGCAGCCTGCTCCTTGATGTATCGACGGGGCTTGCAGTCGCGCTCTTTGTCGTCCTTCCCATTGTCGGGCTTTTGATCGGCGGTGCGGCGGCCTACGTCATCCTTCAGAAAATTGCCAAAAAGAAGTCGGAGCAGAAGCTCGATGAGACCTCGCAGCAGGTCGAGAAGATGCTCGCAAGTGCGAAGGCGGAATGCAAGCAATTAAAAAAAGAAGCGGTCCTCGAGGCCAAGGAGCAGGAACTCAAGAGAAGAAACGAGTTTGAGCAGGAAATGAAAGAGAAGCGCGCCGAGCAGCAGCGTATCGAAGCGCGCCTCAACAAGCAGGAGGACGCCCTCGAGCGGAAAGATCAGGAACTTTCCAAGAAGCTCGAAAGCGTCGAACAGCAGAAAAACAACTTGAATCGCCGCCTTGAAGAGGCGGAAAAGACGAGGGAGGAGCTCTCGCATCAGCATGAACTCATGGTGCAGGAGCTCGAGCGCGTCGCCCAGCTCACCAAAGAGGAAGCAAAAGCGCAGCTCACCGATGAAATTTTGGACGAGACCCGCCGCGACTGTGCGGTGCAGGTGAGGAACCTCGAACAGCAGGCAAAGGACGAGGCGGACCTCAACGCCAAGAACATCATTACGCTCGCCATCCAGCGCTGTGCGTCCGACCACGCTTCGGAGACGACGGTCTCCGTCGTGCCGCTGCCCAACGACGACATGAAGGCGCGCATCATCGGCCGCGAGGGGCGCAACATTCGCGCCATCGAGAACGCGACCGGCATCGAACTCATCATCGACGATACGCCCGAGGTCGTTATCCTTTCGGGCTTCGATCCCGTAAGACGGGAGATCGCCCGCCTCACGCTCGAGCGCCTCATTTCGGACGGCCGCATCCACCCCGCCCGCATCGAGGAGACGGTGGAAAAGGTCACCAAAGAGATCGATCAGCAGATCAAGGCCGCGGGCGAGAACGCCATGTTCGAAGTGGGCATCTTCGGGCTGCACCCCGAGCTCATCAAGCTTATCGGCCGCCTCAAATTCCGCACGAGCTACGGCCAGAACGTCTACCGCCACTCCATCGAGGTCGCGCAGCTCGCGGGCCTCATGGCGCAGGAGCTCGGCCTCGACGTCAACTTTGCCAAGCGCGCGGGCCTTCTGCACGACATCGGCAAGGCAGTCGACAGGGAGCAGGAAGGCACACACATCCAGATCGGCGCAGACCTTGCCAAGAAGTACAAGGAAAACGCGATGATCGTCAACGCCATCATGGCGCACCACGGCGACGTGGAGCCCAAGACCATCGAGGCAGTTCTCGTGCAGGCGGCGGACGCCATTTCGGGTGCACGCCCCGGCGCACGCAGGGAGACGGGCAGCAACTATGTCAAGCGCCTCGAAAAGCTCGAAGAGATCGCCTCGAGCTTCCACGGCGTCGACAAGAGCTACGCCATCCAGGCGGGCCGCGAAGTGCGCGTCATCGTCAAGCCCGATCAGGTGGACGATGCAAAGGCCATCTTCCTCGCCAAGGACATCGCCAAGAAGATCGAGAACGAGCTCGAATACCCCGGGCAGATCAAGGTCAACGTCATCCGCGAATTCCGCAGCGCAGAATACGCCAAATAAAATCAAGGAAAACAGCCGCCGCTCTCATTGCGAGAACGGCGGTTTTTTTTGTAAGTTCATAGCTCTTTTTCGGGCGGCGTTTGTCTTTCGCCCGATTTTTTGTCCGCGTGGGCGCCCTGCGCGCCCGTCTGCGTGTCCGCTTTGGCGTCGGCTGCGGCAGCTTCGCTTGAGATCGCGTCGCAGCGGCGGCCTTCCGAGGCGTACTTCTTCCCCGCCAGGGCGTAAAAGGTGCGGATGCGCTCGCGCAAAGAAGCGGGGCGCACGACGAAGGCGTCGCGGCCGAACCGCACGAGATACTGCATGAGCTGCTGATGGGAGCAGGCGAAGGTGAAGGTGTTGTTTTCGACGGAGACGGGTACGGGACGATGCACATAGAGGGCGCGGTACATCTCCATGCCGTGCGCCGTGAACTGCACGACCGCCTCTTCCTCGCGCTTGCCGTAGCGGAACTGCGGCCCGAAGGAGAGCATCTTTGCAAACAGCGAAAGCTGTTCGGGGGAGAATTCGGCGTCCTCAGCAAGGGGCGTCACCGAGAGGATGCGCGAAAGGCGGATGGGGATGCACTCGTTCCCGCGGGCGGCGAGCAGATAGCAGTGCAGCTCCTCTTTGGAGGCGGCGATGCGGTAGGGGGAGAGTTCGTAGCCCTTTTCGCGCGTGCGCCGCGTGGTGAGGAACACCTTCTTCTTTGCGGCGATCGCCCTTTCGAGCGCCTCGTACTGCGGGCGGAAGACGATCTTCTCGCGCTCATCCTGCGGAAGGGCGGCGTAGGAGGAGAAGAGGTTGCGGAAGTATTCCGAAAGCGAGCTCCCGCCGAGGAGATACGCCTCGATATAGTCGAGAACGGGCTCGGAGGCGCGTGTGGGCTTGACGGAGACGGTGCAGTCGAAGCGCTCTCTGAGGGGCGCCGCCTCCCGTTTGCGGACGTGCGAGGCGATCGTGCGGCACAGCGCTTCGAGCTCGCTCTTTCTGAGATTGGTCTCCTTCCCGATCGCAGCCGTGAGATAGGACGAGAGCTCTTCCTCCTGCGTGCGGAAGCGCTCGTAATAATTGACGATGAGCTGCGTCAAAAGCGCGTTCTTGTTGAGCGTGCGCCCGTCCGCCTTGAAAAATTCAAAGCTTTCGGCGTCCTTTTCGAGGATGTCCGCCGTCCGTTTCGTTACATTGATCTTTAACTTTTCCGTCATGAGCTTCTCCTCCTTTTTCCAAATCATACCACAAAAAGGGGTCAAAAGCAAATGAATGATAGTACATTTCTGATAGAATTTTCTTAAAAATGCGCTGTTTCCTATGCATTTTATTCCAAATCAAGGGGTCAAAAAAATATTTGAAACTGCGTATTTACAAACGGAAAAAGATATGCGATAATAGGGGCAGGAAAACGAACGGGAGGAAATAATATGAAGGTATGCCATACGGAAGCCATGAAGCTCATCAAGGAGCTCGAGACACAGAAGAGCAAACTCATCAAGTTCGAGGATCGCTGCTCGGCCGTCTCCTACAAGGAGGGCGAGGAGCCCATCGACAGCGGCTATGCGTACGAAAAGACGCGCGAGGAGATCCGCGCTGTCGACGATAGGATCCGCGCCGTCCGCACGGCGCTCGCACGGGCGAATACCGAGGTCATCGCCGAACCCTTCGGCATCACCATCGGCGAAGCGCTCGTGCTCCTTGCGCAGCTGCAGAACGAGCGCGCGCAGATCGAGTCTCTCACGGGCCGCGACCCGCTGACGAGCGAGATCACCTACAACGGCGTCATCCGCTTCACGCGGTGCAATTACGACGTCAAGCAGGCGGAGGCCGATGCGGGCGATCTTCGCAAGCGCATTTCCGAGCTGCAGATCGCCATCGACCGCGCCAATCTGACGAACTACATCGAGATCTGACGCCCTTTCCGAAGAGGGACGGTTTGGCTTTGATGCCGGGAATGTCCCCGAAAAACAGGCTGCGCATGAGTGGCACAAAGAGACAGTTAAAGCGGAAGTTTATCGTTTTTGTCATCGCTTTGGGAGTTTTCCGTTTGTGTGTTACAGGTTGCAAAGTTACGGAATTGATCAAGGAGTAATATCGTTTCAAGCGATTTTTTACAAAGCCGATCGTTCCTCTTAAAAACCAAATGGGCGGGGAGGTTCGGTTTGACCCCGCCTGCTTTTTTAT
>ENA-OYZE01000055-OYZE01000055.1-human-gut-metagenome-genome-assembly--contig:-NODE-55-length-59978-cov-9.665921_pt1 | contig 59978 bp, 45 predicted proteins | sample MGYA00243259_ERZ653469 | MGnify/ENA primary metagenome ERZ653469 (study PRJEB26926, sample SAMN06164913) | human gut metagenome | biome: ENVO:00009003; feature: ENVO:2100002; material: ENVO:00002003...
TACGAGATTTCTGCCTGGCTCGTGGGCTCGGAGATGTGTATAAGAGACAGGCGACGAACAGGCGGAGATCGGCTTTGTACTCTTCGGCGAGACGTTCATGCAGCCCTTCCACAAGACCTATCCGAACATGGCGCCGCCCGTTCTGCTGAACGACCGCGAAGCCAACAGGCCCATCCTCGACTATCTGACCTCGATCGGCGACAGAAAGTCACAGTTCGACACGCTGGAGGCGTATGCGCATACCTCCATGCTGCTCCATCACATCGTGTCCGCCTACGGCGTCGTCCCCGCGCAGGAAGACAGGAAGTCCTCCGACTTCATCATCACCAATATTATTCAATATATTTACGACCACGCTGACGAGGACATCACGCTCACCTCGCTTGCCGAGCAGTTCGGCTACAACCGGATGTCCGTGAGCCACCTCATCAGCAAGTATATCCGCATCGACTTAAGGAACTTCGTCAACGACATCCGCGTGCAGAAGGTCATCGCCCTGCAGGCGCTGCCGGAGAACAAGAACGTCTCCACGCTGGAACTCGCCTCCCGCTGCGGATTTAAGAGCGTCTCCAGCTTCTACCGCGCCTACAAGCGCTCGCTGGAAAACACATAAAGTTCGGCTTTTTTTGAAACTTTACGCAAAAAGAAAAGGGGCGCGCTCTGCAAAATTGCAGAGCGCGCCCCGCCGCTTTTTCAGTGCCAGCCGGCATCGCGGAGTGCGGGAAGATAGATGTCGCGGTAAGTCTCGGGCAGCGGATGAACGTGGTCGTCGCGGAGTTTATCGGTCGTCACCTGCTCTTCGACGTCGAGGAAGGTGATCCAATCTTTATAGCGGCACCACTCCTCCATCCTGTCGTTGACGGCGCTCACGTTGCCCGCAAATGCCGTATCGAGGCGCTGGGCGATGGAGAAATAGTAAATGTGCGTATCGGGCATCCTGTCGTGCATGAGCGTGAACAGCCGCTGCAGATCGCTCGCGGTATCCGCCGTCGAGCGCTTGTCGTCGTAGAAATTATTCGTTCCCAAATTGACGACAAGCGCCTTAGGTTGCATGGAGGCCGAAAGGATGGTGTTCTCCGCAAGGATATACTGCTCCCAATCGAAGGTCGTCGTGGAGCTGATGCCCATGCAGAGCGCGTCCTCGCCCGCAAGGAGAGCGGAGAAATTGGTGAAGAAGTATCTCTCGTCGAAGAAGGAATCGCCGATAAAGACGGTCGTCTCGCCGTTATGCCCCTGCGAGGCGTACTTTTGCGCCAGCTCCTCGTCGTACGCCGCGTGCGGCGGGTTTTGCCACCAGGCACCGCTCTTGTCGACGGTGGAGCAGGTGACGAAGAAGCGCGCCTCCAGCTCCCCGCAGGTGACTTTGACCTGATGCCTGCCCGCGGCAAGCGCCGTGACGGTATGCGCCGTCCCGTCGATGGAGAGCTTGCTCTCGTCGTAGCTGTAAACGACCTCCCCCTGCGTGCCCTCGGGCAGCACAAGCGTAAACTCGGCAGCAGGATAATCGACCCATGCGTTGGTATCCTGCACAATGATCTGTTCCGCGGGGGAAGTCACATCGTCGAACACGCCGCTCTCCGCGTCCGTCAGCCCGATGGCGATGGCGCCGTCCCGGGCAACGGCGGGGCAGTCCGCCGAAAGGCAGAACCCGTCGTGTACGCCGAGCGTCACCTTAAGGAGCGGCGTAGTGTCGAGCAGGGTATATTCCCCGACGAGATGCCGCTCGCCCGCCTTGTCCTCGCCATAGACAGCGACATCCTCCCCGTCGCGCAGGACGACGAGATAGACGCCGTTGTCTTCGCGGAAGGCGTCATCGAGTGAAGCGGCGACATCCGCAAGATAGGTCTTTGGCGAATCGTTGGTGCCGACCCATGCCCCGTCCGTATCGCAGCCGAGCATGACGCGCGGGTAAAATTTCGACTCGTCGGTGCGCTGCGTATCGAGATTGAGGTTGAGACGGTAGGGCTCGGGGGAATACTTCGCCTCGTCCGCGACGCACCCGTCCGTTTCCCAACCTAAAAAGATGCGGAGCCCGAAGGTGAGCTGTGCAACGGAGAGCGTCGTCTGCACCCCGTCCACATACGCCTTGACGGCGCTCGTCCCGTTGGAGACCGCAACGCGCGCATCGCTCAGGGCGTATGTCTTGATTTCATACACTTCCTCCGAAGTGAGCGGGAGCGTGCACGCCTCGTTCGCAAACATACTGCCGCACACCGTGCAGACATAGTGTGCAATGGAGGACGTTTCAAACGTTCCCTCCCCCTTGACTGCGGCGACGAACTGCGGCGTGTGGTGCGCGGGAAGAGCGACCTCCTCCGCCGCGACCTCATCCTCTCCCTCGGCATCCGAAAAGAGCTTTTTGCACTCCGTGCATTCCCAATAGGCAAGATTGCCGTCCTCAAAGCAGGTCGCCTCCTTCGCCTTCACCTGGCGGAGCGTGTGCTCATGCACATCGCCCGCGCAGGAAGCCGCCGAAAGAACGGTCGCCGCAGCCAACGCCGCGCCCAGAAGTACGGAAAAGATCCTCTTTGTCCTTTTCATCCTTATTCACTCTCCTTATCAAAAGAAATCTCAAACGAAAACACGATGTCGCGTTCCGTGATGCGGTACCGCTTGTCAAGTTCGGGGCCGCAGGAATGCGAACCGAGCCCGCTCATGCGGTAATCGAGATAGAGGTTGACGTCGCCGCTTTCACGCATCTCAAAGGAATGCGGGCGGAAGTCCTCCGCCGTATAAGGGCTCACGCAGAAGCTGAGATCGTTTTCGCTGCGGAAGGCAACGCTGCGCCCTTCGCCCGAAAGCGAAACATAGCGGCTGCCGCAGTGCGACCCGTTCTCCTGCGGGCGAACATAGGGAACGTACATCTTATGGACGGTGCTCTTGTACCGCCCGACGGGGCAGGAAAGCACCCTGTCCTCATACGCCTCCCCCGCGCCCCGTCCGAACCAGGCGACGTTCTGAAGTTCCTTGCCGAGCGGGAACAGGAGCCCGAGGCGGGGAACATCCTCCACCCACGCCCGCTTGCGAACGTGCATCTGCACATCGATTTTTTCGCGGAAGAAGCAATAGGTGAGCTCCATATCTGCGATCGGTTCTACCATATCCGCAACGATCGCGCCCAAATAGGTGACCTCGTTCCCGTTCACCGTCCGCTCTTTCGGGAAAAATTTCGCCTGTTGCAGGCGGTACCTGATCCAGCGCTCTTTGGCGTAAATATCATTGTCGGTGGGGACGCGCCAGAGGCTGACGCGCACGGGCGCACGCAGGAGTTCCCCCTCCTTATGCAGTGAACACAGCATCCCCCTTTCGTCGAGCACGGCACGGTACTCTCCTTCCGCCGAAACTCCCCTCCTCGTCTGCGTGAGGACGGCGGGCTCTCCTCCCGCCGCGAGCGGCGTTTTATCGGAGAGGACGAGCTGCGAAGAAGAGACGTATTCTCCTGCCTTCGTGAATACAAAGTCGAGCGTCGTATATCCCTTCGCTTCGGGGAGGGAAAGCGCAAGCATTTTGCAGCTGCGGGGCAAAATGCCCGAAATATCCACGGGGAACGTGCGCACTTCCCGCCCGTTTTCCCGCAGCGTGCAGACGCAGGAAAGATCGTCGAGCGAGCAGAAATCGCGGCGGTTGACGACCTTGATGCCGTCCTCCGTGCGGACGACGGCGGCGGGCGCATACACCTCGGCGACCTCCGACAGAGAGGAATGCACGGTGCGGTCGATGCCGACCAGTCCGTCCGTACAGAAGTTCCCGTCGCGGCGGAAGTTGTCGTCCTCCTCTTCGAAGTCGCCCGCATAGAGCTTTTTCCCGTCCTTCACAACGTTATGATCGCACCACTCCCATACGAATGCGCCGCAAAGTTCCTTTCGAGCATAGATGAGTTCCCAATAGGCGGAGACATCCCCGCAGGAGTTGCCCATCGCGTGCGTATATTCGCACAGCACGAAGGGCTTGTTCACTCCGCGGTCGAGGAGCTTTCGGATGTCCTTGCAGGAAGCGTACATCCTGCTGCACACGTCGAGGCAGTGCTCCTCCCGCCAATCGTCGATGACGGGATCGTAAGCCCCCTCATAGTGTACGGGGCGGCCGTCCAGCGCGTGGATCGCGTTCGCCGACGCCTCTGTGTTACACCCCCAACCCGATTCGTTGCCCACCGACCACATGACGACGGACGCCCTGTTCTTGTCGCGCGCGACCATGCGCTCGGCGCGGTGAACGTAGAGCTCCTTCCAGGCTTCATCCGCGGAAAGATCGGAAAAACGCACGAGTTCGGAGGCATCGTTGTGCTGCAATACAGTGCCGTGCGTCTCGAGATCGGCTTCTTCCAAGAGATAGATCCCGTAAAGGTCGCACAGAACGGGCAGGAGCGGGTGCGGCGGATAGTGCGCCGTGCGAACAGCGTTGATATGGTAGCGCCTGAACATTTTCAAATCGCGCTCCAGATCGCCGATGCTCTCCACATAGCCGTTGACCGTCATGGAATGGCGGTTGACGCCCTTGAACTTGACGGGGACGCAATTGATCTTGAACACCGCGCCGTCCGCCGTGACCGTGCGGATGCCGACGTATTCGCAAAAATGCTCCCTTCCGCACACGATGCGGAGCGTGTACACCTCGGGCGTTTCCGCCGTCCAGAGGCGCGCGTCGGGGATGAGGAACTCCGCCTCCTTCCCCTCCTTGCAGGCGAGCTCCCGTTCGCCGTCCGAAAGAGAGATGCGGCAGGGCTTATCGCAGGAGAAGCGGATGACGCCCGCGCTCCCGCGCACGTCGCTTTCGATCTTGTAGTCGTGAAGATGCCCCTTTTCGCGGCGCAATAGGTAGACGTCGCGGAAGAGCCCGCTCATGCGGAGCTTATCCTGCCCTTCGAGATAGGACCCCGTACACCACTTCATGACGACGACGCGGACGGTGTTCTCCCCCGCCTTCAGAAGGGCGGTGACGTCGAACTCCGCAGAGCAATGGGACACAGTGGAATAGCCCGCAAACGCGCCGTTGACAAAGAGATAGAGGCAGCTGTCCGCGCCCTCGAAGTTGAGATAGTATTCGTCCTGCGTTTCAAAGATCTGCACCTTCGTTTCATAGATGCCGCAGGGGATGGGTTTATCGATATGAGGCGGGTCGTACGGGAAGGGATAGGCGATATTGGAATACATATCCCTGTCGAACCCGTCGCGCTGCCAGCAGTGCGGGACATGAACGCGGGCGGGAAGCGCCGCCGTGAGCACGTCCTCGGGCAATTCTTCAAAAAACCCGAAGTTCCAGTCCTTGAGCTCCGTCACAAACGCAGAAGTCCCCTTCTCGAAGGAAAACTTTTCGTCGGGAAAGGGAATATAATAGCTGCGCGGCTTGCAGGCGTTCACCTGCGTTATAAGCTGCAAATGATAAGTAAGCTGCATTTTTATCTCCTTACTACGCGGCGAGCTGCACCGCGCCGTCTTTTGAAAGCGCACCTTCGAACATGGTATGCCCATTTTTTGTAAGGCGCACTTCGCCCCCTTCCATGCCGATGAGGGATAGTACGCGCCCCGTTTCGTCCGTTACAACGCGCACGCCCGTTTGCACGCGGAAGAGCTCCTCTCCGTTCAGAAAGCCCGCCATCTGCCCCTTCTCTGCCGCAAGAAGATAGCGTCTCTCGCCGATGCGCTGTTCAAAGGAATACTCCCCTTCGCTCCCCGTCCACACCATGCTTTCCCGCCGCTTGAATACGCCGTAGAAATGCGAGGTGAAGGCGAGCACGTTCAAAACGGCGGGGCCGTAGCCGTCGTGCGATGCCATCGTGGGCTTTGCAAGGAAGGGATCGAACTGCTGCACGAAGAGCTTGTACTCCTTCATGACGCGCAGATACTTCTTCGCAAAGTCCTCTGCGAGCGAAAGATACCCGTACTTTTCCAGCGCGAACAGGGCGCGCTGATAGGTGAGGCTCTGCGGCTGTCCGCTCCAATTGTTTTCACCCAGATCGCGGAAAGAGGGATCGTTGGCGGCGATGGAGGGCAGCGGGAAGGGCGTGTAAAATTCTTCGGGATCCAAAAGATGCTCCCGCACGAACCGTGCCGCCATATCGGCGGAAAACACGCCGTGATACATACACCGAAGGTTATTGTGGATGAGCGTTTCCGTGAACGCGCCCGTCTTGTCGCGGTCGAAGCACGCGCCCCTCTCTTCCCGCCACAGATACTCATTCAAACGGCGCGCGACATATCCTGCGCGCTCCCGCCAAAGCGCCTCCTCCCCGTTGTCGAGGAGGCGGGAAATTTCGGCAAGCGTATTTCTCCCGTCATAGGAATACCCCATGACGTCCATCGAGTAGAAGGGCATCCGCTCGAAATCGGGCGGCGTTTCCCCTTCCCAGCTGTCCTGCGCCCTGCCGAAACGGACGCTGTTGTCCTCGCCCGTATCCCATACGCACCACGATTGCAGGCAGCCGCGCCCCGCAGGATCGCGCCATTTCCAGAGATACTCGTCGTGCGCACGGAGGACGGCATAGAGTTCTTTGAGATATTGCCTATCTTTCGTCCAATAGTACAAGTTGAGGGCGTGCTGCGGGAAGCAGTACCCCTGCAGCATATCGTAACGGCAGCGAAGCTTTCCCCTCTCAAAGAAGATGGCGCCCGGGAGCCTGCCGTCCGCACGGGCATTGCGCATGAAGATGAGCTGATTGCCAAGTGCGACGCGCGCATCGTAGGCGGCGTAAATTTCGCCGCCCATGGGCTGCGTCTCGATCCACACCCCGCGGTACATATCCGAACCCTCGATCATGACCTTCGTCCCGCCGAAGTCGAAAATGTTTTCCCGCGCCCTCTTTACGGCAAGGTCATAGACCTCCTGATGCGCCTTATCCTTTGTCTGAAAGCAGACGCCCGTCTGTAAAATACATTCCTTCTTCATGATAAGATCATATCACGTTTCTCCCCGGTTTACAAGGGAAAAAGCGAAAACCTCCCTCCCTTTATCCATACCTTTCGGACAAGGCGGATGTCCTCGGAAGACGCGCCGACAAGGATCTCATACGCGCCGTCCGAAACGCGCCATCCGTCCTCCGCCGCAGACCAATGCGCAAAGGCGCGCCGTCCGAGGGAAAGGGAGACCTTTTCGCACCCACCGCCTTTTACAAAGATCTTCTCAAAGGCTTTGAGCTCCCTTGCGGGGCGGTAGACGACGGGCGCACAGGCGCGCACATACACTTGGGCGACTTCCTTCCCCGCCCGTTCGGAGGTGTTGCAAACTTCGAAAGAGAGCGAAACGCCGTTCTCGTCCGCCTCCGCCGTCAGATCGCGGTAGGCAAAGGAGGCATAGCTCAGCCCGTGCCCGAATGCAAAGAGAACGGGGACATGATGCGTCGAATAATACCGATAGCCGACGTCCGGCCCTTCCGCATAGCGTGTGACGCCCGCGGAAATGCCGTCCTCCCGCGCAGCGGGGCAGTCCGCAAGCGAGCGGGGAAAGCTCTCCGAAAGCCGTCCGCACGGATTGTTCTCGCCCGAAAGCAGGCTTGCAAGCGCCTCGTCCCCGCCCGCGCCCGGGTATCCCGCAAAGAGGATGGCGGAGACTTTGTCTGCCCAGGCGCTCATATCGACCGCCGCCCCCGCGAACACCACGACGACGGTAGGCGCGACGGCCGCCGAGGCGAGGATGGCGCGTTCCTGCACGAGGGGCAGGCGGAGCGTTTCGCGGTCGGCGCTCTCGCGCTCGAACTTTTCCCCGAGCCCCACGCAGAGGACGGAGACGTCGCTCTCTGCGGCGAGCTCCGCCGCCCTGTGCGCATCCTGGTGGAAGGAATCGATGCCGTCATAGGAGAAGGCGGGCTCGAACGTGACGGCATACCCCCTCTTTTCGAGACAGCCGGGGACGCTGAACGCCTCCCCTTCCCGATTGACGGCGGCTGCGCCCGCGCCGCGCAGCATCCCCATATCGGAGGGCTGCGCATAACAGCCCGCAACGGCGAGCCGCGCGCCCGCAGCAAGGGGCAGCGTGCCGTCGTTCTTCAACAGCACCATCCCCTCAGCGGCGATCTCCTGCGCGATCCGCCTGCGCTCTGCCTCCGAGCGGCGCGGTTTCTTCCCCTCCCGCATCTCTTTGCAGCGGGAGATGAGCGCAAGAACGCGCTCGGCGCACGCGTCGAGTTCCGCTTCCGCGATCCTGCCCTCTTCATGATCTTTGCATAATTTTTGGTAATTTTCCTCACAGAAGGGCATTTCAAGGTCGAGCCCCGCCTTTAAGGACGCCGTCCTGTCGCGCACGGCGCTCCAATCGGAGAAGATGGCGCCGTCAAAGCCGAATTCTTCGCGCAGAACTTCAAACCCCTTTTTGTACTCCGCGCCGTACGTTCCGTTGATGCGGTTATAGCTGCACATGACGGAGACGGGCTTCGCCTCACAGGCGATCTCGAAGGGAAGATAGTAAATTTCGCGCAGAGTGCGCTCGTCAACGTCGCTCGACTGATGCAGCCTGTCGTATTCCAGATTGTTGCAGCAGAAGTGTTTGAGACAGGCGCCCGCGCCGTTTTCCTGCAAACCGAGGATATACGCCTTCGCCATCTCCCCCGCAAGGAGAGGATCTTCCGAAAAATACTCGAAGTTCCGCCCGCACAGGGGAGAGCGTTTGATGTTGACGCCCGGCGCGAGCAGGATATCCACATCCCGCTCAAGGCAGTCGTCCGCGAGCGCGGCGCCCATCTTTCTTGCGCACGCTCTGTCCCAGGTGTTGGCAAGCAGCTGCACGGAAGGATAAGGGGTAGCAGGATAGGAGGTCTCCGAGCCGTCTGCGGCGCGCTGTTTCACGACGCGCAGCCCCACGGGCCCGTCCGCCACGGTGAGCTTGGGGAGCTTCCCGCCGAAGTCCTCGGTGTGCCAGAAGTCTTTGCCGCAGATGAGCCGAAGCTTTTCCTTTGCGGTGAGCTTTTTGATGTCCATAGTAGTTCCTTTTTGAAAAATCGGGCGTGACGAACCCCGTATGAGCGGTTATGCGCCGTCACGCCCGACCTGTTCCGTTATTTTGTTTTACTGAGGAAGCGTCACGACGGATGCGACCTCCTCGCCCACATAGAACATGACGTCTGCAAGCGTACCGCGCACTTCACCGTGGTTGCACCACTTGCCGATGACGAGGTTCTTATCGGAGAGCTTGCCGCCCGCCGTCTGAATGATGTTGAATGCCATATTCTCCGCGGAAGTACCGGCGCAGATGAAGAAGTTGCCGTCGATCCTGCCGAAGCCGAAGAGGAGCGTGCCGTTTTTATAGGCGTCCTGTCCGCCCTCGCGAAGGTCTTGCCACGGCCACCAGCCGTTCTGCCATTCGAGGCCCGCGATGCCGTCGTTGCCGTCCTTGATGCCGCCCTTCACGCCCGAAGTGTCGGCGTCCTGCGCCCACCAGTCTTCCCACTTGTCCTTTTCCCAAGCAGCGAAGCCGAACTTGCGCTCGCCCGTAGTGGAGCCGTCCGCGTTCGTGAGCGTTCCCGTCACTCTGCCCGTGATGTAGAAGTCCTGCCCTGCGGAGACGTTCCAATTCGCCTCCTGCGTTCTGCCGTAGGCGATCTCCTCGGCATACTCGCCGGCGAACGTCATCACGCCCTTTTCGGGCACGTTCTCCGTGCGGATGCCGATCATGATGGTCGCCTGCGCCGTGCCGGAGTTATAGAGCCCGAGCGTGAAACCGCCCATGGAGATGAGGCTGCTCGTCACGCGCGCCGCATCGACAAAGCGGGTGAATTCCCCTTCGCCGACGGCAGCCGCAAGGAACCAGACGCTCTGCGCCCTGCCGAGAGCGATGCGCAGCGTCCCTGCCGTAAATGCCGTCTGATATTCTTCGGGCAGCTTGACGCCGCTCTGCTCGCTGCCGACGAACTGCAAGTAAACGCCGTCCGCTTTGCGATAGATGCCGCCCATCACTTTGTTGATATCGCCGCCCGTGTTGCCGACTTTGTCCCCTGCGCCCGTCATGGCGTACAGCCCGACGACGGCGTCGTTTGCGCTGTTCGCCTCGAACTCGGAGACGGCAGCGGTGAGCATGAAGTCGGCATTTACAGCGACGTCGTAGTAGACCTGCGCCGCAAGATCGTCTTTGGAGAGAGTCACCTCATTCCCTTCAACGGAAACGCCTTCGACCTCTTCAAGGATGGTGCGCGCAAACGCATACGTCTCTTCAAGAGTGCCGCCCACTTCCACCGTGTAAGTAGGATAGCCGACTCCGCCGATGCGCAGCGTGTACGTCCCGTTGGCAAGCTGCCTGAAGCTGACGGTGCCGTCTGCCGAAGGGCTTGCCTTGGTCTCCGCGCCCGTGCGCTCGGACACGAGATAGACGTCAACGTCCGCGACGTTGGGCTGCTGTTCGAGGAGGGCGTCCGTGACCGTCACTTTGAAGGTGACGTCCGTCTTTGCGATGGGCGCGAACGCCGCCGCGATCTCCGCGTCCTTCTCCGTCCACGAAGGGATGGTGATCGTCGCCGTCTCGCCGTCGTAGACGATGGCGGCGCCTGCATACTCGCTGTAAGCTTTCCCGTCGATCTGAAGCGAGGAGAACATATATCCCTCGTTCGGGGTGAGCCTGATGACGAGGTCGTCGCCCACGGGGATGCGGTCGGAGACGGTAACGGTGCCGTTTTCCGCACTCGCGCCCGAGACCGCGATATAGTCGACCTCATCGAAGGAAGCGGCAACCACTGCCTTGTTTGCGATCCAGGAAGGGAAGGTGATGGTGACCTTTTCGCCCTCGAACTGCGTCTGAACGCCGCCGTATGCCGAGTATTCCTTGCCGTTGACGGTGAGCGAATCCAGGCGGTAGCCCTCGTCGGGCGTGACGACGATCTTGAGCTCGCCGCCGAGCGTCACGTCCTGCGTGACGATCTCCGCCTTGCCGTGTTCGGAAGAGGTGACGGACGCCGTCACGGTCATAAGATCCTGGGGAACGTCCGCACCCGTCACGAAGGAGACGTCGAGCAGCGTGCCGCGCGTTCCGGGCGCATATTTTCCGATGGTCAGCTCGCCCGCGAGCTTGCCCATCTGCGAATCGTACCCGGGGATGACGTTGAATACCATGGCACCGCCCTCCTTCCACGCGCAGAGGAAGAGACGGTTGTCGATCCTGCCGAAGCCGAACCAGACGTCGCCGTTTTCAAGATCGGCGCGGGTGACATCGACGTCCACCCACGGCCACGTTCCGTCGTTCTGGCCTGCCCACTGCAAGCCGACGTTGCCCTTGCCGTCGTCCTTGAAGCCGCCGTGTGCGCCCGAGGTATCGGAATTGGTCGCCCACCAGTTTTCCCATTTGCCCGCCTGCCAGACGGAGAAGCCCAGCCAGCGCTCGCCTGCGTCCTCCTGAGCGGTATTGAGAAGCTTGCCCTCGATCCTGCCGCTGATGAAGAAGTCCTCGTTCGCGGCGACCGAATAGTTCTCGGTATCCGTGCGCCCGATGGGCATTTCGGAATTTTCTTCCCCGTTGAAGGTGATCCTGCCGAGATCGGGAAGATCGGTGCGGGTGAAGAGGATATGTTTGAGCGTCACCTGTTCGGTGCCGTTATTGTACATATGCAGCGCGTCGATGGCGTTCCTCGTGATGTCGCTCGTGAGGCTGACGAGGTTGACGAAGCGCGTCATCGTGCATGGATCCGTTCCGTTGTCGATGCCCGCCGCGAGGAAGAACACGCCTTGGCTCCTGCCGTAGCCGATGCGCAGCGTGCCTTCCGCAAACGCCGCCTGATATTCTTCGGGAAGGGTGTAGCTCTCCCACCAGCCGTCCTTATATTGCAGGACGACTTTGCCGTCCTTGAGCTGCACGCCGCCGCGCACCTGGTTGACCTCGTTTCCGTTGTCGCCCGTCTTGTCGCCCGCGCCGATGACGGCGTAGAAGCCGACCTGCGGCTCGCCGGGCGCGCTCGCGATGAGCGTGAAGGGCGAAAGGATGGTACTGATCATAAAGTCTTCGCCGCCGCCGATGTCGCGGAGAACGATCTCGTCGCACCAGTTCGCGTTGTAGGAGATCGTCCCTTCCGTCTCTTTGGAAAGGTCGATACTCTGATTGTTCGTATCGATGAGGGGCGCCGTGAAGACGTACGTCTCAAGCATATCGCCGCCCACTTCCACTTCAAACGTCTCGAAGTCGCCGCCGACGGAGAGCACATAAGTACCGCAGGGAACGGAGCCGAAATCGACGTTGCCCTTGTTGTCCGCCGTGCCCTCGATGACGTATTCCTCCTGCCCGCGCAGACCCGTGAGGGTGACGACGGTGCCTTTCGCCGCGGGCGTGCTGTTTGCCGCGAAGTAGTCGTAAAGCTCGACCTTGAAGGAAACTTCCTCTTCCGCAAGTTCGCCGAACTCGGCGTCGATGTCGGCGCGAAGATTGCGCCACTCGGGGAAGCTGACGACGACCGTATCCCCGTCCACTTCAATGGAGTATCCGTCGTAGGAATAGAGGTCGATGCCGTTGATGGTGAGCCAGCTCGTTCCGAAGCCTTCCTCGGGCGTGAGGCGGATCTCGAGGGTGCCGCCGAACGACGTATCCTGTGCCGCAACGGTGCCGTGCTCGGTATTTTCGGGAACAGTTACTTCCACCTTCTGCATCCCGAACACCATGTTCTTATACAGTCCGCGGTACCCCCACGTTTCCAGCCCGGGCGCGACCGAAACGCCCGTACCGAAGGCATTCGTCGACCAGTCGCTCTTGTGGGAGACGACGTTCTCTTCAAAGAGCATATCGTTGACCCAGATGGTGAACATCCCGTCCTGATAGCGCACCGCGAAGGGAAGCCCGTCGTCGCTCGTCAAAAGGGCCGCATACTCTGCGGAGAGCTCCTTCTTGTATTCCCAGATCTCATAGCCGCCCGCCGAACCGTCGCGGCTGACGCCCTGCACATAGTACTTACCGTCCGACTGCTGATAGAGGATGGTGATGAAGTAGCTGTCGCCGCCCTCGTCCGTGAAGGAGTAGCCGACGCGGCGGTCGGTGACGCCCTGTGCGAGCACGATGCTCGAGGAGAGGAATACGTCCGCAGCGTACGCGTCGTTGTAGGACGCGCGCACATAGTTGTTCGTCGTGAGCGAACGGATGACGCCGTCCGTCTTGAAATCGCCGAAATCCCACTGCGAGAGATCGCCGCGATAGTTTTCGGGGATGTTCGTGTTGCTGCCGAAGGCGATGCGCTCGGTGGAGAGCGCAATGTCGCCGCCCGTTTCCTTGACGGACGCCGCGGCGTCGTAATACCCGTCCGCCTCTGCGACAAGGCGCGTTGCGAGCGCGGGCAGGGAGTAGCTGCACGGCTCGGAAGCGTCGAACGTGGCGACGAGCGTACGGCTCATGCCGTTCTCCGCATAGAGGCTCGCCTCCCCTTCCACGCCCGTGAGCGTGACGGAGCCCGTCATCTTCGCTTCGGGGTACTGCGCGAATTCCGCCTCCACCTTCACGTCCTGCGTTGCATCCGTGATCGTGTAGGAGACAGACCCGTCGTTTGCGATGGTGAGATAGTTCTCGTTGGCGGGCACGCCGTTGACGGAGAGCGCCGTGAGGTAGTACCCTTCGGCGGGCGTGACGGTCGTGGACACTTCGCCGCTGTACACGGAGAAGCCGATGTCCCCTTCGCCCTCCAGAACGACGCCCTCGCGCTTGGCGATCTTCACGCCGTTTTCGTCCACCTGATACCACTTGTAGGCGTCGCTCCAGCTTGCGCCCATCTCCGACATCCCCACGCAGCAGAAGTCGTCGCGCGAGTTGTTGGAGTCGCGGTTGCGGTTATAGGCGTAATTGGCGTACACCATGTCCGGTTTTTCGATGCCGAGGGATGCGTACGGGATATACACTTCGGCGCCCATGGAGGTCGCCTCGCCGTTCACTTCCCCGTCCACGAAGGCGGCGGAATACACCTCGAGGGGGAAGGCGACATAGTTGTTGCCCAAAAATTGGTTGACTTCCCAGCGGTTGGAAAGGTGGTTGCCGACGCAGTCCACCATGATCTCCCATCCGCCGCCGTTCTTGTTGGCAAGGTCGGGCTCGGTGGAGAGGAACACCTCGATGCCCGAATTTCCGTAGAACGTCCTGCCCACGCGGTAATAGGTGAAGCTGTCGTCGAACACCTGCACGCCGAAGGTGATGCCCTCTTCGCCGAGATAGGCGCTCATGCGCATCTTCACGCCCGAGACGGGCGCCCAGGTATTGGTGTTCCAGACGTCGCTCGTCTCGTGCCAGGTGACGTCCTGCCAGAACGATTCCTCGAACTTGCCGTCCAGCGTGACGCCCTCGATGGAGACCCCTTCCGAGGCGTTCTCATAGATATAGTCCTCAAATTCGTATCCCGGATCGACCGTACAGGCGACGGCGGCTCCGAGCGATGCCGCTGCCAGAACGCCGCAGCTTATGATGGCAATTTTGCGTTTCATCTTTTTCCCTCCTTCTCTCATTTGCCGAGAACGACGATCTCGCCGATGGCGAGCGTCTCTACGCCGTCGATGACGTATCCTTCGTCGTCCGCAAGGACGAGCCTGTCAAGTTCGCCCGCCGTCTGCCCCTCTTCGAACATACGCGACGTTTTGGGGTCGACGGTGATGCGGATCTCGCTCACCATGATGGGGTTGAACACCGCAATGGCACTGCCGCCCGGACGCATCGCCTGCGTACCGACGGGGCAGTAAGTATCCCAATCGAAGGCAAGATCGTCGATGCAGCCCGTTCCCGTAAAGTCGCCGTCCGTGAAGTCGAACTCGATGCGCGCGATGTTGAAGAACGCGTTCTCGAAATAGCGGCTGTTGCAGATCATGATGCCCGTCACTTCGCGCGGCTCAGCGAACCTCAGCGTGATGGTCGCCTTCTCCGTGGTGGTGTACTCCTTGATATAGCTGAAGCGGCTGTACACCGAGAACAGTCCGTCCGTGAGCGCCGCGGCGTTTTCCCCCGCAGAGACGCTCACCTCCGCATCCGCGGCGATGTCGGCGTATTCGCCATCGATCTTGGGCTGCAGGGTGACGGTCGGGCCGTTGACATACAGGACGGGCGTGCCCTCGTTGTTCTTGACGATCTTCACCCTGTCCGCCGCCACGGCGCGCTGGCCGCTGCCGTTGGGGTTGATGTGCTGATGGTAGATGACGTACATATCCTCCCCGTTCTGCACGATGCTGTGGTGCCCCGTTCCCGAGATGTAGTTGAAGTCCATCGCCGTGAGGAACAGCCCGCCCTCCTCTTCGGGGAGCTTGGTGAACGTGCCGAGCGGGCTGTCGCCGATCGCCTGCCACACGCCGTAATTCTTTTCGGCATAGCCGTTGACGGAGAACATCAGGGAATAGTACGTCTTGCCGTCCACTTCGTAATCCACCATGAAAGGCCCTTCGTTGATGATGGACTGCTCGTAATCGTTGGTGTTGGCGGGCGTGACGTCCGTGACCGTCATATACCCCGTTTCGGTGAGGTGCGCGAGCGTGGAATAGTCGGGATCCCACCACTCGTTCATCTTGATGCCCCACACGTTGGTCACGGAAAAGCTTGCGTTGTGGTTGCGGTTGAAGAGCAGATACTTGGTGCCGTCGGGCGCAACGTAGGGCGAGGGGTCGATCTCGGTGAAATAGGCAAAGCCGTGGTCGGGATCGGAATAGGTATAGGGTTCGGAGGCGATGAGCGTCTCCGCGTTCTTCTTGGCATCCTCCTCGCTCGCGCCGCTCGCAATGTACTGCTCGTACCAATACTCGTACCCCGTCTCGCGCCGCGCTTCGTCCTCCTTTTCAAAGACGATGCGGGCCTGCGCCATCAGCTTGTCGTTGTCAAAGAGCGGAGTGGCGTCGGGAGAAGGCTCCCCCGAAACGCGCCCGATGGCGTTGGAGCGGGACTCGCTGTCGTCCGCGTCGTAGTCGTACGGTTCATACGGCCCCCACGGGCAGGAGGACGTGGCAAGTCCCAGAAGGGACATATCGTTGTAGCCTTCCACCCATTTGCCTTCCGTCTCCACTTCGCGGGCGGAGAGATAGCTCCCCGTCTCCTGCGAAGGAACATTGCAGGAATAGAACATATAGAAGGTCTGATCTTCCTTGTCGAAGATGACTTCGGGCGCCCACATATCCTCGTAGCCGTAGTGATCTTCCGAGGGAGCGAAGGCGCGCTGACCCGTCGTCTGCGTCATGTTCTCCCAATTCGTGAGGTCGCGGCTGCGCCAGCAGTCGAAGAAGCGCGCGCCGCCCGTCGCATCGGAGGTGGCGAACATATAATACCAGCCGCCGTAGGTGGCGCTCTCCTCCTCGCTCACATAGAACGCACCGGGGTCGGCGCATTCCGTTTCGAGCTCATTCCGGTAGAACAAACTCTCATCGTACGATCCGTCCGCATTGATCATGTCGTCGTACTTCATGGCGATGGCATCATTTCCCGAAGTGCAGCCGCTCAGAACGAAGGTGAGCGCCGCAGCTCCCGCAATGATGCCGAACAGTCTCTTTTTCATAGTTTCCTCCTTACTTATCGTCCGTTAATCTTTGAGGCCACCTGCGGAGACGCCGTCCACAAAGAACTTATGCCCCACGAAATAGATGGCGATGATGGGAATGAGCGCGATGACGGCGCCCGCACAGCTCACGGCATCGGAATTTTTCATTGCGCCATAGTAGCTTTGCAGCTCCGCCAGCATAAAGGCGAGCGTCTTGATCTCCGAGCCGTTCAAATAGAGCAGCGGTCCCATGTAGTCGTTGTATCCCCCCACAAAGGCGAGGATGCCCTGCCCCACAAAGGCGGGGACAGCGAGCGGGATCATGATGGTGACATAGCACCTGAAAAATCCCATGCCGTCGATCTGCCCCGCCTCAAGGAGGGACTGCGGAATGCCCGAAAAGTACTGCGTGAAGAAGAACACGGTCGCAGCACCGCCGAAGCACCCCGGAATGATGAGCGGAAGAGGCCCCTGCGCCCAGCCGAGGATGTTATACCAGAGGTAGCTGGGCATCATGAGCACCGTGCCGGGGATGCTCATGGTGGCGATGGTGACGGCGAACATCCACTTTTTGGCGCGGAAGCGCAGCTTGGCATAAGCGAAGGACGCCAGCCCCGAGACGAACAGCCCCACGAGCATGGACGGCACGACGATCCACAGGGTATTGACGAACCCCATCAGGATGTTCGAGCGCTCGGACGTGAGCACCAGCTCGTACGCATCCGCCGCCGTACGTTCGGGCCACCAGGTAAATTCAAGGACGTTCCGCTCCTGAAAGGACGTCGAAATAATGACCCAGAAGGGAACGAGAACGAGAAACAGCCCCAGAATGAGCAGAACGTATGCGACGATCTTGAACGCAACGGAGCCTTTGTCCTCTTTGACGCGGTTGTGTACTTTCTGAGGCGCAGCACCTGCGGGCTGCGCTATCTTTGTTTCTTCAATAGTCATAGCTCACCCACAATTTGGAAATTCTCTTGTTGAGCGCCAATACGAGCGTGATCGCCACAAAGAGCAAGAGGCTCAGAATGGACGCCACGGGCATCCCGCCCGCGCCCGGGTTGTTCATCGTATTATAGATGTGGAACACGGTGGTAAGCCCTGCATCGCCCGGCCCCGCCGCGCCCGTCACATACCCCGACGTCTTCTGCGCGAAGATCTGCGCGATATCGAAGGTCTGCAGGCCGTTCAGAAGCCCCATCGACAACAAAAAGTAAAGCGTCGGGCTGATCGCGGGGAAGGTGATGGACATGAACTGCCGAAATCTGCTGGCGCCGTCCAGCTTTGCCGCCTCGTAGAGGGCGGGATTGACGTTGGCGAGCGCCGCCTGCACCATGAGGATGCCGTAGCCGGGCGCCTTCCACGCGATGGTGATGACGAGCATCCACGGGAACCACTTGCTGTCGCGGAACCAATCGGGGGGATCGGCGACGCCCAGCGAAGAGAGCAGGGAATTGATGATGCCGCCCGTGGGCTTGAAGATCTGCACCCACATGATGGAGATGGCGGCGGAAGAACAGACGTAAGGGATAAAGAAGAAGATGGTGAACAGCTTCCCTCCCTTGATCTTCTGCGAGAGCACGGCGGCGATGATGATGGAGATGACGAGCCCCACGATGTGCGAGAGCGTCATCTCAAGGCTCACCAGGAAGGACTTCCAGAACGGAAGGTCGGTGAACGCTTTGGCGAAATTCGCAAAGGAATTCCAGCGCAATGTCGCAATGTTCATGCCGTTCATGTCGCAGAACATGGTCACGACGGCGATACAGACGGGGACCGCCGAGAAGAGCAGGAACCCGAGGAGCGGAATGGCGGCAAACACCGTTCCGCACACCTCCTCCTTCCGGACGGGCCTCCGTTTTTTGCGGGACGGCTGCAGGGAAGAGAGCGTGCGTTCCTCCCCTTCCCGTACAGCGGCCTCACCCGTTACAGCGGGAGATCGTTGCATATCCTCCCCCCTTTAATCGCCGATCTTTCTTGCGTAGAGCGACGCGAGTGCGTTGTTCGTCCTGCCCGTCACTTCCGCAAAGAATTCGTCGAGCGTCGTCTTGCCGTCGCGGACGCCGCCCGCCTCGTTGAGGCGCCCCTGCCACTGGTTGATCCACATATCCGTTTCCAGATAACCCCAGTCGCCGTACAGGGCGTATTCGGAAGCTTCCAGAAGCACCGCCTTGTTCTTTGCCGTATACTGCGCCGTCGATTCGAGATAGCGGCTGCTGTTTGCAACGCTCTTGACGGCGGGCACGCCTGCGGGAGAGCCGAGGTCGGCGATCTCGTTCTGCACTTCGTCGCTCAGCAGATACTCGATGAACGTCCAGGCCTCCTCCTTGTGCGTGGAGTAAGCGGAGATGGCATAGCACGAGAGCGTGCTGTGCGTCGCCTTCTTGCCCGTGACGGGCGTTTCGTTGACTTCCTTCAACGTGCCGTCGTCGTTATAGACGCGGTACTGCGGCATGGGCGCGACATCCCATTCAAAATATCCTTCCGCATAGTCGCCGAGCGTATAGGAAGAGAAAGTCTCCTGCGCGAGCATCGCGATCTGCCCGTTTCCGAACATGGAGTTGTAGTCGGTACCGGAGAGTTCGCTGGGCTTGGGCGCAACGCGCGTTCCCGTCGTCATGGAGATATTGAGGAACGCCTCGAACGCCTCGCGCATGGAGGGCAGTTCGTCGTAGAGCGTATCGTCGTCGAGCAGCGCCTTCACTTCGGCGTCGCCCGCGTGATCTTCGACATACGTCCTGTCCTTGTAAGAGAGGATATCGCCCGCGTTGTACGTCGTTCCGTTGACGGAGACGCCGTCCTTCGTGACGAGGATGTTCTTTCCCTGATCGTTGAGAGAGAACCCGTAGCGGTTGGGAAGGACGCTGCCCTCCGCGCTGTTCACGCCGTCCGTAAAGCCGAGCTGGATGCAGTCGCCGCCGACCGACCATCCCCACGAGAACCACCACTCCGACATGAAGCCGTAGCGGTTAGAGGAGTTGTTGTCGCCCACGATGTTGGTAAAGATAGTGCCGAGCTGCATGACTTCCTCCCAATTCATCGGGATCTGATTGTTGAAGACGCGATAGACATCCCCCGTCTTGACCCAATCGACGCCCGCGGGCTTGTTCGCATCGGTGTACTCATAATAGCCGTGCGGAAGAACTCCTTCGGGCAGCTCATCCTCCGCGACGGAGATGATGTTGACGCCCTCCTCCTCGAACCAATCGACGTTATAGTAGACGACGACGGGATTGTTCTCGGCGGGAAGCGCATAGAGCGTGGCGTCCCCGCCCGCCTTGCCGGGCGTCGCCGCACTGCCGCTGTCGTAACGGAAACGCTCGACGGCATTTTCCCAAAGATCGTCCTCCGAGACCGTCTCCGACCCCGCAAGGAACTCGTCGAGCGGCGCAAGATATTCGGAATCGACCGCCGTCTTGAACTGCTTTTCGCCGAGGTTGACGATGTCGGGCGCGGAATCCTGCGTCCCGAGCTGCGTCAGAGCCGTGCCGCCCGCATCGTCCACGAGGGTGACGTGGATCTTGCCTTCGTACGCCTCATTGAAGTCATATACCGTCTGCTGCATCGTTTCCTCGTTGATGAGGTTGAGCGGTGTCAGGAACGTGAGCTTCACGCGCGCCTGTTCTCTGCGCGCATCGTCCTCTTCGTTTCCGCCGCACGCCGTAAGGCCCGCCATCGACAGGACGGCGGCGATCAGCACAACTGCGATCTGCTTGAGTTTTTTCATCATTTTTCCTCCTTCTATTCCGAATCGGATCGTCCCCATTTCCCTGCAGTGACGGGAAGATCCGTTTCGTTCTTTCCATTAAAGTTTTTTATCTGTTCCCGCGGGAGCGGGAACAGATAGGGGCGCGCCCCTAAAAAATTTATCAAGTTTTTATCGGAAATCACATTTCCAAGTGTATTCATTATATCACATCGCACAACCCATTGCAACGCATATATCAACAGAAAACTATCACAAGTATACCGATTTTTTGGAAAAGTTGTGCAAAAAATGAATTATTTTCCGCCTTCCCGCTCCTGTTCTTTTCCTCTGAACGTCCAGAGAAAAAATAACGCCGGATATAAAAATTCACAAACAAAAACCCCGCCCCGAAAGGCAGCATTTCAACATAAACCCGCACATTCCACATTACAGAAAAAAAAGGATGCACATGATCTTCTGATCGCGGCGGAGCAAGATACTTCACGGGAGAGGCGTGTATATTTTTTCGGGCTCGCATTCGCTCGTGCCGCTCGCGGCGGGGCGAGAGATTTATCGAGGTATATCCTTTCGCCCCAAAATTTCGGCTGTGCTCAACGCTATAGAGAGGAACTGCCATTCTGCGGGAAAAGTTTGAAAAAAAGGATTGCTTTTGGTATAATTTTGTGCTATACTATATTCGCTCTACAATCAAATATATTTTTTACTGTACAAGGTTACACAACGGCATAGGTGTACCCTGTCTATTACTTGTACAGTAAGGATTGTAGAGCAAACAATTAAGGAGTACATTTCATGCGGGCGCTCCTTAATTGGGAGCGCTCTTTTTTATTGCCCAAAAAGATTTTCCAAAAAGTTCCAAAAAAATATCGGCATTATCAATTACTGATACACCGATATGATATAATGGGAAAACTGAAACAAAGAGGAATGATTATGATTGGTTGCGAAAGGCATTGCAGATATCAATAAAAAATGAAATTAAACGAAGATGCTCTTATGAAACAAATTTCAAACACAAAAAGATAAAATTTTGGGAGGGAAATCATTATGTTTGAAAAAAATGACAAACAACTTTTAACTGTCCGCATTATTACGGATGTGGTAACATGGATTTTGGCTATCGCCGGAATCATTGTAGGTATAGTGCTATCCGCATTGGAAATGCTTGCAATCGGTCTGCCTATTCTATTCATAGTTCCTTTTTTAAGTTGGCTTATGTGGGTGTATGCACGCTTGCATTTATCTTATCTATGCGACATTAAACTGATTCGCAACAAATTGTACGGCGTAGATAGCGACAACTTGAATGTGTTTTGGGTGGAAGAAAAGACGGAGAATGATGAAAGCTACGATGAAAGCAAAGTAAATACTTTAACATCGCTATACCATTTATTTGAAAAAGGGGTAATAACCGAGGAAGAGTATAATAACCAAAAAATGGCTTTATTAAAAGACGATATTGAACACTATGACGAATACCTAAAAGAAGCGCAAAATGAGGAAACTCAACAAAGCACTCCTGTTGCAAACGACATGGATGATTTAATTAAATTAAAAAAATTGTTGGATAAAGGAGTTATCTCACAAGAAGATTTTGAGAGAGAAAAAAGGAAATTTATAAAATAACAAAAAAGGGAGGCTATCCTTTCATGGATAACCTCTCTTTTCTTGTAGCCCTGCAATCGAACCGTTACGGCGAAACCGCCTCTGAAATAATAAAAATTCGAGTAAGTCTGGTTTGGTGGACCTTAAGCAGAATACTTCACGGGAGGGGCGTGTATGTTTTTTTCAGGCTCGCATTCGCTCGTGCCGCCGCGAGCAGCGGGCGAACTAAGGCAGTTCGCTCCTTCAGGCGCACAAAATGAAAACGGGAGGCCGTTTGCCTCCCGTCTCATTTTGGTGGACCTGCGCAGAATCGAACTGCGGTCTTACAAGGTTCCTCCGCGGATACTACACGCTTAGTCGGCGATCGATCTCGCGCACGAAAAGTTCACCGACGACCTTTCCGCACACATACTTCCGAAGATCGCCCTGCGGCAGGGGAAGTCAGCCGCCGCAGAGAGTTCCCCACTTGATTGACGCCTCGTTTTCGCCCGTGGGCAAACGAAAGGAGACGGAGCCTAAAAAGTTAGGCCGCAAGCGCTACACGGCGAGTTGCACGAGCAGCGACAGATCTTCTGCTTTTTTTATCAGCATTTAGAAAAATTCCGTTTTTACGGAGCCGAGCCTCCGACGTGCATCCGACGAATTCCGCTTGCAATCGAATCCAATACAGGCCCGAAAGCGATCGTCTAACTATATTATACCAAAGAAAGGCAAAAGTCAAACAAATCGCCCGGAAAGCGGATAGGAAATTTTACCAAACTCTTGACAATCTGCTCGCCGCGTGATAACATAGAGAAAAAAAGGAGAAACGCCATGTTTTGCAGCAACTGCGGAAAAGAGATCCCGGACGACAGCGTAAAATGCCCCGACTGCGGGACAGAGATCAAGAGAGAAACTCAAACAAAAAAGAAGGAAGCCCTCTTGCTGCCGGAAAAAATGCACCCGTGTACGATCACGGCGCTGCTGCTCTCCGCGCTGTCGGCGATCTTCTTTATCTTTGATATTGTATTCTTAGCCAAGAATATGCCGACGACGCTCGCGACGCTCCTCCTCTATCTCGGCATCGGAGGCGTCCTATTGAGCCTCATCGGTTACACGAAGAGCGAAAAGAAGGCACTCGATAAGCTGATCAACCTCATCAATCTCGGCTGCGCCCTGCTTGCCATCCTGATGGCGATCATCTCTTTTATCGTTCTGATGGCGCTCGTCTGAATATCTGAAACTCCCCACCCGCGAGGGTGGGTTTTTTTATGGCAATTTGTAAAAAATTATATTAGTATGTCAGGCATAGTATATGATTAATGACAGACATAGTATCTATTATGACACACATATTACTACGCAAAATGCCAAAAAATGCGATCTGTAAATAAAAAACGCGCTGTTTTCCCGACGAAAACAGCGCGCCCAACAAAACTCCCCCATCAGTTGAGGACGACGTCTTTCAAGCTCTCATATTTCTCCATTGCAGCCTTTTTGATGCCTTCATAGTTGAGGTGCCGCTCGAACGCCTCATCCGAAAGCTTCTTGGCAAGGAAGATGACGCTCGAAGAATACTTTAAGTGTTTGATCTCACTCAAAAACTTTCCGCTCTGGCGCGTTCCGAAGAAATCGCCGCTGCCGCGAAGCTCCAAATCCTTTTCGGCGAGCTTGAACCCGTCCGAAGTCCCCTTCAGGATGCGCAGGCGCTCGACCGCCGTCTCGCTCTCCGAACCCACGAGCAAGAAGCACCAGCTCTTGTCGCTCCCCCGTCCCACGCGGCCGCGCAGCTGATGCAGCTGCGAGAGCCCGAACCGCTCGGCATTCAGAATGGACATGATGGTCGCATTCGGTACGTCGACGCCCACTTCGATCACCGTCGTCGAGACGAGGCAGTCATACTCGCCCCGTTTGAACGCCGTCATCACCGACGTCTTGTCCTTATCCTTCATCTTCCCGTGAAGAAGGGCGAACCGCACATCGGGCATCCGCGCGCGAAGCTCTTCATAAAGCTCGGTGACTGACGTCACCTGCCCTTCGTCGTCTTCGATCTTGGCGCAGACAAAGTACGCCTGTCGCCCCGCCTTCACCGATTTTCGCACATACTCCAGCATATCGTCATACTTGCGCAAGGGGACGATCGCCGTCGTGATCTCCTGCCGCCCCCCGGGCTTATCGGGGATGGTCGTAATGTCGAGGTCGCCGTAAAAGATGAGCGAAAGGGTGCGCGGGATGGGCGTTGCCGACATGACGAGCACATCGGGGCTCACCCCCTTCTCGCTGAGGGCGTTGCGCTGCGCCACGCCGAAGCGGTGCTGCTCATCGCACACGCAGAAGGCAAGATCACAAAAATGCACGTCCCCCTGCAGCACGGCGTGCGTGCCGCAGAGGATATCGATCTCTCCCGCCTTCAGCGCCGCCTTGACCGCCCTCTTTTCCTGCGCCGTGCTCGCACCCGAAAGATACCCCACGCGATACTCGGGGAACATCTTCCGCAACAGGAGCTCGTTCTGCGCTGCCAGCACTTCGGTCGGAGAGAGATACACCGCCTGATGCCCGCTCTTGACGGCCATAAAAATGCCCGTGAGCGCCACCGCCGTTTTCCCGCTCCCGACGTCGCCCTGCAGCAGCCTGTTCATGCGGGAAGGGCCTTTCACATCCTCATAGATCGCCCGTACCGCTGCGCTCTGACCTTTTGTAAATTCAAAAGAAAAGCGTCTCATGAATTGAGCAACGTCGGCTTCCGTCACCGAATAACGCACCGACCGCGCCTCATTCTTATCGCCCTTGATGAGCTTGAACGCCGAAACGAGCGTGAAATATTCTTCGAGCGCGATGCGCTCCGAAGCTTTGAGGCGCTCCTCTTCGGTCATGGGCGCGTGGATGGTACGGTACGCCCACGCAAGAGAGGCGAGCCCATACCTCTGCACGAGCTCCGCGGGGATGACGGACGGGGGGGAGACCGCGCGAAGCGCCGCCTGCACCGCCGTGCGCACCGCCCGCTGCGTGAGCGGCGATCTCAGGGGATAGACGGGCACGAGGCCCTTGAGCCGCGCGTTGACCGCCATCGGCTCGAACGTCGGGTTGACGAGCGACACCTGCCCGTATTTGTTCTGCACCCGCCCGTAAAAGAGGTATTCCCCCTCTTTGAGCGTCTTTGCAAGGTAGGGCATATTGAACCAGACGGCGGTGAACATGTCGCCGTCCTGTTCAAGGTGCGCCCGCAGGAACCTGACCCGCCCCGTGTAACGCATGGGCTCGATGTAGGTGATGCGCGCCGCGATGAGCGCTGTATCGTTGTTCAAAACCTCACGCACCGAGACGCGGTTCGTCATATCGAGATAGGTGCGCGGATAGTAGCGGACGAGATCTTCCGCCGTAAAGACGCCGAGCTTATTGAGTTCCTTTGCGCGCTTTTCCGCAATGCCCTTCACTTGGGTGAGCTCCATTTCCTCCTCCTTTCAACCGCGGCCGTCTCCTTTCAAAGCCCCGCCCCGGGGCTCTTTCAATGGCCGCCAAGGGCCGCGCTTCCCGCCGATACACAAACCCCGCGGCACGATCTTCGCCGCGGGGAAATTTTTCAGATCTCAAAATAATTTTATCAAGGAATTTCTACCCCGCACTTCTCACTCCAGGGAAAGGAGGTAATAATACACGGGCTGGCCGCCGAAGTGATAGTCGACGTCGCAGTCGGGGAACGCCTCCTGCACCTTCTCGGAAAGCGCCTTCGCGTCCTCTTCCGTCACGCCCTCGCCGTAGTAGAGAGTGATGACCTCGTGCTGATCTTCTTTGAGCTTTTCGAGGAGCGTGAGCACCGTCTCGTCGATGGAGTTGCTCTTTGCGAGGATCTTTTTGTCGTCGAGGCCGATGATGTCGCCCTCGGTGATGGAGAAGCCGTTGACGTTGGTCGTCCTCACGGCGTGCGTCACCTGACCTGCCTTGACGTTGTCGAGCGCGTGGATCATGTTGGTCTTGTTCTCCTCGAGGCTGGCCTCGGGGCTGAACGCAAGCGCCGCCGCAAAACCCTGCGGCACGTTCTTGGTGGGGATGACGTGGATGGTGCGGTTGTCGACGAGCGCCTTCGCCTGCTCCGCCGCCAGAATGATGTTCTTGTTGTTGGGGAAGACGAACACGTTCTCCGCATTGATCTTCTGCACCGCGGTCGCGATGTCGGAAGCGGAGGGGTTCATCGTCTGGCCGCCTTCGATGACGCGGTCGACGAAGAGATCCTTGAAGATGTCGCGGATGCCTTCGCCCGCGCAGATGGCGAGCATGCCCTGATCTTTCTTTTCCGCCTCGATCTTGGCCTTCAGAGCGCGGTTCTGTTCGAGCATATTCTCGATCTTGGGCCTGTCGAGCTCGCCCAGCTCGAGAGCATAAGTGAGGGCGACGCCGGGGCTGTTGGTATGGACGTGTACCTTGATCATCTCGAGATCGCCGATGCAGATGACGCTGTCGCCGATGCCCATCAGATTTTCCCTGAGCTTATCGATATCGGCAAGCGTCGTGCTCTTTTTTAAGTTGATGACGAAGAACTCCGTGCAGTAGGCGAACTGGATATCGCCGAGATCCATGCTGATGATGTCGGAATTGTCGCCGAACTCGGCCTCCGCCGCCTGCTGGACGGCCTCGGTCTGGATATCGGAGGCGACTTCCTCCCCCATGACGGCGGCCTGGAAGCCGCGCATGATCGTCATGAGCCCCACGCCGCCCGAGTCGACGACGCCCGCCTTCTTGAGGACGGGGAGAAGCTCGGGGGTCATGGCGAGCGCCCTGTCGCCCTCGGCGATGACGGCGGGAAGGAACGTCTCGAAATCTTTGAATTTGCCCGCGTTTTTGACGGCGAATTCGCTCATATAGCGAACGACGGTGAGGATGGTGCCTTCCTTCGGGATAGAGACGGCATTATAGGCAACTTTGGTACCCTGCTCCATCGCTTTGGCGAAGGTGCGGGTATCGACTTCGGGCTTACTCACACGGAGCACCGTACAGATGCCGCGGAAGATCTGCGAAAGGATGACGCCCGAATTGCCGCGCGCCCCGCGCAGCGCCCCCTTGGAAACGCAGTCGCAAACCTCCATAAAGGTATTGGAGGAAGTCATGGAAAGTTCCTTCACCGCCGACTGCATGGTGAGGGACATATTCGTTCCCGTATCGCCGTCGGGTACGGGGAAGACGTTGAGCGCGTCTACCTTCGCCCGATTATTTTCCAACATTTTTGCGCCGACCAGGACCATTTTCCGGAACGTCGCACAGTTGATCGTTTTTTGCATGAGAGACTCCTTACACTTCCGCTATGGGATGATCGCCGAACGGAGGCGTCACTTTCGCCCCATCGGCAAGAATGCTGCAAAGCAGAAACCGCGCAGAAAGGTTCCCCCCTGCGCAGACACGCCGCCGAAGCGGCGAAAGGCTAAATTTTGAGGCCCATCACGTTGACGTTCACCGTATCCACGATCATACCCGTGAATTTTTCCACCTTGTACTTGATGGCCTCTTTCAGAGATTCGGCGACCGCCTCAATGGAAACACCGTACTTGATGAGCACATACACATCGATGAAGATGCGGTTCCCGGACGTAGCCACGCGAACGCCTTTCCCCCCAGCGTCCTTTCCGAGCAGTTCGGCGAGCGTATCGGTAAAACGGTGCGCAACGGTATCCACGATCCCGTAGCTCTCGATGGCAGCACGGGAGGCGACCTTCGCGATCGCAAGGTCGGAAATGGAAATTTTACCATAGGCATTGCTCGTTGATACAGACATAATGCTCTCCTAAACTTAACAGTAATATTCTACCCCATAAATCAGATTTTTGCAAGCGTTATTGAAAAATTTTTCCTCCTTTCCCTAAAATTTTTGCCCTTTGCTCCCCCTTTTTTATTGCTTTTTTTGCGCAGAAATGCTATCATATTGCCATTGATGACCGCGCGGAGGCTTTCCGCGTGCAAAATTCGTGGAATAGACCCATCGGAGGTGGAGATCATGTCGAGAGTATGCAGTGTGTGCGGAAAGGGCCAGACGTCGGGCAACAACGTCAGCCACTCCAACCGCAAGACCCGCAGGACGTTCCAGGCAAACGTGCAGAAGGTTTCCTACGTCAAGGACGGCAAGGTCGTCAATGACTACGTCTGCGCAAGATGCCTCAAGAGCAACAAGATCGAGCGCGTATAAGCCCTTTCGTTGCTTTTTCAACCGAGAAATGCGGTCTCCTTTCGGGAGACCGTTTTTTCGCGCTCTTTTCCCTCTTGACAACCGCCCCGTTTCGCGCTAAACTTATATCGGGAGGACAACTATGAGCTATCAGCCGACCATCTTCGAACAGCCCTCTTCCGAACCGCTCGCCGCCCGCCTGCGCCCGCGCGATCTCGACGAATTTTTCGGGCAGGAGCACCTTCTCGGCAAGGGGAAGGTGCTGCGCCGCATCATCGAAAACGACCAGGTGGGCTCCATGATCTTCTGGGGCCCGCCCGGCGTGGGGAAAACGACGCTCGCCCGCATCATCGCGCGGAGGACGAAAGCGAAGTTCATCGACTTTTCCGCCGTGACGAGCGGCATCAAAGAGATCAAACAAGTGATGAACGAGGCGGAAAACGCACGCAGGTTCGGCGAAAAGACCATCCTCTTCGTCGACGAGATCCACCGCTTCAACAAGGCGCAGCAGGACGCCTTTCTGCCCTACGTCGAAAAGGGTAGCATCATCCTCATCGGCGCGACGACGGAGAACCCCTCCTTTGAAGTCAACGGGGCGCTGCTTTCGCGCTGCAAGGTGTTCGTCCTGCAGGCGTTGAAGCAGGAAGACCTCGTGAAACTCTTGAAACACGCTCTTTCGGACGAGCGCGGCTTCGGCGGGCAGCACATCACGATCGAAGAGAGCGCGCTGGAACTTATCGCCGCCTTTGCGAACGGGGATGCGCGAAGCGCCCTCTCCACGCTCGAGATGGCGGTCCTCAACGGCGATGTGGACGAAAAGGGCGCCGTCACCGTGACGGACGAGACCATCGAACAATGCACGTCGAGAAAGTCCCTTCTCTACGACAAGACGGGCGAGGAGCACTACAACCTCATCTCGGCGCTGCACAAGTCCATGCGCAATTCCGACCCCGACGCCGCCGTCTACTGGCTGGCGCGCATGCTGGAAGCGGGCGAAGACCCCATCTACATCGCCCGCCGCGTGACCCGCTTTGCCTCGGAGGACGTGGGGCTTGCCGACCCGCAGGCGCTGCGCCTCTCTGTCGCCGCATTTGAAGCGTGCAGGCTCATCGGGATGCCCGAATGCTCCGTCCACCTCACGGAGGCCGTCGTCTACATGTCGCTCGCCCCCAAGTCCAACGCCCTCTACATGGCGTACGAAGCGGCAAAAAAGGACGCTTTGACCATGCTCGCAGAGCCCGTGCCCCTCGTCATCCGCAACGCGCCCACCAGGCTCATGAAGGAGCTCGACTACGGCAAGGGCTATATCTATGCGCACGACACCGAAGAAAAGCTCTCTTCGATGCAGTGCCTGCCCGATTCCCTTGCCGGAAAGACGTACTACCGCCCCACCGAGGAAGGACGGGAGGCTGCGTTCAAGGAGCGCCTCGAAGAGATCAAGGCATGGAAAAAAGCCCACGCCCCGAAAAAATAAGAACGCGCCCGCCGCGGCTGCTGCCGCGGCGGGCGCTACAAAATCGGCGCGGCGGCTTGCCATAAAAGGCAAGCCGCCGCGCCTTCCGTATTCTCCGATATTACCCGCACACCGTGCGGAACACCCGCAAAAAGTTATCCTTTGCGATCTTCTCGGTGACGCGCGCCCCGAACTCCCGTTCAAAGTCGGAAAGCAGCTGCGGCACATCGGCGGGAGAGCGCAGAAATGCGTTCTCGGGGATGCCGTCGAAATCGCTCCCAAGCGCGAGAACGTCCTCGCCGCCCGCATTCAGGATGGCCTTCGCATGGGCGAGCAACGCCGCCTGCTGCCCCTCTTTCGACTTATCTTCGGAGAGGAAATCGGCGCAGAAATTGAGCCCGATGACGCCGCCGCTCTCGGCGATCGCCCTGATCTCCTCGTCCCGTAAATTGCGCGGGCAGTCAAAAACGGACGCGGCGTCCGAATGGCTCGCCACGAAGGGGGTATCTTTCAGCACTTCCTTCACATCGCGCACCAACGCGTCGCTCCCGTGCGAGACGTCGACGATCATATGGAGCTCCTTCATGTGCTCCACGACGCAAACGCCGAACTCGGTGAGCCCCCGCGCCCCTTCGCGCGCATTGGGGAGAGCGTCCGCCCCCGTGTAGTCGGAAAGATTGGGATAGCCCAGCCTGTTCGCAAAGTTCCAGGTGAGTGTCATCATGCGCACGCCGCGCGCGTAAAATTCGTCGAGTTTTTTCAGATCCCCTTCGATGGCGGCGCCCTCTTCTACCGTGAGGACGGCATTCACGGCATTCTCTTTGAGGTCGGAAAACCGCCCCACGCGGTTGAGCCCGTATTCTTTGCACCAGCCGTCGAACTTATCGAACGCGGAAAGGGCGCGGCGGTAGAGCGAGCCGTCGGGCTGAAACAAAAACGCCGCAAAACACTGTAAATAGCACCCGCCCGCCTTGTGCCGCTCGAAGGTCGCCTGCAAGTTCCCCTCCGCAGTCAGCGTGTCGCAGTGCATATCGCAATACCGATACTTCATACCGCCTCCTCATCGATCATGATGAGCACCGTCCCCTCGGAGAGCAGATACGCTTCGTCCTCGAGGGCGATGTTGGAGATGCCGCGTGTCGTCCCGTAGCACAGTTCGAGCTCGTGCAGGGGATATTTCAGCCCGCCGCTCTCCTTGACGCACACGTCGCCCCCGAAGGGCAGCACGGAGAGCGTCTTCCCTTTGCAGCCGTCGAGGGAGATGAGCCCCTCGCCCGCAAAGATGCGCGAATAGTTGGTGATCATCTCGGCGCGCACGCCCTTTTTGTGCGCGGCATAGAGAAGGTGTAAATTTCCGAGGAAATGATCCTCCCGCGCCCCTCCGCCGCCGTAGATGGTGATGCTCGCCGCCCCCGCCGCGATGGCACGGTGCAGGGCGATCTCGCCGTCCGTCTCGTTCTTTTCGGAAGGATAGATCTCTTTGGGCGCAGGGGTCGGAATGACGCCGAGCGAATCGAAATCCCCGAGGTTCTCGTCGATGCGCACTCTGTCCTTCGCCCACTTATACGCCCCGTCGCAGCAATAGACGTAAGCCCCCTCTGCCGCAATGACGCCGCGATAAGGTTCCCCGTTAAGTAAGATGACCGCTTTCATTCTCCCCTCAGCCTCGCAATGGTCGCCTTCATGTCGCTCGAACGGAACACCGTGCTCCCCGCGACGATGACGTTCGCACCCGCGGAGATGACGTCCTTCACGTTCTCTTCCGTGATGCCGCCGTCCACTTCGATATCGAGTTCGGGCTTGCCCGCACGGATGCAGAAGGAGCGCAGCCGTTCGATCTTTTTCAGCGTCTCGGGGATGAAGCGCTGACCGCCCCTGCCGGGAAATACGCTCATGAGGAGCAGCATATCGGCATCCTCCACCGCATCGAAGATGCGCTCGACGGGCGTATCGGGATTGATGACCGCGGAAGCCTTCATTCCGAAGCTCCTGATAAGGCGCAGCACCTGCACCATGTTCTCGCGGCACACTTCCGCATGGACGCTCACCAGACCGGCGCCCGCCTGCGCAAACCCTTCGAGCCGCGTTTCCGGCCGCAGAACCATTAAGTGACAGTCGAGCGGAAGAGAGGTGTACGGGCGGATATGACGGACCATCTGATCGCCGAAGGTGATGGCCGGCACAAAATTTCCGTCCATCACATCGCAGTGGATATAATCTGCCCCGTTTTCTTCGAGTTTTTTGACCGTCTCGCCCATGCGGGCGAAGTCTCCCGCCAGGATGGACGGTGCAACTTTGACTTTTAGCATGATCAGCCCTCAAACTATATTGCGGCAAACACCGCTTTTTACGGCATTTCGCCGATTTTTATCGATACGCAACCCACATCGGGTCTCTGAAAGCCTTACTTTACGGCTCTTCCTTATTCCCGTGATTTTCCAAGTAACTCGCCCTTAATTGCCCGCACGCTCCTCCGATGTCGTTTCCCATGCTGCGGCGGAGGGTCGCCGAAATGCCCTCCTTTTCGAGCATCCCCAAAAAGCGGTAGGCATCCTTTTCCGTCACCGTCTTCAAGGAGCGCTCCTTGACCTCGTTGAGGCGGATGAGATTGACATGGCAGGGCCGCCCTTTCAAAAGCGCCGCAAGGGCGTGGGCGTGCTTTTCGTCGCTGTTTTCGCCGCCGATGAGGCTGTATTCGAAGATATACCGTCTCCCCGTCTCTTTGAAATACACGTCGCACGCGTTCAGGATGTCGGCGATCTTGTAGGCGTTCGCAACGGGCATGGTGCGGGCGCGCTCCTCGTCCGTCGAGGCGTGCAGGGAGACCGTCAGATTGAGCGGGATGCCCTCCTTGGCAAAGGCGAGCATCTTGGGCACGAGGCCGCACGTCGAAAGGCTGATATTGCGCGCGCTGATATGGATGCCGCCCTCCATCGTGAGAAGGCGTAAAAATCTGATAACATTGTCGTAGTTGTCGAAGGGTTCGCCGCTGCCCATGAGCACGACGTTATGCACGGCGCGGTCTTTGAGCGTGCCGCCCTCCGCACGGTTGACGACGAGGATCTCGGACAAGATCTCCCCCGCCGTCAGGTTGCGGATAAGCCCGTTTAAGGTAGAGGCGCAGAACTTGCACCCCATGCGGCAGCCCACCTGCGTCGAAACGCACTGCGTCGCGCCGTATTTATAGTGCATGAGGACGCCCTCGATGAGGTTGCCGTCCGCAAGGGCGAAAAGATATTTCTTCGTGCCGTCAGAAGAAGTGAACACCTCCCGGATGCGCACGGGCTCGTCTTCGAAGCGCTCCAAAAGTTTTTCGCGTAAGGAGGCGGGGACGGGAAGTTCGGAAAGCTTCTTCCCCTGCATGAGCCCCTGAAAGATCTGTTTGGCGCGGAACTTCTGTTCGCCGTACTCGAGGACGAGCGCTTCCAATTCTTGGGGCGATAAGTCCTGCAAGATCTCCTTCATGCCTTCCTCCTGAGTTTTGCGACGTAAAACCCCGCCCCGAAGGCGGTATCGGGCAGAAACTGCAGCCCGTACTTCGTCCTTTCATGCGGAAGCGGGCAGTCCGCCGCACACACTTCAAATGCGGGATGCGCCTTCAAAAACGCCCCCACGATATGATCGTTCTCCTCCTGAAGGAGAGAACACGTCGAATAATACAAATGCCCGCCCGCCTTCACATAGCGCGAACAGTTCCAAAGGATGGCGCGCTGCGCCGCGTTGAGGCCTTCTAAGCCGCTCTCCTCTTTGTGGAGGGCAAGGTCGGGGTTCTCCGCCAGTGTGCCGAGCCCCGAACAGGGGACGTCGCACAAAACGCCGTCAAATGCGTTTTCCCATTCGGGGCGGAAGACAGAGGAATCGCCCGTCTCCGCCCTCACGTTCTCCGCACCCATGCGGGCGCAGTAACTTTGGATGAGCGCCGTGCGATGCGCGTGCAGTTCAGAGGCCGTCACGCGGGCGCACTTCCCGGAAAGCAGCACGCTCTTTCCGCCGGGCGCCGCGCAGGCGTCGAGCAGCTCTTCGCAGGGCTCCACGACCGAACAGATGGCGACCGACCCCACCGACTGAAAGGTGTAGTCCCCGCGATCGAACCCTTCGTCGCGCACGAAATGCGGGAAGATATAAACGTGCGGGAAGGGCGTCTCTTCATGCGGGCGGGAAAGATAGTTCTCCTCCCCGCGCACGAAGCGCACGGTGACGCCGCAGCTCTTTGCAAACAGGATACTCTCCGCCCGCGCCCCGTACTCCTTCAGAATACGGCGGACGGCAAACAGCGGATAGTTGGAGCGGACGGCAAGCCCCTCTTCGCCTTCGGGAAGGGTGACCTTGCCTTCGTCGAACTTGCGCAAAAAGGCATTGACAAAGCCCGCCATGCCGCCTTTGCCGAGCTTTTTTATAAGCTCCACGGCGGTATCTGCAACGTAGTAGCGCGGCTTTTCGAGATAGATAAGGTTATAAAGTGCAATTTTTAAGAGCACGCGCACGCTCTGCTTGGGCGTCTTTGGGGCAAACGCCGCAATGCAGCGGGAAAGATATCGATCATGCTCCAAAACGCCGTACACCGTTTTGACGGTGCGGGCGCGGTTGATCTCTTCGAGGTCAGTGCCCGAAAGAGCGAGTTTGAGCCGCGCCCCTTCGCCGTACACCTTCAAAAGGACGCGGTACGGGTCATAAAACGGGTTGGTCAAAACGCATCCCCTCTTTGAGTTTATTGCCGTTGAGGAAGTCGCGGACGCTCATCCTCTTGCCGCCTGCGGGCTGCACTTCCGCAACGCGCACCGCCCCTTCCCCGCACTTTATCACGAGCCCGCCCTTGGGAGTCGCCGAAAGCACGGTGCCGAAGGGAGCATCGCTTACCGTCTTTTCTTCGGAAGCGAAGTAGAAGTTGAGCATATGCCCGTGGCAGGTGCCGAAAGCAAGCGGAGCAGGCGAAAGCCCGCGGATGAGGCAGGAAACTTCGCGCGCGCTCTTTGCAAAATCCACCTGCGTGCGCACGACTTTTTTGCACACAAAACCCTCGCCCTGCGGCGTGAGCGAAACATCCCCTTCCAGAATGCGCCGCACCGCCTTGACGATGAGCTCCGCGCCCAACGAGGAGAGCCGTTTTGCAAGCGCGTCCGCCGTGTCCTCGTCATAGACGGGGCAGCGCTCCTGCAAGAAGATGTCGCCCGTATCGAGGCCGATATCCGTCTTCATGATGGTGACGCCCGTCTCGCGGCAGCCGTCCATGATGACGCGCGGGATGGGCGCCGCACCGCGGTAGGAAGGGAGCAGGCTCGCATGCACGTTCCATACGCCCATCGGGTAGAGATCGAGCACTTCCTGCGTCAGGATCTGCCCATATGCGCAGGTGACGAGCAGCGCCCCGCCCGCCTGAAAGAGGACGGAGGGATCGCGCTTCAGGCTTTCGGGCTGCAGCACGGGAATGCCGAGCGCGAGCGCCGCCTGCTTGACGGGGGGCGGCGTTAAAATGCCCTTTCTGCCCTGCGGGCGGTCGGGCTGCGTCAGAACGGCGGCGACGCCGAACGCGGAATGCAGCTTTTCAAGGGGAAGGACGGCAAAGTCGGGCGTCCCCGCAAAGATGAGCTTCATCAGTCCTCCTCGTCGTACACGCGCGCGGCCTTATCGATATAGATGATGCCGTCGAGATGGTCTATTTCATGGCAGACGGCGCGCGCAAAGAAGTCGTGCGCGACGAGCGAACAGCGGTTGCCCTTCCTGTCTCTATACACGATCTTCACTTTGGAAGGGCGGGTGACGACCCCCTCCTTCCCACGCACGGAAAGGCAGCCTTCGGGGCCCGTCTGCTCCCCCTTCTGCCACACGAACACGGGGTTGATAAACTCAAAAAACCCCTCTTCGACGTCGACGACGACGGCACGCACGGGCACCCCCACCTGCGGGGCGGCGAGCCCTGCGCCCTGCGCCTTCTTCAAGGTCTCCTTCATATCGTCGAGGAGCACCCAAAGCTCCTCGTCGAACTTTTCCACGGGCGCGCACGTTTCGCGCAGCACCTTGTCTCCCAATTGCACGATCTCGCGGATCATAGTCTCCTCCTCAACTTAAATTGCCGGGGTTTTCCTCGACATAGACCAATACTTCTTTTGTATTCTCCTCCGCCGCGATCTCATAGATGCGGGGAAGAGGGCTGCCGTCCGTCAGGCGCATGAGCACCTGATAGCGGAATTTATTCTGGATGCGCTTGACGGGCGCGTGCATCTTGTTGAAGAACAGGAACTTTTCCGACTCTTCGGCATACACCCGCTGCAATTTTTCATACACCGCTTTGAGCGCGGCGAGGGCGAGCTTGTCCTCTTCCGCCGTCACCATCACGCGGACAATGCGCGCAAAGGGCGGGAACGCCATCGCGGCGCGCATGCCCACTTCGTGCTCGTAAAAGCCCTCGTAATCGTAAGACGCCGCAAAGCGCAGGATGTAGTTGTCGGGGTCGTACGTCTGCAGGACGACTTCCCCCCTGTTCTCCGCCCTGCCGCTCCTGCCCGCGACCTGCGTAACGAGCTGAAAGGTGCGCTCCCCGCTCCTGTAATCGGGGAAGTGCAGGCTCATATCCGCATCGAGGATCCCGACGAGCGTCACGTTGGGGAAATCGTGCCCCTTTGCCACCATCTGCGTGCCGACGAGGATATCCGCCTCTCTGGCGGCAAAGCGCTGCAAAATTTTGAGATGCCCTTCCTTGCCGCTCGTCGTATCGTTGTCCATGCGCAGGATGCGCGCTTCGGGGTACAGCTTCTTGAGCTCGCGTTCCACACGCTGGGTGCCTGTGCCGACATAGTTGATATGCACGCCCCCGCACTGAGGGCAGGCGGAGAGCATATGGTACTTCGTGCCGCAGTAGTGGCATTTGAGGCAGTTTTCCTCGCTGTGATAGGTGAGCGAGACGTCGCAGTGTTCGCATTTTGCGACATACCCGCAGTCGCGGCAGATGACCGTCTGCGAATATCCCCTGCGGTTCATAAACAAAATGGCCTGATCGCCCTTTTCGAGGCAGGTCTCGAGGCGTTCTCTCAAAGCCGCCGAAAAGGGAGAAGGGTTGCCCCGCTTGACTTCCCTTCGCATATCGACGAGATGCACCTCTGGCATGGGGCGGCGGTTGATGCGCTCCGTGAGGGTGATGAGCTCGAATTCCCCTTGCTTCGCGCGGCGGTACGTCTCGACGGAGGGCGTCGCGCTGCCCAAAACAAGCTTGCAGCCGTTGTATTTCGCCCGAAGATAGGCGATATCGAAGGTATTGTAGCGCGGGGAGCTCTCGGAAGAATAGCTGCCGTCGTGCTCCTCGTCGATGACGATGACGCCGATATTTTCCAGCGGAGCGAACACCGCGGAGCGCGCCCCGATGGCGATCTTGGCTTCCCCCGAACGCAGGCGCTCCCATTCGTCGAAGCGCTCCCCCGCCGAAAGGCCGCTGTGCAGGATGGCGCAGCTCATCTGAAAGCGGGCGCGCAGCTGCGCAAACATCTGCGGCGTCAGAGAAATTTCGGGCACCAGAAAGATGGCGCTCTTCCCCTCCTCTAAGGCATGGGCGATGAGCGTGAGATAAATTTCCGTCTTGCCGCTCCCCGTGACGCCGTGGATGAGCGTGACCGTCTTTTGCGTCCTTTCTATCGTATGGACGGCGTCCTCCTGCGCGGGCGTGAGCGGGCGGAGGGGCGCCGATTTTTGCAGCCGTTCGTAAGGGTCGCGGAAGACGCGCCGCTTTTCGATGTGCAGCATCCCCCGCTCTTCGAGCCCCTTGACGGCGGAGCCGAACTCTTCGCGGAGGGCGGTAAGATCCGCCTCGCCGCGGGAAGATAAAAACTCGGCAAGTTCTCTCTGCCGTTTTGCACGGGGCGGGATGAGCCCGATGTCTCCTTCAAAGGAAACGACCGACTTCAAGCGCTCGGAGACCTTTCCCGTGCGCATTTCGGCGGGCAGAAAGAGCCGCAGCACGAGCGCTTTCGGGCAGCGGTAGCGCCGCGCGAGCTTTTCGGCAAGCGCAAGGCACTCCTCGTTGAGGGCGGGCAATTCGTCCAAAACGCGCAGAACGCGCTTTAATTTTTCGGGCGGGAGTTCGCTCTCTTCTTTGACGCGCATGACGATCCCCGTCGTCACGCTCCTTGCAAAGGGAACGGTGACGCGCATCCCTGCGCACACCTCGTCTCCGCAAAGATAGTCGAAGACGCGGTCCACTTCGCTGTGCGCGATGTCAACGATCACCTCTGCGACCATCTCTTCCTCCTTGCGTCCTTAAAAATAGGAAATTGCCCCGTCTGAGAACGGGGCGTTCGGGGAGCTCAGTCCCTTGAAATGTGTACTTTGCCGTTCATGATCTCCTGGCAGGCAAGGACGATCTCCTTCTGCTTGCCGGGGAGTTCGGTGACTCCCGTCGCCTGCATCTGTTCGATGATCTGACGGGTGCGCTTCGCAACGACCACGCAAAGTTCATAGCGGCTGACGGGATTTTCTTCCGAGCCGAGTTTTCTGACGAGTGCATCTACCGAAGGTTCATTGATCATAGTCCGTCTCCTTTCACTTTATTTTGCATTCTCCGCCAGGATGATCTCGTGAAGGCGGGCTGCCGTCTCCTTGAGATCGTCGTTGACGACGACATAGTCATACTGATCTTTGAGCGAGAGCTCATATCTTGCACGGGCGAGCCGTTCTCTTAAGGCGTCCTCGTCCTCCGAGGCCCTGCCTTCGAGGCGGCGGAGGAGCGTCTCTTCATCGGGCGGGACGACGAGGATGAGCACGGGGGAAAATTCCGCCCCGCAGCGCTTCTGCACGTTGAGCGCCCCCACGACGTCGATCTCCAAAATGACCGATTTTTCCTTCATCTGCTCGCGCACGAAGTCTTTGGGCGTGCCGTAGTAGTTGCCGAAGTGCTCGTCGTACTCCAAAAAACCGTCCGCTTCGACGCGGCGCAGAAATTCGTCCCTCGTCAGAAAGAAGTAATCGACGCCGTCTTTTTCCCCCGCGCGGGGCTTCCGCGTCGTGCAGGAGATCGAGAGCGCCAAATTTTCGTCGAGTTTCAAAAGCTCCTTGACGAGCGTTCCCTTGCCGACCCCCGAAGGGCCGGAGATGATGTAAAGCCTGTGCTCCATAGTGTATCCTGCGCCTTATTCCAGATTCTGGATCTGTTCGCGCACCTTTTCGATCTCGTTCTTCATTTTGAGCGCGAGCGCCGTGATCTCCGCATCGTTGCTCTTGCTGCACACGGTGTTGCACTCGCGGTTGAATTCCTGGATGAGGAAGTCGAGCTTCCTTCCCACCGTCTCCTCTTCTGCGATACGGAACAGTTCCTTGATGTGCGAGCTCAGACGGGTAAGCTCCTCGTCGATGCTGCATTTATCGGCAAAGAGCGCGGCTTCCGTCAAAATGCGCGTCTCGTCCACCTTGCCGCCCAAATAGTCGTTCATGCGCTCGGTGAGCTTTTTTCTGTACTCTTCGGCGACGAGGGGCGCGCGCTCGGAAATGGCGTCGCGAAGAGATGCGATCTCCTTCCCCCGTTTCAGAACGTCCTCTTTCAGGCGTTCGCCCTCGGCACGGCGCATCGAAGAAAGCGCATCCGCCGCCTTCTCCGCTGCCGTAAGCAATGCGGGCTTCAAAGCTCCGTCCTCGCCCTCTTCCTCTTCGAAGCGCACCACATCGGGAAGGCGCAGCAAAAAGGCGAGCGAAACGTCGTTCTCCGCTTCGGGAAAACGCTCCGACAGTGCTTTGGAGGCGCTTATATACCCTTCGGCGAGCGCAAAGTCGACGCGCGGGGTCTTGGGCTTCTCCCTCAGGTCTGTCATGCTCACGAAGACGTCGATGCGGCCGCGCGCAAAGCGGGAACGAAGCAGGGCGCGCACGTCCTCTTCGTAGGGCGCGAGCGCGTGCGGGCATTTGACGGCAAGATCCAGAAAGCGGTTGTTGACCGACTTCAGTTCGACGGTGACGCAAAGTCCCCCCTCGCGGTATTCTCCCTTTCCGAAGCCCGTCATGCTGTACATCCCGATCCTGCCTCCGCATCGACAATACGCCGATTTTTCTACGATAGTTCATTATAGCACGAACGCGCCGTTTTTTCAAGTGCTTTTTGCAAAGATAATGCGGTTTGAGAAAGAAAAACGCCCCCGCCGCGCGTTTCCCGCGCGGCGGGGGCTCGTTCGCTTCGGGCGGCAGAGGGCGCCCTCAGCCCAATCGCTTCAAGAATTCTTCTTCCGAGATGACGGGGATATTCAGCTTTCTCGCCTTGTCGAGCTTGCTGCCCGCCTTTTCGCCCGCGACGACGAGCGTCGTCTTTGCGGTGACGCTGCTCTGGCAGACGCCGCCCAAAGCTTCGATGCGCTTCTGCGCCTCGCTGCGGCCCATCGAAGAGAGCGTGCCGGTGAGAACGACGCTCTCCCCCGCGAACACGCCTTCCGTCACCCGCCGCTCGGTGTAGGGCGCAACGCCCGCTTGCTTGAGACGGGCAAGTTCCGCGCGGTTTTCCTCGTTTGCAAAGTAGCTTAAAATGGCGTTCGCCGTCACTTCGCCCACGTTTTCGAGGGCAAGCAGCTCCTCCTTCGTGCGAGCGGCGACTTCCTCCACCGAACCGAATGCCGCGAGGTCTCTCGCCGCCACCCGTCCGATGCCCTCGATGCCGAGCGCATACAAAAAGCGGTCGAGCGGGATATGTTTGCTCTTTTCGATGGCGGAGAGTAAATTTTTGATCTTCTTCTCGCGGAAGCCTTCGAGCCCTTCAAAGCTCTCTTCGGTGAGGGCATAGAGATCGGAAAAGTTCTTGACGCCGCGCTTTTCAAACAAAAGTGTAAGCGTCTGTTCGGAGAGCCCTTCGACGTCCATCGCGTTCTTGGAGCAGAAATGCGCGAGCTTCTGCACGATGCGGGGCGGACAGGCTTCGTTGGAGCAAAAGAGATTCGCGCCCGCTTCGCGCACGGGGCTGCCGCAGTAGGGGCAGACGGACGGTTTTCCGACGGGCACGCTCCCCTCGGTATGGGAGACCGCCCCTAAAATTTCGGGGATGACCTCGTTGGAGCGGCGGATGAGCACGCGGGAGTTGACTTTGACGTCCTTCTTCGTAAGGTCGCCGTAGTTATTGAGCGTCGCGCGGCGCACGGTCGCGCCCGCAAGCTCGACGGGCTCCACTTCGGCAAGGGGGGTGAGCTTGCCCGTCCGCCCCACCTGCCAGAAGACGTTTTTAACGGTGGTCTCCGCCTCCTCCGCCTCGAATTTATAGGCGATCGCCCAGCGCGGGAACTTATCGGTATAGCCGAGCTCCTCGCGCACGCGCTCCTCGTTGACCTTGACGACGGCGCCGTCGGTGAGGACGTCGATCTTCTTTCGCTCCACCTCGATCTCGTCGATGGCTTCCTGCACCTCGTCGGGGGTTTTGCACACTTTGAAGAAGGGATACGTCTGAAAGCCCTCTTGTTTCAAGAACGCCATCGCCTCTTCCTGCGTGGCGGGCATGTCGTCCGACCTATAGTTGACGTCGTAGAACAAAATTTCGGGGCGGCGGAGCGCCGTCTGTTTGGGGTCGAGGTTGCGGATCGCCCCCGCCGCCGCGTTGCGGGCGTTCTTCAAGGGCTCGTCGGGGTGCTCGCGGTTGTATTGTTCGAGGACGGAGAGCCGCATCACCGCCTCGCCGCGCACTTCGAGCGTGCCTTTATAGGAAACGGAAAGCGGGAAGCTGTGCAGCGTGAGCGCCTGCGCGGTGACGTCCTCCCCCTCGACGCCGTTGCCGCGCGTAGAAGCGCACACAAAAGCGCCGTTTTTGTAGGTGAGGCACATCGTGAGCCCGTCGAACTTGTATTCGACGGTGTAGGTGGGGCTTGCCGCCTTCTGAACGCGCGTAAAGAAGGCGGCAAGCTCGTCTTCCGAGACCGCCTTATCGAGGCTAAAAAGCCGCGCGATGTGCTTGTGCCGCTCGAAGCCCTTGACGGGCTCGCCGCCCACCCGCCGCGTGGGGGAATCGGGCAGCACGACGCCCGTCGTCCGCTCGAGCTCGCGCAGTTCGTCGTAGAGCCTGTCGTACTCGCGGTCCTCCACCGAGGGCGCGTCCAGCACATAGTATTCATATGCCCATCGGTTGAGGATCCCGACGAGTTCCTTCATACGTTCGTTCATGATACCGTCCTTATCTTTTTCAATTCCTCATTTCAGGCGCCCTCTCAGGGCTCTCAAAAAAAGACACAGTATTTTTTTGGGATAAGTGGTGGGAGCTGTCTGCGGAGCAGACTGAGGGAGTCACCTTGTTTTTTGCCCTCCCTGTGTAAGGGAGGGTGCCGAACGGAGTGAGGCGGGAGGGTTGTTCATGCCGGAACTGCGTGTGCGCAACGACCCTTCCGTCACACCTTGCTCCGACGAGCCGCAGCTCGACATAGTATTCCGCCGCCCCCTCGACCAAGCGAACCTTTGGAAAGGAGATGCAAGCAAGACATAGTGTTGCGCCCTCCAGCGAACAATCGAACCTCCGAAAAAGAGATGCAAGTAAGACGAGGAGAGCGCGGCTTTGCCGCAGGGAGCTTACAGGGCTCCCGCAAAAATCGCACAGCGAGTTTTGTGGGAAGAGGAGGAGCAGGCATCAAAGCTCTGCCCCGATAAAAAGAGGGGCAGGCGAAATTTGCCTTGCTCCGACGAGTAAGTGACCGAGGGTTGCCGCAGCTCGACATAGTATTACGCAGCAGATTTTTTTCGGAGGTCAAAGGAGGACTTCGAGAGGCGCCAGCGCCGCCGCCAAGTCCTTATTCCCCGCCTTCTCGAAGCGGACGGTGACGATGAGGTTGCCGCCCGCGCCGCGCACGCCCGTGATGACGCCGTCGCCGAAGCGGGGATGCCGCACCCGCGCGCCTTCCTGAAAGCGCGAAAGATCGGCGCCCGTTTTTCCTCCCCTCTGCCCGCTCGCCGCACCAGCCGCACTCCCCGAAGGAGCGGGGCGGGCGCCCACGTTGCCGAAGCGCACGGGCTCCTTTTTTGCGGAAGGCACGCTCTTTGCGGCGCTCCTTTGCGGCCTGCTGCCGCTGCCGAAGGTGCGATAAGCGCCCTCGTCTTCGTCGGAAGCGCGCCCCACCCGCCTCGGCGCAGAATTGCCGTAGCCGCCGCCGTAAGAGCCGTACCCCGACGAGCGCCGCGCGCCGTATCCGCCGCCCGCGCCGTAAGAGCCGTAGCCCTCGCCATAGTCGCCGTAGTCGCCCGAGTAGCGCGCCTTGACGTCCTCGATGCCCAGCTCGTCCTTGAGCTCGTCCACAAATTCCGAGCGCACGGTGGGCTCACGTTTGCCGTAGAGATAGCGCGAACGGCTGCGCGTGAGCCACAGCTTTTCCCGCGCCCGCGTGATGGCGACGTACATGAGCCGCCTCTCCTCTTCGAGCGCGGCGGGATCGTCCTGCGCGCGCGAGGTGGGCATGATGTTCTCTTCGAGCCCGCACAAAAACACGCAGCGAAACTCCAGCCCCTTGACGGCGTGGATGGTGGCGATGGTCACATAGTCGTCCTCGTCCATCTCGTCGGTGTCCGAATAGAGGGTGATCTGCTGCAAGTAGTCGGAGAGCGTCGCCTCGGGGTTGAGGCGCACGAACTCTTCGACGGAATTTAAGAATTCGTCTAAATTCGCTCGCTTCGCCGCCCCTTCGTCCGTGCCGTCGAGATACATCTCCTTCATGCCCGAAGTTTCCATCAGGGTATTGCACAGCTCGTTGACGGGCGCTTCCTGCGCTAAGATGACGAGGTCTTTGATATACTTCCCGAAGGCGCGGAGCTTACTTTTCACCGCCTCGCCGAGGGGGAGAAGGCCGCAGTCGAGAACGGCGTCGTAGAGGGAGAGCTCCTCTCTTTCCGCATAGGCGCGCAGCGTCTCCATCGTCTTTTCGCCGATGCCCCGCCGCGGCACGTTGATGATGCGCGAAACGGCCTCGCTGTCGAACGGGTTCGCGATGAGGCGTAAGTAGGCGAGCGCGTCCTTGATCTCCTTGCGCTCGAAGAAGCGGAAGCCGCCGAACACCTTGTAGGAGATGCCGTACTTGGTGAATTCCTGCTCAAACGAGCGTGTGAGCGCGTTGATGCGCATGAGCACGGCAAAGTCGGAGAGCTTGTAGCCCTCCCGCCTGAGCTCCGCGATGAGCCGCGCCGCATACAGCGCCTCGCCCGTCTCCTCGTCCGATTCGTACCACACGGGCTTTGCCCCTTCCTCGTTCTCCGTCCACAGCTTTTTGCCCTTGCGGTTGAGGTTGTGCGCGATGGAGGCGTTCGCAAGCGAGAGGATGGCCTTCGTCGAGCGGTAGTTCTGCTGCAATTTGAAGGTCTTAGCGCTCGGATAGGTGCGCTCGAAGTGCAGGATATTCTCGATCTGCGCCCCCCGCCATCCGTAAATGGACTGATCGTCGTCGCCCACCACGAAGAGGTTCCCGTGCACGCTCGCGAGCATCTTGACGATGTCGAACTGCACGGCGTTGGTATCCTGAAATTCGTCGACGTGGATATAGCGGAACTTGCCCGCAAGATATTCCCGCGCCTCTTGATCGGAAGAGAGCAGCGCGCGCGCTTCGGAGAGCAGGTCGTCAAAGTCGAGCGCGTTGTTCTGTTTCAAGTGCGCGGCGTACTTTTCGTAGACCTTCACCGCCTCTTCGACGTTGCGCTCCGCGCGGTGCTGCACGGCGTACTCCGAAGGGGAAAGCCCCAGCATCTTGGCGTTGGAGATGTGCCACTTGATGCTCTTCAGAAGGCTGTCCTCTTCGAAGTTCAGCTCCTTGAATGCCTGTTTGATGACGGCGGAGCGCTCCTGCTCGGAATAGATGGAAAAGTTCTGCGTGAGCCCCCTGCGCTCGGCGTACATCCTCAGAATGCGCACGCACATGGAGTGGATGGTGCTCACCCACATCCGCCGCGTATCGGCGATGGCGGAAAGGCGCTCTTTCATCTCGTTCGCCGCCTTGTTGGTGAAGGTGATGGCAAGGATATTTTCGGGCGGAACTCCCATATCCCCCACGAGGTGGGCGATGCGCGCCGTCAAAACGCGCGTCTTGCCGCTGCCCGCCCCCGCGAGCACCAGAACGGCACCCTCCGTCGTCTCGACGGGCAGCCGTTGTTCTTCGTTCAGATCCAAAACATTCATGGAGGATATTATATCATATCCGCCGCGTTTCGACAAGCGATTGGACGCGGCTCAAACAAGCGTCGAAAACCGCTCCCGCCCCACGCAAAGGCTCAGCCCTGCGGTTTACTTTGCTTTCTTCTCTCGAACTGCTCCTCCCGCTTGAAGCGCTCCAACGCCTTCAAATACTTTTCCGAAAGCTCCAGCGTATAGCGCTGCTTTTCGGCGTACGAGAGCGTCGCATAATACTCCTTGTCGGTGAGCCGCCCGATGGCGTCCGAAACTTCCCCCTCTTCGAGGAGCAGCTTTTTGACTTTGAGATAAAACTCGTCGGGCGCTTCGCCCTTGATGTGCCCCGCGACCTTGCCCTTGAAGTAGCGTTCCATCCTGCTTTCGCTGATCCCCTGCTCGCGTGCGTCCTTCAAATGCGCGTCGAGTTCCTCCTCGCACTGCCTCCAGAACCCCTTCTTCATGCGCGCTTTGGCCTCTTTTGCAAGCGATTTCAACGTCCGCTCCATGTTTTTATCTCCGTTTCGCTATTTTTCTCCCGATTTCGACATTTTCTGCAAGAAAAAAACCGTAACTTCCGTTACGGTTCTTATCCTTAGTTTCTGCTTCTCTTTCTGGCTGCTTCCGCCTTCTTTCTCTTTTTCACGGAAGGCTTTTCGTAGAACTCCTTCTTGCGGAGATCCCCGATGATGCCGTCGCGGGAGCACTTTCTCTTAAAACGGCGCAATGCGCTTTCGAGATTCTCGTTATCGCCGACTCTGATGGTAGACATCCTGATTCAACCCTCCTTCGCCGCAGCACTTATTTGCCCTTTTTTCAAGTTGCCTGCCCATTATAGCAGACTTTACCCGCCTTGTCAATTTTTTTACGCCGCGAACGAGCACTTTTTCCCTCCTATTTGCGCCCTTTTTCCAAGAGAAAGGCGAAGAAGCCGCCCCTTTTCGCGCGTTCCCGCGGGGCGCACGTCACCTGCTGTGCTCGATGACGTTTCCGAGCCACTCGTAGGAAGCCCTCAGTTCCTCCTCCTTTCCGAAGTCGCCCGAATAGTTTTCGATGAAGAGCGGTCCGTCAAACCCGACGCCGCGCAGCCTTTTGAGGAGCAAAGGGAAATCTGTCACGCCCTGCCCGGGCAGGCACATCCTGCCCTCCGCCGTGACGTCGCTGACATGGACGTGCGAAAGGGAGGGGCCGATCTCCTTGAGATAGTCGAAATAGTCGTAGCCCGTGATGCGCGCCTGTTTGAGATCGAGCACCCCCAAAAGCGCGGGGCAATGCTCCTTCAATGCGGAAAAGACGCCGGGGCGGTTATAGAGCGCCCACTCCACGTTCTCGTAACAGAGGGAAACGCCGTAGCGTTCGCAGACTGCGGCGATCTCCCGCGTCTGTTCGCCCGACCGCGGCAGATCTTCGCGGAAGGTGCGTTTGATCCGCGCCAGGCCGTGAAAGGTGTAATACTTTGCCCCGAGAAGATTTGCGCACTCCATCGTGCGGCGCAGGAGCGCAAACGCATCCCCCACGACGCGCGGATGCTGCGCATAGAGCTGCGGCTCGAACTGCGTATTGAGGACGTGTACGGAATGCACCTTCACATCCCCCTTCCTCTCCGCACACAGCCGCGCGAAGGCGGGCTCGTATTCGCAGAAAGAGGTGAGAAACACTTCGCATACCGAAACGCCCCACTGCTTGAAGAGCGCGAGCGCATCCTCGTTGTTGCGGCGCACGAAGAGCGTGGCCGTAGAGATCCCTGCCTGCATCGGCACTTTCCTCCCGTTCTCGTTTGCCCGCCCGAAGGCAGGCCGTATTTTCCGCTATTTGCAGACGAAGTTGCACACGATCCCCTCATCGTAATCTCCGAAGCCGCGCCCGAAGAGCGTGACGCCCCCGCGGTGGACGGCGTCTTCGGGGACAAAGATACGGAAACGGATCTGATCGCCCGCCTTGAGGGCGAGATCGGAAAGCGTCGTATCGGATATTTTCAGACCGGAGATATAGCTTCCCGAGCGGTTGACGACGACGAGCACCTTCTTGCCGTATTGGCCGAGGTTCCCGCCCCACCAGGCGGGGTTGCAGCTCCCCGCACGGTCGTTGTACTCGCCGCGGCTCTTGAAGTACCCCAGCTCATGCCCGTTGACGGCAAAGTGGATGTCGCTCGGGTAGTAGGCGGCATAACCGGGCGCCTCGCTCGCGAGCTCCATGGAAAACTGCAATTCGAGGAGCTCGGACTCGGGCGTCAAATAGTTGGGGATGAGGTACTCGACGTGCCCCCACGAAAACCACAGGATGCCCGCTTTGATGCGCTCGGGATAGGAAAAACAGGAGGGCTCGTCGAAGCGGCCGACGGGCTTTTCGGCCGTCGCGATGCCGCAGGTCGGATGGATGTCGTAACTCACATAGTGACCGATGTCGATGTGCGCGCTCTCCACCCTGCCCTCCGTCTGTATGCTGCTTAAAATGTCGATGACGATCTTATCGGCGGCGAGGCGGCAGATCTTCTGCGTGCCGCGCCTGCCCGAAGAGGTCGTGATCTCGATGAGCCCCGCCTCGCGGAGCTTTTTGATGTGCGCCGTGATCGCCCCGTTGGAGACGCGGAACGTCTTTGCAAAATAGGCGAGGTTGAGCTCCCCCTTTTGCAGCAATTCCTCGAGGATGCCGAGGCGGATATCCGAATCGAGCGCCTCATAGAGGAGCCTCCCCTGCCTGAGATCTTTGAGATAGATCATGCCCTTCCTCCCGCGCCAAACGCAGTCCGTGCGGCCTTCCAAGCAGCCGACCGCAGCAGAGAACGGCGGGATCGGCGCGTTTTTCCGTCCGCCGCGGCCGCGGCGGACAATGCGGAGGCGCCGCCCGCGGCCCAAAGCCGCGGGCGGCGCCCAGAAAAATCAATCGTTACTTTACGCTTGCAAGCAGCGCCTCGACGGAAGCCTTGCACTTTGCAAGCTCTGCCTCTGCCGCCGCCTCGTCCTTGGCGCGGATGGAGAAATAGATCTTGAGCTTGGGCTCGGTGCCGGAAGGGCGCACGCAGACGAAAGAACCGCCCGAAAGTTCGTAGTAGACGCAGTTGCACTTGGGGATGTCGATATGCGACTCCTTCCCCTCCCTGTCGCGGCGGACGGAGGAAGAATAATCGCGCACGGCTTCCGCTTCGAGCGAGCCGAAGCGCTCCACTTTCGCCGTCTTGAGCGCGTCGACGACGGCGTTCATCTCCTTCATGGCGTTGAGGCCGGAATACTGGATGGAGATGTTCTTATCGAGCACGAATCCGTACTTTGCGTAAATTTCCTGCAACCTGCCCCAGACCGTCTTGCCGATGTAGGTGTAGTAGCAGACCATCTCGGCGCAGAGCATGGAGGCGACGACGGCGTCCTTGTCGCGCGCGTGGGTGCCGCGCAGGTACCCGCACGACTCCTCGAACCCGAACACATAGGTGTGTGAGCCGTCCTGTTCCCACTGCTTGATCTTTTCGCCGATGAACTTGAAGCCGACGGGCGTTTCGAAGAGTGCGACGCCGAAATCATCGCAGATGGCTTTCGCCATGCCCGTCGAAACGAAAGACTTGACGACGGCGGCGTTCTTAGGCAGCGCGTTCTCTTCTTTCAGGCGGGTGAGGATATAGTCGAGCAGCAGAATGCCCACCTGGTTGCCCGAGAGCGCGACGAACTCGCCCTTGTCGTCTTTGACGGCGACGCCGAGGCGATCGGAATCGGGATCGGTGCCGAACACGACGTCCGCCTTGATCTTATTCGCAAGGTCGATGCCCATCGAGAGCGTCTCCTTGAACTCGGGGTTGGGCACCTTGACGGTGGAAAATTCGGTATCTTTGACGGTCTGTTCCTCGACGACGGTGACGTTGATGCCCAGCTTCTTCAAGATGGTCATGACGGGCACATAGCCGCTGCCGTGGACGGGGGTGTAGACGAGCTTCAAGTCCTTCCCGCACTTTTCGACCGCCTCTTTGGAGAGGGTGAGCTTGGAAAGCTCCTCGATGTACGTCTCGTCCACTTCCTTGGGAACGCTCTGAATGAGCGGGCTCTCATCGTCCCCCGTGACGGAGAGATAATCTTTGATCTCTTCGATGTACTTGACGACGATGGCGGTCGCTTCGGGGGACATCTGCGCGCCGTCCTCGCCGTACACCTTATAGCCGTTGTATTCCTTGGGATTGTGCGACGCCGTGATCATGATGCCCGCGATGGTCTTTAAGTATCTGACGGCGTACGAGAGCATGGGCACGGGATGCACGTCGTCGAACAGATACGCCTTGATGCCGTTCTTCGCAAGCACGGAAGCGGCCTTTTCGGCAAAGAGGCGGCTGTTCCTTCTCGTATCGTAGGAAATGACGACGCCGCGCGCCTGTTCTTCGGGCGAGAGCGTCTTGATATACATGGAAAGACCCTGCGTCGCGCGCATGACGGTAAAGACGTTCATCATGTTCATGCCGCAGCCGATGATGCCGCGCATCCCCGCGGTGCCGAACTCGAGCTCGCCGCCGAAGCGGTACTCGATCGCCTTCTCGTCGTCCTTGATGGCAAGGAGTTCCTCCCTGCACGCCCCGGGAAGGCGCGCATCGTTCAGCCAGCTCTGATAATTTTCACGATAATTCATATCAAACTCCTTATTCGGCACCCGAAGGGCCGTTGATCCCCCTGAAATAATGACTCATTTAACTCTCGAGGTCGATGTCGATCTCGCTTTCGACGGGCATCGCCTCGGCGTCTCCCACCACTTTGCGCGCGTGGAGATAGTACTTGCGGCCGTTCTCGTGATAGTAGATGACGAGCTGCAGCCAAAGAAGATAGATGGCGCTTGCGGGCAGCGTGATGAGGAAGAAGCTCCCCAGCGTGCAGAACCCGCACACGACGTTGATGACGACCATAAGATAGATGGCAATGAGATAGCTCACGAAGCGCCGCGTAAATTTTCCCTTCAGCGCGAGACTGTCCTTCAGGCCGTTGAGCACCTGCCTGTTTTCCACCGCATAGGGCATCCAGGAAGAGATGAGCGTCATCTTGAGCGCCTGCAGTACGATATAGACGGCAACGGTGAGCGAAAGCCCCAAAAGCACCGTCAGAACGCTCGTTCCCCCGATCGCCGAAGGGGTGTAGAAGAAGAAAAACCAGCACAGGACGAGCGACAACACGTCATAGACGAAGGAAAGCGGCACATACAGCAGGTGATAGCGCACCGCCCTGCCCAGATGTTCGAAGTACGCCGCGGAAAAGCTCGTCTTGCCGAAGGTAGACATCCTGTCGAAACAGATGCCCATCATGCCGAAGGTCGCGATGCCGTTCAGGAAGCGGAAAATAAGATAGAGCACGACAACGCCCGCAAACGACCCGATGATGGAGCCGAGGTCGGCGATAAATGCCGCACCGAGCGCCTTCAAAGCCCCCTCGAAGCTCTCCCGGAAAGACGTCAGATAAGTGACATCACCCGAAAAGAGCGCTTCGAAGAACTCGCCCAACATCGTGAGAACGCCCTTCATCTCCTCCCCTTCGAGAAGGCTCCTCAGCCCCAGATCGAGGATAAAGTAAGAAAGCCCCACAAAGAGCGCCCCCATCACGAGGCGGTATAAGAGCAGTTTGAATACATTGCCGAAGTTATCGGTAAGAAGTCGTAATGCACGTTTGATCGCCATATCAAAGCTCCCTGTAACTCAAAAGAAGGTCTTCCCGGTCGAGCTTATCCGTTTCGAAGTAAAACGTCTCCATGCGGACGCAGTAGCTCATGAAGAGGAAGGTGAAGAGCACGAGCCCGATGAGGACGGAAGCGGCTTCGGGCAGGAAGGATGCCCCCCAGATGATGAGCCCCGCGGGCGCGAAAGACATAAGAAGGGACAAAAGTAGCTTCCCGCGCACGCCCACCATCAGGCGATAGGAATAGAGCAGCGACTGCATGGGACCGAGGCCCGTCATCTGCATCCCCGGCAGACAGAGATAGATGAGGGAAATGAGATAGAGCAGCGCCCCCAAAAAGACGAGGATGACGAGCAGGGAGACCGCAATGACTGCCGCCGCCGAACCCGTCGATACGATGGAATAGAGCATCGCGGAAAGGACGAGCGCCCAGACCTCATAGAGCACGAAGATGAAGAGCATCATGCCGCAGACGGGCGGGAACACGCCGCGCAGCTGCGAGAGGATGCCGCTTAACGTGCGCTTGCCGATACGCATATGTTTTTCGACGAACGCCAAAGTGAGCGACATGAAGACGAGTATGCACACGATGCCGCAGACGGCATAGATGATATCGAGCACGCTGCCGAAACCGAAGAGGCTCCACGCACAGAAGATATCGAACCACTCGGTGACAAAGTCACCCGAAAAGAGCCCCCGCCAGAACGCTTCGATGGCGCCGTAGTCCATCGAAAGGGAAAGAAAGAGCGCAGGGATGACGGCAAAGGGCAGAATAAACCACAGATTTTTGAAGATATACGCCCAATGTTCATAGACGATCCGCATCTGCACCACCTCCTTTGCTGAATTTCACTCTTTCTTATTATATACCAAAATCGCCCCCATGTAAAGGGTTTTTCGCAAATTTCCCTCGTTCGCGTCGGAGCGCGCCCCATTCGCCCGAGGGTCCCTCCTTGACATTCTCCCCCGTCCGTGCTACAATATCCGCATAAGGCTCCCCGACCGGGCGCAAAGCCTGCCGAGGGCGAAGGCACGCTGCCCGATATTCCCGGCAGCAGGCGAGGCCACCCGAATTTTGACTATGACAACAACAGACGACATCAAAAACGACTTCTCTCAGGGAAGCGTCAGAAAACACATCGTGCGGCTCGCCGTGCCGATGACCGTTGCCATGCTCGTGCAGATGCTCTACAACCTTGTCGACCGCATCTATATCGGGCATCTCCCCGAAGATTCCGCGAACGCCTTCACGGGGCTGGGGCTCACCTTCCCCATCGTGACGCTCGTCCTCGCCTTCACCAACCTCTTCGGCACGGGCGGCGCGCCCCTCTGCTCCATCGACAGAGGCCGCCACGAGACGGCGCACGCCGAAAAGATCATGGGCAACACCTTCACGGCACTGCTTGGCTGCTCCCTCCTCGTGATGGCGCTGTGCTATCCCCTCATGAAGCCCATCCTCTATCTCTTCGGCGCGAGCGACGCAACGTACCCCTACGCCGCGGAATACCTCAACATCTATCTCATCGGCACGCCGCTCGTGATGCTTTCAACGGGCATGAACGGCTTCATCAACGTGCAGGGCTACACCAAGTACGGCATGATAACGGTGGCGGCGGGGGCGGTCGTCAACATCGCGCTCGACCCTCTCTTCATCTTCACCTTCGGGCTCGGCGTCAAGGGCGCCGCCATCGCGACCGTCCTTTCGCAGGCAGTTTCGGCGGCGTGGGTGCTGCTCTTCCTCTGCGGGAAGAAGACGACGCTCCGCCTTAAAAAACAGTATTTCAAGCCCGAAGCGCGGATCCTCAAGAGCATCGTGGCGCTCGGCACGACGGGCTTTGTGATGAACGCCTCCAACGGAGCCGTGCAGATCGCCTGCAACGCGACCTTGAAGAGCGTGGGCGGCGTCATGCTCGGCGATATGTATATCGGCATCATGACGGCGCTCAACTCCCTGCGCGACGTCGTCTCCCTGCCCATTCAGGGGCTGACGAACGCCTCGCAGCCCGTCATCGGCTACAACTTGGGCGCAGGGCAATATCAACGCATCTGGAACGCGATGGCATTCACGGCGGTCATCGGCATCGTCTACATGGCGCTCGTGTGGCTCATCCTCTTCCTGTTCCCGCGCCCGCTCCTTTCTATCTTCGTGGAAGATCGGGAGCTCCTCGACCTCGGCGTGCCCGCCATGCACCTGTATTTCTTCGGCTTCTTCTTCATGGCGTTCCAATTCACGGGGCAGAGCACCTTCGTCGGGCTCGGCAAGGCGAAACAGGCGGTGTTCTTCTCGCTCTTCCGCAAGATCATCATCGTCGTGCCGCTCACCCTTCTGCTGCCCCGCATCGGCGCGCTCGGCGTCAACGGTGTGTTCATCGCCGAGCCCGTCTCCAACTTCATCGGAGGGCTTGCAAGCTTCCTCACGATGATCTTCACGCTCCGCAAACTGATAAAGAGCGCCCCCGCTCCCCTGCCCGCAGCAGAGTCGGCGGATTCGGAACAGCCTCCCGCGCCCTCCGAGGACAAATAATAAGGTCTTTGCAAAAAATACGCGGCGGCGCGCCCTCTCGGGCGCGCCGCCGCTTCCTATTTTCCTTTTCCTCAGATCTCATTGCCGATCGAAGCCTTCCAGCCACGCCCAAGCCTCCTCGCGCGAAGGAAAGGCAAAGAGCGGCACCCCCGACGCCTGCACGGCGCGGAGCACCTTGCCGCGCGTCTCGTCCGCATACGTTTCGATCCACGTCTTAAATTCTTCGTCGAGCCGCTCCTCGCAGCCCTCCGTCATATCGGGGCGCGTCCTGCCGCGGTACGCCTCGGCGCGCGCCCGCACGCTTTCAAGGCACTCCTCGGCGGAAAGATCCAAAAACACCGCCGCCTCGGCATAGCATAAACGCCAGGAAAGGGTGCGCTCATAGTTGCCGTCCATCACCCACGCGGGCTTATCCAGCTCGCGCCCGAGGAGCTCGTCGAACTCCTCGCGGCTGCGGTTCACCCACCCGGGCAGCCACCAAAGCTTATCGAGATGAACGACGGGCAGGGAGAACCGTTCCCCCATCGCCCGCGCGAAGGTCGACTTCCCCGCGCCCCCGTTCCCCAACACGCGCACTCTCTTGTACGGAAATTTCATTTCTTCCTCCCGCCGCCCGCCCGCGCCGCCCCTCTTTCGCGGCGCGGGCGCGCCAACTTCCAAACCGCCTATCTCACGATGATGAGTTTCTTCTTTGCCCGCGTGATGGCGGTATACAGCCAGCGCGAACTGTCCTCGAAGAAGCGCGACTCGTCGAAGACGATGACAAAGTCATACTCCGACCCCTGCGCCTTGTGGCAGGTGACGGCATAGGCAAATTCAAAGCGGTCGATGGTATCCTCCCGCCGCACCTTGAAGCGCCGCAGCATCGCCACATTGCGCTCATGCACGAGCACGCCGCTTTCGAGCAGGCACGCCTTGTCGCCGTAGCCGTGGAAGTACTGCCCCTCGGTGAAGATGCCCGCGTCGGCGGGGAGATCGCGGCACACGTCGGGCAGAAAGTCCGCCTGAAAATCGAGCTGTAACAGCCCGTCCTGCTGCTCGCGCACGTTGTAGCACTTGCCGATGATGCCGTTGACGAGGTGGAAGGTCTTGTCCTTATCGAGCGCCTTGCTCCAATTGTTCAGCGTGCAGATGAGCTTTTCGCCGTCGATGGGGAGCTTCGCTTCGGGCGAGATGCCCAAGTACCGCCTCGTATCCGCATTGATGCGCGCCCGCATGCGGTTGGTGCCCGCGATGATCTGATCGGCTTTCGGAAAGAGCCGCGCCCGCTCCCGTTCTCCGAAATCGCGCGCCGGGATGACGACGGCGTGCTCGCCGTACTCCCCGATGGGGATGTGCTGCCCCGCCCGCGCCATCGCCGCGAGCCGCACGATGGGATCGTTCTCCTCCTGCCGCACGATCTGCGTCAGCGTACAGCAGGGCATGGAAAGCAGCGTATTGCTCCCCCCGACGGGCGGCAGCTGCGCGGGGTCGCCGCAAAAGAGGCACTTGACGCCGTAAGAGAGAAGATCTTTGAGCATCTCGTCGGAGACCATCGACGTCTCGTCCACGACGATGAGCCTGATCTCCTGCGGGATCTTCTCCCGCCGCACAAAGCGCAGAAAGCGTTCGGAGACGACTTCGCCGTCCTCGTTGACTTCCACTTCCTCTTCGAGCGTATAGATAAGGCTGTGCAGGGTGCCTGCGGGCGTGCCCGCGCGCAGCAAAACGGAGGCCGCCTTGCCCGTCGGCGTGACGAACACGGCGCTCTCCCCCGCTTTGAGCCCCAGCGCGCGCACGACGTGATCGACAAGGTACGTCTTCCCCGTGCCCGCATAGCCGCAGAGAACGAATATTTGGTTGGAAAGGTGTAAAAACCACTCCTCGATGAGGGCGGCAGCCTCCTCCTGATCGCGGGTGAGGCGAATGGGTCCCAACGCTTCCATGCCCCCATTATAGCACACCCCGTGCAAAAATACAAACGTATGTTCTATGATTTTGCCGCGAATTTAAGGCGCGGGCGCAAATTCGGCGCAAAGCAGCCTGCCCAAAACGGTCATCTCCAGGAAAATTCGCCCGTTTTCGTAAGGGAAGCCGCGCTCGCTCTCCCCTTCCGCGCCGCGCACCCGCAAATAGATGCGCCCCGCCTCCTCGTCGATGCGGTACGCGCCCGAAACGCCGCCCTCGCCGCCGCCCGCTTTTTTGTAGGCAAGGGAAAAGCTCCCGTCGCGTTCCAACGTTAAAACCGCCCGTTCAAAGTAGGGCAGCACATCCTTTCCGCCCAGGGTGAGGCTTTGACAGAAATACTCCCCCGCATAGGGCAGGGAGACCTCTTTGAGGGAGGACATCTCGCGGACATCGCAGCCCGAAAATACAAGGCAGCCCGCAAGGGCCAACACAAGGAAAAACTTTCGCATGGGAAAAGTATTTGCAATTTTTTGCCGTTCATGATATGATAGCAGAAAAGACCGCGCCGCCCGCTTCGGTGCGGAGGGCGCCCGCACGGGGCGCCAAACGCAAGCGCCCGCATGGGGCGCGCGGCGCGCCCCATGCGGGCGCAAAAAAGGAGACAATATGACTTTCGATACCGAGCTCGTCGGCAAGATCGGTTCGATGGCGCTCATCGACAGAGAGGACGGCATCATCGACTATACGCGCGTGGCGCGCCTTTCGCGCGAGCTGCGCCCGGGCTACATCTGGGTGTCGAGCGGCGCGACGGAGATCGGCCGTCTCGACCATCTTTCCCGCGGCGGCAAAGAACTCACGGGCGAAAACGCCAAAACGGACTATGCCGCGCAGGGGCAGGCGATCCTCATGCAGACCTACCGGCAGTTCATCGACCCCGGCTATTCGGTGCGGCAGGTGCTCGTCGAGCACGGGCATTTCAACGACGAGAAAAAGAGCGAGCACTTAAAATCGCTGCTCCTCCGCTGCCGCGAGCAGAACGCCGTCCCCATCGTCAACTATAACGACCCCGTCTCCAACGAGGAGAACAGGCGCATGGAGATCGCGGCGCTGCGAGAAAACGGCGGGCACGTCTTCGAAGGCGTCGACAACGACGAGACGGCTTCCCGCATCGCCTGCCTCGTGAAGGCGAAGAACCTTCTCATCTTCACGAGCACAGAAGGGATTTATTCGGACCCCGAGGACCCTTCCACCCTCATCCGCACAATCGGGGGCAAAGACGCCTACGAGCTTGTTGCCAATATCGAGGCGTGCAAACGCTACTGCGCGGGCGCTTCGCGCGCGGGCGCGAACGGCGCCAAGGCAAAGCTCGAATATGTGAAGGAGGCGGCGGCGCAGGGCACCACCGTGTATATCGCCAGCGCCCGCTACACCATCCGCTCCGTCCTCTCGGGCGAAGTCCCCTGCACAAAGATCTCCATCGGCTGACCCCTTGCCTCCTCGTCGGAGCAAACATATTTCCCTTGCCTCCCTCTTTGAGGGAGGTGCCGCGCGCCCGCCCTTGCGGGCGCGCGGCGGAAGGAGTCGCCTTAACTGAGCCTCCCCTGTGTAAGGGGCGAGCAAATGCTTTCTTGCAAAGAGCCCGGTGGGCTCTTTGCCATTTGCGAGCTTGGAAACGGCACATGGAACGTGCCGTTTCCTGACCGAAGCGCGGATACTACCGCGCGAGACCGTGGCTTGCCGAAGGCAAGACAGAAGGGTTGTTAAGTCCGAAGGTATAGAAGGAGTAAAAGCGGGCGTTTGCAACTTAGCAAACGCCCGCCTCTCATATCTCACTCACCCGTGTAATTGAAAATAATATTCGCGTCTTTGAGCTTGCTGTTGCCAGACCCGATCTCGATCTCATTCCACTCTTCTTCGCTGCCTCGATAATAGACAGTTTCAAGACTGAAGCAATTCAAGAACGCATCATCGTCGATGGAGGTGACGCTGTCGGAAACGACAATGCTCGTAAGCTCGTAACAATATGCATATGCCAGCTCACTGATAGAAGTGACGCCATCACCAATTGTAACGCTCGTCAACCTGACGCACCCATAAAACGCACCCTCACCGATAGAAGTCACACTATCGGGGATCGTAATACTCTCTAAACTCCTGCACCAATAGAATGCATATTCGCCGATGGAAGTGACACTGTCGGGGATCGCAATGCTCTTTAAACTGTCGCACAAATAGAACGCACTATCGCCGATGGAAGTGACACTGTCGGGAATTACAATGCTCGCCAAACTGTAACAACGATAAAACACCCAATCGCCGATGGAAGTGACACTATTGCCGATTGTAATGCTCTCTAAACTGTCGCACCAATAGAACGCACTATCGCCGATGGAAGTGACACTGTCGGGAATTGTGACACTCATCAGGCTGCCGCACCAATGGAACGCACTATCGCCGATGGAAGTGACACTGTTGCCGATTGTAATGCTCTCTAAACTGTCGCACCAATAGAACGCACTATCGCCAATGGACGTGACGCCATCGCCGATCGTGATGCTTGTCAAGCCGCCACAACCATAAAATGCATACTCACCAATGGAAGCGACACTGTCGGGGATCACAATGCTCGTCAGACTCTCGCAATTATAGAACGTACGATAGCCGATAGAAGTGACGCCATCGGGAATCACAATGCTCGTCAAGCCGCTGCAATCCTCAAACGTACGATTGCCGATGGATGTGACGCCATCGGGAATCACAATGCTCGTCAAGCCGCTGCAATTATAGAACGCCAAATCGCCAATGGATGTCACGCCGTCGGGGATTGTAACGCTCTCTAAATTGTTACAGTTATAAAACGTCCACTCGTTAATGCTGGTTCCACTCGTCAATACAACGGTTATTAAATTAGTTCCGGGGATATAGCCGATCGCCCAAGTCGACATACTTGCACTCTCTATGTTGTCACAGTCAGAGAACGCACTAGCACCAATGGAAGTGACACTGTCGGGAATCGCAATGCTCGTCAGACTGTCGCAACCCGAGAACGCATAATCGCCGATAGACGTGACGCCGTCGGGGATCACAATGCTCGTCAGGCTGTCGCAATCCGAGAACGCATAATCGCCAATAGAAGTAACGCTGTCGGGGATCGTAATGCTCGTCAAACTGTCGCACAAAAAGAACGCACTATCGCCGATAGAAGTGACGCCGTCGGGAATCGTAATGCTCGTCAAACTGTCGCACAAATAGAACGCACTATCGCCAATAGAAGTGACGCTGCCATCGGAAGGGATCACACTTGTTCCGCATCCCGCGATCAGCGTTTTGCTTTGTGTCTCGATCATACAATTCCCATCGCTGTGATAGACAGCATTGCCCGTATCAACGATGAAACTCGTCAAACTATTACAACCCGAGAAGGCTCCTTCACCGATGGAAGTGACACTATTGGAGATCGTAATGCTCGTCAAACCGTCGCAATCCAAGAACGCATAATCGCCAATAGAAGTAACGCTGTCGGGAATCACAATGCTCGTCAAGCCGCAGCCATCGAACGCACTATCGCCGATGGAAGTGACACTGTCGGGAATCACAATGCTCGTCAAACCAAAGCACCAATAGAACGCACCATCGCCGATAGACGTGATATTGTTGCCCATCGTAACGCTCGTCAGACTGCTGCAGCCCCTGAACGCCCACTCGCCGATGGAAGTCACACTGTCGGGGATGACAATGCTCGTCAAGCTACTGCAATCTTCGAACGCGCTATCGCCGATAGAAGTGACGCTGTCGGGGATATTGATGCTTGTCAAACTCCGGCAACCTGAGAATGCTGAACTGCCAATAATTGTACCGCTTGTGATGACAACAGTTTGCAAATAACCTCGGGGAATATAATATGAGGCAAAGGCAGGGATCGAAGCATATTGAATAGGGCAATCATAGAACGCATACTCACCAATAGAAGTGACGCTATCGCCCATCGTAACGCACGTCAGACTGCTGCAACCATAGAATGCCTGATATCCGATGGAAGTCACGCTATCGGGGATCGTAATGCTCTCCAAACTTTCGCACCCCGTAAACGCACCAAAGCCGATGGAAGAGAGTGACTTTGGCGGCACGACCTCTTCCAAAGAAACACAACCCGCAAAAGAGCCGACCAAAGACTGAACGCCGTCGGGAACAGTCACTTTTTTAACATGGCTTTCGTAATGTGATCCTCTGACTTCCGCAAACGCACCGGCTGCGATCCCGACTGTTCCCTGTTTTACGGTATATTCCTCGGGAAGATCGTCGTTGGTCGCGAGCAGCCAATCGTCCATATAGAGAGCGCCGTTTTCCCAATTATTCGGATCGTTATAGAATGCACAGCCTGAGAGATAAATGCTGCCATAAATCATCGCATTCGGATTGCGAGGCAAACGAATTTCCGTGAGATCTTCAAAAGTCAAAGCTTCGCCGAAAAGGATCATCTGGACAGAATCCGGGAAATATAAACTATCGATACGATTGGAAATTTCGGGCTCTACATCAAATCCTAGAACCGCACGAACGGACAGCCCGTTATATGTTGAGGGGATAACGACGTTCTCTTCGGCAGCCGTCATTCCGGTGCACGCATAGAAATCTTCAAAGTCTTCGCCAAAGAACTCTTCGAAACCTTCGACACTTTCCGTAGTGATCAATACAAACTCCAGCCCTTCCGTCGCAATAGCATCATGGCAGCGCGAACAAACCCCGTTCACATAATCGTGTCCGAGGGGATCGATCTCCACAGTCTTGCGGCTGAGTTCTTCTTCACATACGGTACAATAGACGACTTCCTCATACGAGCCGTTCTCCGTGCAGGTCGCAGCCACTTCGTTTTCCCTGACCGCCTCGCTCGGCGTATGATCGAGGGCGGCGACTTCCACAGTCTTGCGGCTCAATTCTTCTTCGCATATAGCGCATTAGACGACTTCCTCATACGAGCCGTTCTCCGTGCAGGTCGCGGCTACCTCATTTCCTTTGACCGCCTTGCCCGGCGTATGCCCAAGCGCTTCTATCTCTTCCGACTCCTTTTCGCCGCAAGCGCAGACCCGCTCACGCAGGCCTTCTTGGGTGCAGGTAGGCTCGGTGACGACCTCCCACTCACCAAAATTGTGCGTATGTACGTCGGGCTCTTCGGGCTCCTCGGGCTTCCCCGGGTCGTCAGGGTCGTCGGGGCCGGGGGTGACTATGGGATCGTCGCCGGGGCCGAGTGTTTCTTCGTTGCAGGCGGCAAACGTCATCAGTCCGCAAACCACAAAGGCAGCCGCAAGCAGCATAATGCCAAGCTTTTTCATAAGTTCCCTCCAAAAGTTTTTTGCAGAGCGTAAAAAAGCGTGCCTCCGAACGGAGACACGCCCTGCATCCTGTATCCCCGTTTGTTGGGTGTAAACTTTCCAGTTATAAGGAAATAGAGATACGAAATGCCGCTTCGTACCTTATAACTGGTTCGATTCAGTTTACACCCGCCTTCACTATACCATAACTCTCAGAAAAACGCAAGCCCCCTCTGCACATTTCCCGAAAAATCATGAGAAACGCGGGCGC